>ERZ795056.5183-NODE-5183-length-13155-cov-7.005725_pt1 | contig 13155 bp, 6 predicted proteins | sample MGYA00375140_ERZ795056 | MGnify/ENA primary metagenome ERZ795056 (study PRJEB30185, sample SAMN05720227) | activated sludge metagenome | isolation source: Anaerobic digester | place: USA | collected 2015-03-09 ...
TGCAGCCAAGGCTCAACCCGTTACCCTCTTTTGCACCCCGGTTGGCTGCTTCCATCACACCTGGTCCGCCGCCGGTCATTACGGCAAAGCCATTTTCGGCCAATGCTTTACCCATGCTACGGGCAAGTTCGTAATACTGATGGCCTTCATTAAATCGGGCCGAGCCATACACGGTTACAATGTTGGGCAGTTCATGGTAGGCTGAAATGCCCTGCCACAAATCGGCCATGGCTTTATGAGAATCCCTTATTTCGTCGGCAAGCGAGCGGTTGGGCCGGAGAAAATTCTGATCATTATTCATGCGAAACATTTTTGAATGATGATTGGTAAATTTTGAAAGATGAATGATTGATGTGAAATGTGAAAAAATGCGTCAGCCAACCATAAACCATAAACAGATTTAGATATGATCAAATAATTCAACATTTTCCAGGTAGTGCGGCACATGAGCATTCCAGCCTTTATCAATGAGTGCATCGCAAAGCGCATGGGCGCTTTCTTTTTCACCATGCACCACAAATGTTTGCTTGGGGGCATGCTCAAAACCATTCAGCCAATCGAGTAATTCGCTGCGGTCGGCATGGGCGGACAGGCCGTTGAGTGTAAATACTTTTGCCCTTACCGGCACATCCTGTCCAAAAATCCGGAGTGTGGGCTCTCCATTTTGAAGCCGTCGGCCCCGGCCTCCTTCAGGTTGGTAGCCGGTAATCAGGATCACATTTTCTTCATGCGGCAGGCGATGAAATAAATGGTGCATAATACGCCCCCCGCTCATCATGCCGCTGCCGGCAATAATTACCGTATCGTGGGTAAAATCGTTTATTTTTTTTGATTCATCCGCAGTTCGTGTAACCGTAAGGTTGTTTCGTAATTCCAGGAAGGTTTCATCATTTTCAATATCGGTATCGGCAAGCTTATGATACGATTTGTGTTTTCGGTAAAACTCAGTGGCTTTAATGGCCATCGGGCTGTCTACAAAAATGCGCACTTTGGGTATTTCCTTACTGTCGAGTACCCTTTTCAGCATCATCAGCAAGGTTTGGGTGCGGCCTATGGAAAAAGCCGGAACCACAATATTACCATCATGCTCAAAGGTATCATTCATCATGTCAAGCACTTCGTCCCTTTCGGTCGGGGTAATATCCCGGTTACCATAGGTTGATTCCACAAATAAAATATCCGCTTCCTTCATAATATGCGGCGGATTCAGAATTATATCATTGGGACGGCCCAAATCACCTGAAAATACTATTTTTTTGGTTTGTTCATGCCCGGTAAGAGTTAACTCTACAATGGCTGCACCAAGTATATGGCCGGCATTATAAAAACAAACCGATATCCTTGGAGCAATTTGTATGGGATTTTCAAAAGTTGTGCCTACAATATGGTCATTTATGAGTAATACATCATCCTGCGTGTATAGCGGTTGCGGGTCTTCGTGTTTTGAATACCCTTTTTTCTTGGCATATTTTGCTTCTTCCACCTGTAACCCGGCAGAGTCCATTAAAATAAGGTCCATCAGGTCGGCGGTGGCCGTTGTACAATAAACCGGCCCCTTGTAGCCGTCCTTAAACAGCTTCGGTAAATACCCTGTATGGTCGAGGTGTGCATGGGTAATCACTACTGCATCAATTGAAGCCGGATCCAACGGAAATTTATCCCAGTTCAGCAGCCGCAGGTCTTTACGGCCCTGGAAAAGCCCGCAATCAAGCAGCAGGGTAAAATCGTCAATCTGCAAAAGGTATTTTGAACCGGTTACTTCGCCTGCAGCTCCAAGAAATTTTACACGTACGTTCATTTGGCAAACATTTTTTTATAAAAGAGTTAAACAGATTGTTTCAAGGCTTTAAAACTATGCTTTTAAGTGGTTTTTGGGTTGATTTTTCAGCCTACTTTAAAATATACCCTGAATTTTTCCATAAAACCTTCCCTGCGGGTAGTGCCAACATCTAATACGGCCCCATCCTGCATAGCAACAGTGGCAGTTTTTCCCTTATTAAAACTTTTAAGGAAACGCAGGTTAATAATATGACTTTGGTGGATGCGGGCAAACCCGTCACTTTCCAGCAGTTCTTCAAATTCTTTGAGTGTTTTGCTGATGATCATTTTTTTGCCTCCTGCCAAATAAAAATGCGTGTAATTGCTTGCTGCTTCCAGCCTGATAAGTTCCTCAAGATCAATCAGTTCGAAACCCTGCAGGGTTGGCAGCGCCAGTTTTTTAAAACCGGCGGATTTATCCCTGAGTTGGGTGATTGTTTGCTTAATTTGAGCAAGATCGGGCCATGGGGATTCTATTTTTCTTAATTTTTGAATAGTTTGCTCCAGTTCATCTGCATCAATCGGCTTCAGCAGGTAATCAACAGCATTAAATTTAAATGCTTTGATGGCAAAATGGTCGTATGCAGTGGTAAAAACAATTTTTGGCAGGGGCGGGTTGAGTTTTTCAACAAGGTCAAAGCCTGTAAAAGGCCCGAGGTTAATATCAAGAAACAGTACATGAGGTTTGTATTTTGCCACAGCCCCGTGCATTTCAGGCACCTTACTTATGCCGGCAACCACCTCAATTTCGGTTGCATACGGTTTCAATTTGGCAGTAAGCGAATCTATACAGTATTGTTCATCATCAATTATGAGGGCTTGTATCATATATGCGCATTTTTATAGGCAAGTTCAATCGTCACTTTGGTGCCGGCTGCTTCCCCCTTTGTATCAAACAGGTCAGTGTAATAATAGTTGGTTTTTAATGGAAGAACCTGTTCCATCATTTTCAAACGGTCGCCGGTTAGTTTGGTTCCCATGCTGTTATGCTGCCCTCCGGCAGATCTATTTTTGCCGGATTCGGCGCGGCCAACACCATTATCTTCTATGGTGAAGGTTATTTTACCGGCCTCTTTTACTGCGCTTATAAGGATTAGTTTTTTATCCTTCAGGCTACCTTTCAGGCCATGAATGATGGCATTCTCCACAAATGGTTGCAGCAACAACGGTGGGATTTCTACCTGATCTTCAAGCTCGTCAGCTACATTCATTGAAAAATCAAATGCATCCTGCATGCGCAGTTGTTCCAATTGCAGGTACAATTTCAGGGTATTAAATTCGTCGGCAAGACTAATAAGTTGCTTTTCGGATAATTGTAAAACCTGCCGTACCAGTTTGGAAAATTTGGCGAGGTAAACCGATGCTTTCTGGCTTTGTCCTGTTGCAATCAATGCGTCAATGGCGGTCATGCAGTTGAAAATGAAATGGGGATTCATTTGGCTGCGAATCGCTTTGAGTTCGCTTTGGGCAAGTTGCAGGGTTCTGTTCTGTTGCGTAGCCTGAAGGTGGAGGCGCCACCTGAAAAGCATATATCCGGTAAAGGCGAGTATTAAACTTACAATTACCTTGAACCAGGTTGTTTTCCAGAAGGGCGGAAGTACCTTTATCAGCATGCTTTTTTCAGGTGAAAAAGATCCATATGCTCCGGCAATCCGGCTTTTAAAAGTATAGGTTCCGCCCGGAAGATTGGTAAATGTGGCAACGCTTCCTTTTCGCCAGGTGGCATCAAATGGCAGCAGGCAATATTCAATACTATCCATCGGTTCTCCATGCAGCTCAAAGCTGATGGCGCCTTTTTTATAAGAAACTTCCAGCGGGGTGTTTTTGTAAAATGAAGCAGGATGCGGATGAGGTTCAAACTGAACTAGGATATTACTGATGCTTGGTGCATAGGGAGCTTTTGGCGGGGTTAGCAGCCAGTTTTTTGGATAGCGGATAATTCCACCATCAAAGGTTGCCCACCAATCGTCATTTATCCCCTGTGATATGTCAGCCTGCGCACCCATCCATTCGCCCCACCATCCCTGCTGCATGCCTAAATTGTAATATTGGCCGGTTTCTATATTCACTACCGTAAGGGGTGAATTTTTATAGATGATGCCAATATGGCTTCTATCAATTTCAATCACTTTATCTGCCTTAAAACTTACACCCGGCGAGGTTAATTTATGATGCTTTTTTAATGCTCCTGTTTTTAGGTCAATAATTCGGAGATTTCCCTCTGTGTACAGCAAGGCATCACCGTTGGCTTTATGTATTCCTAAAGCCGAGGCCGACCATTGATTGGCCGAAAGCGCAGCAGGTGGTAAAATGGTTTGCCAGGTTCCGGTAGCTGTACGTTTAAATAATCCGGAAGATGTAAGTGCAATCAGGGTATTGTTTCCATAGGATGACAGGTAATTTATATTGCCAGGATGAAGATTTAGCCTTGCCCATTCATGTATATTGTTAATGGATGAAATGAGTAGTTTGTTCTCTGTATCACCTGCAATTATGCTGTCATTACATTTTGCATACATTACATTTTTTAGCGGTTCACCTTCATATAAAACAGGTTCGAAACGATTGGTGGACATATGAAAAGTAAATAAACCCTGTTTGGCGCCAATCACCCAACGGTCGCTGTCGAGTTCAGAAATCTGGGTAAACGATAAGCCTTCCCTTCCCGGTAAAATGGCTGTTTTTATTATGGACTTCCGGAGTGTGTCGACTATGTGCAATTTATTGCTTGATGTAAAAAGGACATAGGGATGAAAACGGCTTGCGCTGATATATTTGGGTTCAAGTACCTGGAAAATACCAAGCGTGTCAAGATTTTTTAAATAAAGAAACCACGGTTGGGTAATTCGTTCAGGGGTTTTAAAATAGGCCATTCCCTTATTGTTGGGTACCCAAACCCTTCCCGTTTCATCCTGAAACATAGTGCCAAAAGAAGCTTGTATTTTATAACCCTGCTGACGGTTGGAATTTTTCCAGGTGGTATAATTACTTGAGTCGGGGTTAAAAAGGTACAGGCTGTCTGTTCCTGTCAAAGCTGCATAGTGCTGTCCGTTGAAACTAAAATTACCGAGGGGCCTTACTACCGATTGCCAGACGGAGTGCTTCTTCACCCTGAGGGTTTGCAAATGAATGGCATACAGGGTTGCACTTTTCCCCCAAACGTACAACCAACCGTTAGGCAATAAGGTAAGGGATTGGGCTTCTTCAGGGGTATTGAAGGTCATTATCTTTTTTAGCTTTCCGTTTTGTTGCAAAACATACCAATTGCGTCCTGTGGTAAGCATGGTATTGTGGTCGTCCATCTGAAAAACCCGGTAGGGACCTCCGTCAGTTTGGGGCAGCTTTACTTTCACGAAGGGCGGCCTGCCCGAAGTATCCATACAATAAAAATGGCCTTTGCCCGCTGAAAAAAGTAAGTATTGGTTCCAGCAACCGGCATACCAGTAATGAGGCAAAATAGTATCTCCGTTTATGATGGCCATATGGGGCAAAAAGGTTTGCCTGTTTTCATCAAAATGATAAAACCGGTAGTCATCAATGGCCCACAGCGTACTATCCTGACTGGCAAATAATCCGGAAATCTTTTCAGGTATGCCTCTTAATCCCTGACCGGCGAAGGGTTTTGGTTGAACAGTGTTCAAATTAATAATATACCTGCCATTGTAGGTAAATAACCCACCGTTTTTGCCAAACCGTGGTTTGTTAAGTACATGAATATTCTGGATGTGCTGGGGCAGGTTTACCTGGTTCATGAAAATAGCCTCTGGCGGCACAGGCTGGCAGGTGCCTGACCTGTACAGCAGGATAAATAAAAACAACAGAATTCCTTGTTTACTCATTCAAATGCTTTGCCGGCTCATTGGGGCTTTAGTGCCAAAAATACAAATGTAGTTTTACTGAATGACAATCGAGCTTTCCGTCAAATGGGTTACGTTGCCAAAACAAGGCTTATGGAAGAAATTTTATTTAATAAGCCTGAATGAAAAGGTTTGGTTAAATGCCCGCAGATTGACGGCCTTCCTTATTAATCATGACCGCTGGCTCCTTTTTCCCTTCTTTCTGCTGGCTTTTGGGATTGTAACACTTTGTGTTTTGTGAATTGAATACTTGTTAAGCTAAAACTAATTTTTATGATTAAGCTATTTTTTCTCGTATTGCCTGTATTGGTTTTCTTTAATAATTCCGGGGCGCAATCAACTTCAACCGAACGTGTGGCCGAGAATGCCAAATGGAAAACGGAGCAAAAAGTGAATGAAAAGGTTGATAAAGCCATTGATGATTTGATGGACGGAAAATTGTTTAAAAAGAAACCCAAAACAACAAAGGATAGTTTAACAGAAGCGGTCGCTTTAAAACCTGAAGCCGGAGCATCTGAAAATGAAGGAAGTGCCGGTTCTGCTGCCATTCAGGAGCCTGCCTCGTTTAAGTCGTATAGTAAGTTTGATTTTGTCAGCGGAGAAAAGGTATTATATTATGAGGATTTTGAGCGGGTAGAAGTGGGCGATTTTCCTGCTGATTTTAATACCGATGCAAGCGGAGAAGTAATGACGGTGGATGGTAAAGCCGGTAAATGGTTAAGCCTGACTAAAAATGGTAGTTTTTTGCCTGAGAGTTTTGGGGTATTACCCGAAAATTTTACCCTTGAAATGAATGTGGGCATATTGGGCGATCCCAGCAATAATATGAGCGGATTGGGTTTTAATTTTAATACCGAAAAGGACAACCTGCTTAAATACCGGTTTATTTCGGGTTCTTTTGTGATGCTGCATCCCGGCGGAGCCACTGCTTCTATGAGCGTAAGCCAATCTGGCGGCGATGATATGACCAATGAGTTTCAAATGCCCCAATGGAATGTGGAGGGGCAACGATTTGCCCGTGTTTCTATGTGGCGGCAAAAAGGCAGACTCAGGGTATATGTAAATGAAAATAAGTTGATGGATATCCCAAGGTTTTTCAATGAAGCAAAACCCTATCAACTTTCTTTTTTTCGTGATTTTTTCAACGATTGCAACCTGCTGATGACCGATGTAAAGTTTGCCGTTGGGGCACCCGATACCCGCAATAAACTCATTACCGAAGGTAAATTCAGCACTACAGGTATTCTCTTTGATTTTCAAAAAGCTACCGTAAAGCCTGAAAGCTATGGTGTGATTAAGGAAATAGCCACTGCCCTAAAAGAAAATCCTGGGATTAGGATCAACATCATCGGCCATACAAGCAACGACGGAGATGCCAGTGCCAACCTTGCATTAAGCAAACAACGTGCGGCTGCGGTAAAGCAGGTACTTATCGGCGAGTTTGGCATAGAGGCTGCCCGATTGGAAACGGATGGCAAGGGTGGTGCAGAACCGGCCGATAAAGGGACCACAGCGGCAGCTAAGGCAAACAATCGCCGGGTAGAATTCATTAAGCTCTGATTTTTTAAGCAGGCTATTTATCTTCAAACAGGTATCATTTGTTATGTACAGAATTTTATTTCTAAATTTTTTCATATGTATATCTGTATCAATGCTTGCTCAAAATGTGGGTATAGGTACAGCAAGCCCAAATGCTTCAGCCATTCTCGATATTTCTGCTAATACCAAAGGGATATTGATTCCCAGAATGACAACTGCAGAAATGAAAGCCATTGCCAACCCTGCTGTAGGCTTATTGGTTTTCAATACCGATATTCCCAATGGTTTTTTTTCCTATTCCGGTAGTGCATGGATACCCCTTTCAAGTCAGCTTGAAAAAATTACCGAAGCCGGAAAAACAGGATGGCGGCTTTTTGGATGGAATTCAAGCCATTACGGAAATATTGGCTCCGGAGCCATTGATTTATCCTACTCAGATGGTACTGTTTCTATATTTTCCGGCGCTACCGGAAATTTATCATTGTCAGCGGGTTATGGAACAAGATCTTCCGGCAGTTTTAGTACTGCATTGGGTTATGCTACCACGGCATCCGGGGATTACAGTACGGCACTGGGTTTGGGTTCCGTTGCCTCCGGTAACACCGCTTTGGCCTTCGGCTCATCGGCAAAGGCCTTAGGGAATTATAGCATTGCCATAGGCCCTAATGCAGAAGCAGTTGGCATAAGAAGTATTGGTATGGGAGAATCTACCAATGCAAATGCTGCATTTTCCATGGCTATTGGACGATATAATATTGATGGTGGCAATCCGGAAAACTGGGTTGAAGGTGATCCTCTTTTTATGATTGGCAATGGTTCCGGTAACGAAAATCGGCGCAACGCCATAACCGTGCTTAAAAATGGAAATACGGGTATTGGCATTCAAACACCTGTTGCCCCATTGCATGTAAGCAGCAGGTTGGTATTGGAGCGACCAACAGGAGGTAGTGCAGGTACCGCTGCATTGGAATGGCGAAGCAATGGTACTTACAGGGGAGGCCTGGGCTGGGATGTAGCAGCAGGTCGGTTTTTCTTTTTTGATGGCGAAAGCAACAGCAACACCATGTTTATAAACAATGGAAGAATAGGCATACAGCGCGACCCCACCACCAATACACTTGAAGTAAACGGAACTGCAAGTAAAAGCAGCGCCGGTGACTGGCTTGCCAATAGCGATGCACGGCTTAAAAAGGACATTCAACCTTTGCAGGGGGCATTGCAAAAATTGTTGCAGCTAAAAGGCATTACTTACCAATGGAATGATGATAAAACCGGAGCCAACAGACCCGAAGGCACGCAAATGGGCTTTATTGCACAAAACATTCAGCAGGTATTTCCTCAGCTTGTGAGCATCGATTCGCAGGGATATCTCCAAACGGCTTATGGTACTTATGATGCCTTGTATGTAGAGGCAATAAAAGAACTTTTGCAAAAAATATCGCTCCTCGAAAAGCGACTTGGAGCACTTGAAAAATAATTTCACGAAAAACTTTTATGGGATTTGTTATGAAGAAAATGTTACTCTTTGCCCTGCTTTTGTGCAGCAAAATGATTTTGGCCCAACCATCCAATGATGAATGCAGCAGTGCAATGGCGCTAACGCCTTCCGTGGGGAGCGTACCGGTTTTTATCAATGCAACTACGGTAAATGCAACGCTTTCGCAAGCTGCATGTTCGGGTACTGCCAATGCCGATGTTTGGTTCCGGTTTACCGCCACTGCCACCCAACATACTTTTTACATGCGTCATGCGCAGGGCGGACCTACCAATGGCTTTATTGAATTATTCAATGGCAGCTGTGGAAGCCTCACCAGTATTTTTTGTAATGCACTTGGTTTGGCAACCAATTATGCAAATACATTGGTTGTTACCCAAACGGGCTTATCGGTTGGCACATTGTATTATGTCCGTGCGTACTATTCTTCCAATCTAAGCAATGCATTTGAAATAGCCGTTGCCTCTCTGCCAGCCAACGATGATTGTCCTAGTGCGGTTCCGCTTCCTGTTGTTGCAAGCGGGCCGGCACAGGTTTTTTCAGAAGGCAATCAAATTGGAGCGACTACACAAGTACCACTTACTACTTGTAATTTCAACAGCAATAATGAATTGTGGTACAGTTTTACCGCCACCCAAACTACCCATACCCTCGAAGTATTGAACGACCGGGAAATGACCAGTCATTTATTTACCGGTTCCTGTGGTGGCCTTACAATTGTGCCTTGCCAGTTTTTAGAGCAGCAGGAGGGTGATACACTTCGTACTTATATGGAAAACTTAACTCCCGGCACTACCTACCTGCTTAAGTTATTCTCCAGGAACTTTATCAGTAACCGAAGATTTTCTGCTGGAATCGGAACACCGGTTAACATTATACCCAACGATGTTTGTGCTAATGCAACAACACTTGTTCCTGTTAATGGTGCCTGTACCAATTTCGAGGTTTCCTTCAACAGGGCCCTTCCCAATGGCTTTCAGGATGGCGTTTGCCATGGTATCAATAGTAACCTGTTGGATGTCTGGTATAAATTTGTGGCTACATCTGCGCGTATATCTCTTCAGTTTGAAGAGAAGGATGGGGCAACAAACTGGACCAAATACCTGAACCTGTATGAAGGCAGTTGCGGCAGCCTTACACCGCTGCCCTGTGGAGCAAACCCGGTTGATTTTGGACAACTTACCATTGGCAACACCTACTACATACGCCTTGCAAAATCAGGGGGCTTTGTCAATGATTCTTTAGGTACATTGTGCATTGCCATTCCCCCAACACAAAGTAACGATGAGTGCGACAATGCACTTGAAATACCTGTACAAACTGCAGGGCTATGTGATTATAAAATTTACGATAACAAACAATCAACTTTCAGTTATATCACAAGCGCGGCACTAACCAGTTTTGCTCCAACTCCGCAAAATGATGTGTATTTTAAATTTACGGCCACTGCCTTAAAAACCATCGTAGGCGTTTCCCCGGCCAATAACCAAAGCATTGGCTATACCTATTTTGAAGGAAGCTGTACTACCCCGGTAAGAACCTTTAATATTACAGACTACACAAATAATATAAAATCAGCTATTGATACCAAAGTAGGAGAGACTTATTATTTAAGGGTGGGTTCAGCTTATCGGGGCAATTTTGATATTTGTGTATCCGAAGCCAAACCTCCTTCCAACAATGAATGCAGCACTGCACAAGTGGTATTAACTGGCGATCGTTTGCAAACCGCAGCACCTTACCGTGTAGTATTTGAACAAGCCACTTTAAGCAGACCGGCCTGTATTGGAAGTCCAACTGCCGATGTTTGGTTTACATTTACCGCACCATCCGATTCGGTAGGGATTGCCATTTCCAATAGTACCTCTTCATTTATTTATGAGGTATTTTCCGGTGATTGCGGATCATTGGTTCAGGTAAGTTGTTCAACTCTTTTAGCTTCAAATGCGGTTAGTGCAAATCGAATTATTTCAGGATTTCAGGCCGGGGCATATTATTATATCAGGCTGTTAACGGCTGCATCTTCCGCAGAAAGCGAGCGGTTTAATCCTTTTTTACATGTGTTTAATGCAAAAAAGAGGAGCAATGATATTTGCACGGGCGCTGTTGAACTCGCCGTGCAAGATAGCCAGGGTTACCAGCTTGTACCATCAACGCTTGCCGGTGCCATTACCGATTTGGTGGGTTGTACTTCTACCCCGGATGTTTGGTTTAAATTTACCGCCAATGCTGCCTCACACAACATAACGATCAGGGGCTCTGTTTTCCCACGGATATCTGTGTACACGGGTAGTTGCGGTGGCCTTACGCTGCTTCCTTCCGCCTGTTATGCAGCCGCTAATTTAGGTACCGAAACCCGTACCGTTACCGGACTTACTCCAGGCACTACCTATTACCTGCGGGTAGCAAGTGGAGACGGGTTAGCCATGAACCGGGAATTTGGTATTGCGGTTACCGGCAATGCAATGCCGCCAAACGATGATTGCAGTACACCGATAGCACTTAATGTATGTACCAACAGCGTTTGTGTTGCTGATAAATATTACACCACACGAGGGGCCACGGCTTCTGTTACAGGCACTGTGCCTGCCGGAAATTGTTCCCTTTCGGGGCAGCCCGCTGATGTTTGGTTTACATTTACCGGAACGGGAAAAGTGGTGAATCTTGAATTGGCCTCAACCAATGCCAACTACCTGATGCAGGTATATACGGGAACCTGCGGGGCACTTTCTTTTTTACAGTGTAACCGAAACAATGGAATATTAAGTCTTGCAACAACAAGCGGTGAATTGTACAGGGTTCGGGTACATGCAGCCGTAACAGGTAATGTACTTGATTTTAGCCTAAAAGCTTTTCAAGCCCTGGAGATTAATGAAAACTTGTTGGTGGATGTACAGTGTGTTGGAAACAACCTTGTACTGAATGCCGGTTTTGATACACTTAAAAATAGTTGCCCAACCAATTATGTAAGCCAGCCGGGATTTGGCAGTCTTTCCTACGATCTTTTATCAACTACCCGCTGGAAAATGGCCAATTACGCAACAACCGATATTTTTGCCTCCTGCAGCGATGTATTTTCACCGGTAAATTCCATTTTTAATTTATGTTTCGGTTACGAAACGCCGCGTAGTGGCGGTAATTTTGCAGGTCTTTTTGTTAACCTCACCAACCAGAATTATAATGAATATTTGCAGGGAAGGCTTGCGCAACCGCTAACACCTGGCAAACAATACCTGGTACAATTTAATGTTAGTCTTGCCGATTACTCATTGCTTGGGGTTGACAGGTTGGGTATCTATTTTTCAGGCACAGAAGTTGCCTATCCCGGGTATGGTGTGCTGCCTTATACGCCGCAATTGGAATCGCCCTCCGGACAATTTTTTACGCAGAAAGATGGCTGGCAAACCATTAGCTTTTTGTACACCCCCACTGAGGTGGCAGAATATTTTGTGATAGGTAACTTCAGGCATCAGTTGCAAACCAAAACAACACCGGCACCTGCCAATAATGGAAGCAATTTGGGTGGAGCAAGCAATGGTTGCGGTGGAACCCAAAGCGGGGCAGCCTTTGCCTATTACTTTGTAGATGATGTATTTATTTCGGAGGTAAATGGCAGCGGTTGTATTTTACCCATTGATGATTTGAAATGGGAAGCCATTGGCCGGCAAGGGCAGGGGATGATTACCTGGAGCAAAAAAGATGAAAGCGATGTGGTAAGCTATTCCATTGAACATAGCCGCAATGGTACATCTTTTGATGTTGTAAACAGGCAGCAGGCAGTTGCCCTTTCATCTTATCGCTTTACAGATCATAAACTAACGGCAGGTAAGCATTTTTATCGCATCCGTGTACACTACAAGGACGGACAAACAGAAGTTACCAACATTAAGGCTATTGAAATCGGTTCACCCGGCCGCATACAGGTGTATCCCACGCTTACCAAAGGAACTGTAATGATTCGTGGCATTGAAACACCATCGCAGGTGCAGGTAATGATGCCGCAGGGAAGTATTCTTCAGAAGTTGGTAATGAGTGGTGATGGAAGCATTGATTTAGGAAGATATCCGGCTGGTTTGTACATTATCACTATTATAGATGGCAATAGGGAGCAGGTGCATTTCAGGGTAATAAAGGAGTAGGGTTATCCTATTCCTTTATTACCAGTTTTTCAACGAGGTCTTTAAAGTATTGCGGCGACCAAATTTCAATCGTTTTGGTGTCTGGTATAAATCTTTGAATATCCTCCCTTACACGGTTAAAATCAAGGTTTTCGATTTTTGATTGCAAAAGCCCGGTTAATTGTCCATTTGAAATGGTTGCTTCAGTCCAATCACCGGAATCCTTTGCCCGTAATAGAAAGTGATTCAGATGTAGTGGAATTCCTTTTTTTATATACCATTCCAAATCATACCAATCTCTACCTTTTACTCTACTTTTCCATTTACG
>ERZ795056.5193-NODE-5193-length-13138-cov-8.282198_pt1 | contig 13138 bp, 12 predicted proteins | sample MGYA00375140_ERZ795056 | MGnify/ENA primary metagenome ERZ795056 (study PRJEB30185, sample SAMN05720227) | activated sludge metagenome | isolation source: Anaerobic digester | place: USA | collected 2015-03-09 ...
CCATGGTCAATATGCGCGATAATGCAAAAATTACGGAATTGCTTCATAAATATTAATCTGGCCCTTTCGGTATTGCTTAAAGTGCTTTTTTTACCGGCGTGCAAAGATAGGCGGTAACTGCCCAATGTTTCATGCCCTGTTTAGCCGCAAAGAGCCCTGTTTTTCGAATTTCAGAAAGATAAACCCGGCATACAAACTAACGCTTAATCCTTATATCATAAAAAAGAGGGGCAATCTGAACAATTTTTGGCCAACCGGGGGGCATTGTTCTTGGGTTAAGAATATAATTCCATTCCTCATGAACAACGGAAGATGGAACCGCCAAAACTGAAATATCTGATTCATTCAGCACAAGTGTACCCAGGTTTTGGGTAGCATCAGGATAGGGATTTGAAAACCAGTCAGGCGGAAGCTTTTCAACCTTGATTTGCATTAAACTATCCTCCGGCACCTCAATCGTAACCATTACACAATCTGGTGGGATCCTGCTTAAATCGGTATTTACTGAAAATTCCAAAATGGCAAGTGCACGTGTTTCAGAGGTATAAAGGCAGGGTGTCAGGATGTGATTCCATCTCCCTCCATTACGTCTTGCCCCCTCTCCTGTCATATCACCGGCAAACTTTTTGCGTGTTACACGATAAACAATCATTGCTGAAGGATTATGAGTAAACGCCCCATTCAATACGACCTAAAACATTTTGAACCTCCTGCCTGCCATATTGAGTTTGTAATAAACTGAAAGGTTTTACCATCCCTAATGCACGGTTTGGGGCATTTAGCCATTCAATAAATACCTTTTCTGAACCAAATACATCAAAGCCATGGGTATAGACCTCCGCAAGGGAAATAAGCTTTTCGCTAATGGTAACATCAAACACATCTTCACCTTTTTTATTGATGAGTGTATTTCGGGCTACTGATAACAACAAAGCCATTTGATTATAATCCAAACCTGCACGATTCTTGAAGTTTTCGAACGATATTTTTGAAATGCCTTTTTGTGCCATCATTGCCTTTAAATGGTTATTCATAAAGAATTCAGGTTGGTTCATTTGGGGCTGTAACATGGGCGGTATAGTTATATTATAAACTGATTTCCCTTCATCAAAGCTTGGATTACCAACAGATTTGCTCCCTGGTAAAATTATTTCCGGGTAAAAATCAACTTCATTTACCTGGTTTATTTCAGCCATATCATTCTCTTCGGGATATGGCCTTTTAAAACCTGGCGTTCTCATAACAGGTTTTTCCAGCCAATCATATATTGAAGCAGGAGCAGGCCTTTTATCAAAAGCACTCATAAATCCAATTTTGCACCAAATCTAATACTTTTTTGTATTATTTCAAATTTTTCTCAAAAAAAAACCACCGGTTTCCCGATGGTTCTATAAATGTACTTACTGTTTCCTTAAGAGCAACCAAGGCTGTTTCCGCAATTCAGGCACTTGTAACAGGTACCGCTTCTTACGGTAATATGTCCACAAACGTTACAAGCCGGTGCATCACTCTGATTTTTTCTCAGGTGCTCGTTCATAGCCTGTGCGCCATCGCTTACCGAAACCGAAACTGCAACCTGCGCCCTTGCCGTTACCTGCTGAGCCGAAGTTTTGGTGCTCATCGGGGTAATCCTTACACTACTCATCTCAGGAGTGGATTTGGCAACAAAGCCTTCATCCCCTTCTTCGGGCATATTTCCTATTTCAGGCTTATCAAGCACATGAACGAGGTCGGTACGTCCAAGGTAATCGTAGGCAAGGCAGCGGAAAACGAAATCAACCAATGAAGTTGTGGTCTTAATGTTCGGATGATCCACCATACCTGAAGGTTCAAACTTGGTAAACACGAACTTCTCTACAAACTCTTCGAGCGGCACACCATACTGCAGGCCAACCGAAACGGCAATGGCAAAGCAGTTCATCAGGCTGCGAAGGGTACTTCCTTCCTTGGCAAGGTCAATAAAGATTTCACCCAGGGTTCCGTCGGTGTATTCACCTGTGCGCAGGAAGATGGCAGATCCATTAATTTTAGCCTTTTGGGTAAAGCCATGTCGTTTGGCCGGAAGCGTCCTGCGCTCTACAATCTGTGCCAGTTTACGCTTCAGTTGCGTATCGGGGCTTTCCTGCATACGCTTGGTTACTTCTTCCAGCAATTCCTCAATGGTAAGCTGACCAAGGTCCACAATATTACTTTCGGTGGTGGCTGCTACTTCAGCAACTTCACCGTCCTTCACTTTATCCTTCTTCTTCTCATCGCTTTTGTTGCTCAATGGCTGACTCAGCTTGCTGCCATCGCGGTAAAGGGCGTTGGCTTTCAAACCCAGTTCCCAGCTCAGGCGGTAGCATTCCGAAATCTCTTCAATGGTAGCCTCATTGGGCAGGTTGATGGTTTTACTGATAGCGCCACTCAGGAAGGGCTGACAGGCAGCCATCATTTTAATATGGCCGTAGGCATGAATAAAACGTTGGCCTTTTTCTCCATTTTTATTGGCGCAGTCAAATACAGAATAATGTTCCTGTTTGAGGTAAGGAGCGCCCTCAATGGTCATGGTGCCACAAATATGTTCATTTGCCTGTTCAATTTGCTCTTCCGAAAAACCAAGCGCTTCCAGCATACTCCAGCTAAAGTCATTGTAATCTTCCGGTGCAAAACCCATGCGTTGCATACAGGCTTCGCCCAGCGAAAAATGGTTGAAGGCGAACCTGATATGGAAAGCAGACGCCATACCAGCTTCCAGTTTTTGCAACTCCTCGGCTAAAAAGCCTTTTGCACTCAGACTTTGGTGGTTAATATGCGGGGCGCCATGCAGGCTTGCCGATCCCTTGGCGTAATTAACAATGGTTTCAATTTCCTTTTCATTGTAACCCAGCTTTTTCAATGCCTGAGGTACGCTTTGGTTGATGATTTTAAAGTAACCACCACCGCTAAGCTTCTTGAACTTAACCAGGGCAAAGTCAGGTTCAACACCCGTAGTATCGCAATCCATTACCAGGCCAATGGTTCCTGTGGGGGCAATAACAGTGGTTTGGGCGTTCCGATATCCATGCATTTCACCCAGTTGTACCGCTTCATCCCAGCTTTTGCAGGCCGCTTTCAGCAGGTAATCGGGGCAATATTTGCTGTTGATGCCAATAGGCTTAATGCTCAGGCCTTCGGTAGCATCTACCGCATCGTAAGCAGCGGCGCGGTGGTTGCGCATTACACGCAGCATATGGTGCGCATTTTCACGGTAGCGGGGAAAGGGCCCGAGAATTTCAGCCAATTCAGCCGAAGTTTTATAAGCTACCCCGGTCATTATTGCCGTAATGGCACCGCCTATTGCCCGGGCTTCCTCACTATCATAGGCAATACCGCTAACCATCAGCATACTGCCAAGGTTGGCAAAACCAAGACCAAGGGTACGGTAGTCGTAGCTAAGCTGGGCAACTTCCTTACTGGGAAACTGTGCCATTAGTACACTAATTTCAAGAACCACTGTCCACAGACGGCATACGTATTGGAAACCATCCACATTGAAAATGCCGGTTTCCTCGTCAAAAAAGCGACGCAGGTTGGCACTTGCCAGGTTGCAGGCGGTATTGTCGAGGAACATGTATTCCGAACATGGGTTGCTCGCGTTAATCCGGCCACCTTCGGGGCAGGTATGCCATTCATTAATAGTGGTATCATATTGGGTACCGGGATCGGCACAACCCCATGCCGCGTAGCAAATCTTATCCCAAAGCTCGCGGGCCTTAATGGTTTTCATGGTACGGCCATCGGTACGGGCTTTCAACGCCCAGTCTCCATCCTCATCAAGCACGTTAAAGAATTCGTTGGGAATTCGCACCGAGTTGTTGGAGTTTTGCCCGCTTACGGTACGGTATGCTTCTCCCTCGTAATCATTACTGTATCCGGCTGCAACCAAAGCTGCTACCTTTTTTTCTTCTTCTACCTTCCAGTCAATAAACTGAACAATTTCGGGGTGATCGAGGTCAAGACAAACCATTTTGGCTGCCCTGCGGGTGGTACCGCCACTTTTAATGGCACCGGCTGCACGGTCTCCAATTTTCAGGAAACTCATAATACCGCTGCTTGTTCCGCCGCCGCTGAGTTTTTCGCCTTCGCCACGAATTTGACTGAAATTGGTACCAACACCGCTGCCATATTTGAAAATCCTGGCTTCACGGATCCATAAATCCATAATTCCCCCGTCGTTTACGAGGTCATCATCCACGCTTAAAATAAAGCAGGCATGAGGCTGAGGCCGCTCGTAGGCAGAGGTTGATTTTTTTAATTCCCCATCAGCCTGATCAACAAAGTAATGACCCTGAGGCTTACCGGCAATGCCATAGCTGCTGAAAAGACCGGTATTGAACCACTGTGGGCTGTTGGGTACACAACTTTGATTTAAAATGCTGTAAACCAGTTCTTCATAAAAAACCTGGGCATCCTTTTCAGATGAAAAATAACCATATTTTTCACCCCATTGGCGCCAGCAGTCGGCCATACGGTGGGCAACCTGCTTGCTGCTTGTTTCGCGACCGGTGGACCCATCGGGTTGGGGAACGCCGGCTTTTCTGAAATATTTCTGGGCAATAATGTCCGTTGCAATCTGGCTCCAATGGTTGGGAACCTCAACATTATCCATCTGGAAAACAATCTTTCCGGAAGGATCTTTGATTAAACTGGTACGATAATCGTACTCAAACATTTCATAGGGAGTTACACCTTCGCGGGTGAAGTAGCGCTCAAATTTGAGGCCTGATTTTGGGGATTTCCTGGCAGCCATGGATAAAAAATATACTTTGAAAGGTCAAAAAAATGATATTACCGAATTGTTAAGCGGAGAACGAAAATATTCTTTCATCACTCATAAATCCTAATGTTAATTCTCACATTGATTATTTAAAATGTGGATTTCGCGGCAAAACCGCACTAGCATTGATGATAGTGATTTTTCAACATCCTGTGTGGAAAATTGGCTAAAAAATTAGGAGGATTTTTTAATATTGATGATTGGAACTCCGTAAAGACCTAATCCCCGAAAAAGTCCTGATAATCAATGCATGTATTAAAAAATGACCGATAAAATGCCTCACTGACCGCTGGAACAAATTTTTTAACAAAGCCTATGGCTACCCGGCTATCTTTACATTTGACGATAATCAACCAAAAAAAGAACTGCTGAAAAAATGCTGCCGGATAAAAACCTTCCTTTCAGGTCACAAAAATTCAATTACTGGCTTTGTCAGTTTGGAGGCTGGGGAGTCTTTATCCTGATCAATACTTTTTATTACCATGCCCTTGGTCTTCCGGCCGAACTCTACCCGCATTATTTTATCAGCATGTATTTTGTTGCATTTACCGGTCTTGCTGTAACGCATATTATGCGATCGGTTATTATTGGTATCAATGTACTTTCATTTCCTTTGAAAAGGCAGATCCTATGGTTTATTATTATTACCATTTCTTTCAGCCTCATCAGTACGAGTATTACGGTTTCGGTAGATGAAGCCATGGGCTGGGAACCGGTTTACTACCGTACCTTTTCCTTTGGCGAAAAATGGCTGAAAGATTCGCTGGGGACCATGCTGTATTTCACTATCTGGAATCTCCTCTATTTTGTTTACCATTATATCAGCAGCCTGCAGAAAAAACTGCTCACCGAGGCACAACTTGAAACCCTGGTTAAGGAACTGGAGCTCAAAACCATCAAGGCGCATATGAATCCCCATTTCATTTTCAATGCGTTAAACAGCATAAGGGCTCTTGTTGATGAAAATCCCGAAAAAGCCCGGACTGCAATCACCACCCTTAGCCAATTGCTCCGCAACAGCCTGAACAGCGAAAAAGAAGATCAGGTTACCCTTGAACAGGAATTGAGAATGGTGGAAAATTACCTGGCGCTCGAACAAATACGGTTTGAGGACCGTCTGAAAGTAAAAATGAATATTGACGAGGATACGCTGGGTCAAAAAATACCGCATATGATGTTGCAAACCCTGGTAGAAAATGCCATTAAACATGGCATCAGCAAGCAGGTAAAAGGTGGCGAAGTAGAAATTACAAGCGATTTTGTAAAAAACCACCATGAAATAATTGTGCGAAATACCGGGCAGCTAAATGGCGATAACCATAAAATGGAGTTTGGCCTCAGCAGTACCCGAAACAGGTTGCAACTTTTATTTGCCCAAAAAGCTACCTTTGAGATAAAGGAATTAAATGATAACCGGGTGGAGGCGAAAGTAATTCTGCCTGTACTCCTTTAAATAAATAAGTTAGTTACTCACCCAATTTGCATTAAAAATGATTAAAAGAGCCATTATTATTGACGATGAAAGGCTTGCAAGGGCCGAACTCAGGAGATTGCTGGCCGAATTTCCTGAAATTGAAATTGTTGATGAAGCCGCCAATGCCGATGAAGCGCTCGATAAAATAGACCTCCATCAACCCGACCTCATTTTCCTGGACATTAATATGCCGGGCAAATCGGGTTTCGACATGCTGCAGGAACTTGACAGATCACCGATTGTGATTTTCACCACGGCCTATGATGAATATGCGGTGAAAGCCTTCGAGGTAAATGCGCTGGATTATGTTGTAAAGCCTATTGAACCCAAAAGGCTTGCCGATACCATTCAAAAAGTGAATGAGGCCTTTAAAAAGGAAAAAATTTCTATACAGGAATCAGCCAAAAGGGGATTACTTGATGAAAATGACCAGGTATTTGTAAAAGATGGGGAAAGGTGCTGGTTTGTCAGGCTTGGCGATATCAGGCTGATTGAAAGCGTTGGAAACTATGCCAAGGTTTATTTTGGAAATTACAAACCCCTGATCCTGAAATCATTGAACGCACTCGAGGAAAGGCTTGATGAAAAGGTTTTTTTCAGAGCAAATCGCAAGCACATTGTTAATCTTAGGATGGTAGAAAAGGTTGAACCCTATTTTAACGGAGGTTTGCAACTTGAATTGAAAGGGGGCGACAAGGTTGAGATCAGCCGTCGTCAAACAATACGATTTAAGGAATTGATGAGTTTCTAATATAAATTAATGAAGAAATCACCGTCGCTGCTTTTTTGCCTCGCCATGGATGCCATTGGTATGCTTACTTTCACCATTCCCTGGTTTGGCGAATTTGGTGATATTATTTGGGCGCCATTATCAGCCATCATTTTTTATGCAAGCTTTGGAGGAAAAAAAGGGGCATTGGGTGCGGTTTTCAGTTTTATGGAGGAAATATTACCCTTTCTTGATTTTATACCCACTTTTACTATTGGTTGGTTATACTTTCGGTATGTTGGTTCAAAAGAACTGGAATCAGGCACTGAGATAACCCCAAACACAAATAAGGTGATTAACCTGTAAATAGTTACGTAAATCTTATGAGAAAAATACATTATTCCAGGAACATCTTCCTGATCATTACTTTGTTTTTATTGGTGCAACTGAAAGGAAAATCGCAGGGAGCACAAGGTAACCCAATTGATGAAAAGGAAGTTGCTTCAATACTGGAAGCCCTGAGTGCCAATGAACTGAGGGGAAGGCAGGCCTTTTCGCCCGAAATTCATATTGCCGCGGATTACATTGCAAAGGCATTTGAAAAATACAAACTCAAGCCAATGCCGGGTAATAATGGTTACCTGCAAACCTTTAGTATGGTAAAGGCTTCCGTTGGCGATGGTTCAAAAGTTTTAATTGGAGAAGAGGCTGTACAGGCATCGCAGATAATTGTCCAAACCGACCAGAAAACGTTGAAAATCAACCCCCAATCCGGCTATGAGGTAATCAGGATGAATGAAGGCGAAAATCCGATGGCTGCATTTCGTTCGGTCAGGGGCAAAAAAGCAAACCTGCTTGTGTTGATGCATAGCAGTCAGGAGCCCTTTTTCAAAAGGATTAAAGACAATTCGGGCCCGAAAATGAAAGATGGCTTTAGTACCGTTTTTGTAATGACCAATAATACTAAAGCTGAAACTTTCGACCTTGACCTTAAACTTGAGGTAGAAGAAGTGAAAATGTCGAATGTGGCAGGAATGATTCCCGGCAAAAGCAAGCCTGATGAATATGTTGTTTTTTCAGGCCACTACGATCATATTGGTGTGGGAAAAGCGGATGATAAAGGGGACAGCATTTACAACGGCGCCAATGATGATGCAAGCGGCACCACTGCCGTTATGATGCTTGCTAAACATTTCGCCGGCGAAGGAAGCAATGAAAGAACCCTGGTTTTTGCAGCATTTACCGCTGAAGAAGTGGGAGGTTTTGGTTCTCAGTATTTTTCAAAACAACTTGATCCGGCCAAAGTAATGGCCATGTTTAATATTGAAATGATTGGTACCGACAGCAAATGGGGTACCAACAGCGCGTACATTACCGGGTACGAAAAAAGCAATATGGGCGAAATTCTTCAAAAGAACCTGCAAGGAACCCAGTTTCAGTTTCATCCCGACCCCTATCCGCAGCAACAATTGTTTTACCGCAGCGATAATGCCACCCTTGCGCGGCTTGGTGTACCCGCACACACCATCAGCACCAGCAAAATGGATAGCGAGCCGCATTACCACAAGCAGAGTGATGAAAGAAGTACACTCGATACCAAAAACATGGCCGAAATAATTAAAGCGATTGCAATCAGCAGTAAAAGTATTGCCGCAGGAACAGATACTCCTTCAAGGGTGGATACTACACAGCTACGCTAAAACCGGGTCAGTTATATTTACTTTTTATTTTATTCATAGCATCGGCAATTCTTTCAAAAGAAGGATTGCCGATACTGCCTGTATGGCTATGGCTTAAGGCTCCCGGCGAATATTGAAAAGTTCCGCTATCCACGCTGTTCCCAATTTCGCGGTAAGCATCCCTGTACGAAAAGCCCTGCAGTACCAGCGCATTCATTGCCTCTACCGTGAAAAGATATTTATACTTTTCATCTTCAAGCAATCCGTTATACACTGAAATGTTTTCCAGCATCAGGCAGGTCATTTGCAGGCAGGCTTTTAAATCCTCCATTGCCGGAAACAAAATCTCCTTGGTAAGCTGCATATCGCGGTGATAACCTGAAGGCAGGTTATTGATCAAAAGCGTTAGCTCGTTAGGCGTGGCCTGAATGCGGTTGCATTTGGCACGTATAAGTTCAAATACATCGGGGTTCTTTTTATGCGGCATTATACTGCTGCCCGTTGTAAGCGAACTGGGGAAACTGATAAATCCGAAATTCTGATTGAGGTAAAGGCAGCAATCGTAGGCAAAACGGCTGAGGGTAGCTGCAATATAGCCAACACCCGTAGCTACGGCTTTCTCCGCCTTTCCACGCGTCATTTGTGCATACACGCTGCTTACGTTCATGCCCGAAAAACCTAAAGCCTCAGTAGTGGCATCCCTGTCGAGCGGAAAAGATGAACCATAACCGGCGCCGCTTCCCAAAGGATTTTTATTGACAATATTATAGGCTGCAAGCAACATTTCAAGGTCATCGGTCAGGCTTTCGGCATATGCACTCAGCCACAGGCCGGCGCTTGATGGCATGGCCAGCTGAAGGTGGGTGTAACCGGGCAGCAATTTAGCTTTGTTCTCTTCTGCTTTTTTCAGCAACAGATCAAACAAGGTTGAAACCCCCGCTAAAATCTGCTTAATTTCTTCACGAAGGAACAGTTTTACATCCACTGCCACCTGATCATTCCGGCTGCGCCCCGTATGGATTTTTTTTCCGGCCTCTCCTACCCTTTCGGTTAGCACCAGCTCAATATAACTGTGAATATCTTCCACAGAGTCCGGCAAAACAAATCCTGCTTCAGTTACTTCGGTCAAAATATGGTCAAGTTCGGCCTGCAGCAAATTATTTTCTTCGTTTGAAATTAATCCCACTTTTGCCAGCATGGCAGCATGTGCCTTACTTCCCTGCACATCAAAAGGGGCCAGTAAAACATCAAATTCCTTATCACGGCCAACTGTAAACTCCTCAACCAGTTTTGAAGTTTCCGTTTTATCCTTCTGCCAAAGTTTCATACAGTTGTTATTTATTATTTTAGAGCAAAGCACCAAACTTTTCAACCAATGCCACATAATGGCTGATGCCCGCACCAACCTCATCTACGTAAATAAACTCATCAGCCATATGGCTTCTTGCACTATCGCCCGGGCCCATTTTTAAGGAAGGAAACGGCATAAGTGCCTTATCGCTTGTAGTAGGCGAACCATAACAGGTACTTCCAAGTGAAAGCCCCGCCTGTACAAGTGGATGATCCATTGAAATTGAAGTGCTGCGCAGCCTTGTGCTCCGGGGCAATACTTTGCTTCGGAGTTTTTCCTGCAGTGTTTCCAGAATTTCCTCAAAAGTGTATAACTCATTCACCCTTACATCGGCTACAAAACGGCAAATTGGTGGTACTACATTATGCTGTTTGTTGTCGGTTTCAATCACCGTTACATTCATGCGCGTTTCGCCCAACAAGGGGCTCACCTTATCAAATGGAAAATGACGGATGATTTCAATATCCTCAAGGGCAACATACAGCGCATTTTCGCCTTCGTTTCTTGCTGCATGACCTGCTACCCCGTATGCGGTGCAGTCAAGCACCATCAACCCACGTTCGGCAACAGCCATCTGCAGCAAGGTAGGTTCACCTACAATGGCACAGTCAATAGAATCAAGCCTTCGTAACAAAAGCTCAATTCCGTTGGGTCCGCTTATTTCCTCTTCGGCGCTTGCAGCAAGCACCAGGTTAAAGGGTAAATTTTCCTTTTTATGAAAGTATAAAAATGCTGCGATCAGTGCAACAAGACAGCCACCAGCATCATTGCTTCCCAATCCAAACAGTTTTCCATCCCTTATTTCAGGTTCAAAAGGATCGCGGGTATAACCACGATTGGGTCTTACGGTATCGTGATGCGAATTGAGCAAAAGGGTTGGCTTGCCAGCCTTGTAAAAAGCATTGCGTGCATATATATTATTACCTTCATTCAATACAGTTACCCCATTTTTTTCCAGAAAACCACGGATAATAGCAGCCGTTTGATGCTCTTCCCTGCTGAAAGATTGGGTAGAAATTAGCCTTTTCAGCAACTCTACCGCATCGGTGTTAAGTGAAACCAATTCTTCCATATCTATTCAAATAATTGGCTCAAGGTATTCAAATCAGCGTCATGGTAACTGGAAATAATACCATCCACTCCCTTATCGAGCCATTCATGCGGCGCGTGCATAGTGGTTACGGCAATTACTTTCATACCGGCCGCCTTTCCCGCAGCCACGCCCGAAAAAGTATCCTCGAAAACAAGGCAGTGTTCGGGACTCACCCCCAACTGCCCGGCGGCATATAGATATACGGCCGGGGATGGTTTACCCTCAGGCACAAGGTCGCTTGTTACAATTACATCAAAATAAGACCGCAAATGCAGGGTATCAAGGGTGAAATCGGTATTGGAATAATCGGCTGCAGTTCCCAATCCAATTTTTATCTGATGTTTCCTCAGCAAATCAAGCCATTTCTCCAATCCGGGGATTGGTTCCATAAAAGGCGCATACATACTGCGGAAAAGCGTTTCCTTCTCCATGGCAAGTTCATAGGATTCCTCCCGCGTAAGATGCTCCCCGAAAAAACGGGGCATTATATCGTACAAGGTTCCGTGCCCCTTTTCCTTCAAATCTTTCTCAGAAACGATCAGCCCCTGGTTTTTAAAAAACTCCCGCCATGATTGGGCATGGTAAGGCATGCTGTCAATCATGGTACCATCCATATCAAAAATTGCCGCTTTCAATGCCATATTTACTCTATAATTGTGCCGATTATTTCTTCGGCAATGTTTTCAATTAAATCATCTGCATGCCCTATAATCACTCTTTCCACCCCTTTTTCTATGGCTAAAAGCGCATTTTCTATTTTCGGTAAAATGCCGCTATGCAGGGCTCCTTTGCTCTTTAATGTTTCAAAATTTTCCCTGTTTATTTTTCCAACCACACTATTTTCATCCTCTACCGAAAGTAAAACGCCCCTTTTTTCAAAACAATAAATGAGGTGAACTGAATAATCATCAGACAAAGCAACTGCAAGTGAAGAAGCGATGGTGTCAGCATTGGTATTTAGCATATGGCCATTGCCATCGTGGGTAAGGGGTGCAAATACAGGGGTAAGCCCCATATTTAAAAAACCACCCAACTTCTCCGCCCCAACCTTTTCACTAACCACATCACCTGCCCAACCATAGTCTATGGCTTTTACCGGGCGCTTTGTGGCGGGTATCACATTGGCATCTGCACCGGTAAGGCCAATAGCATTGCAACCAAGCGCCTGCAAGGTTGCTACGATCTGTTTGTTTACCAAACCACCGTAAACCATGGTCACCAAATCCATCGTTGCATCATCCGTAATGCGGCGGCCATCAACATATTTTGACTCAATCCCCAGTTTTTCGCCAATCCGCGTGGCAATTTTGCCGCCCCCATGCACCAAAATCCTGTCACCTTCCAAATGGGCAAAACGCTTCAAAAATGATTGAAGATTATTTGGATCATCAATTACATTGCCGCCAATCTTTATGATGTGTAATTTTCTTTTCATTCAAACAAATATCCCTTTTTACTTCTTAAATCCAATTCTTGGCCGGTCCTCCCATTTGCGTTGCGCTGCCTTTTCATCCAACAGGTTTTCAATGGCATCATATATTTGCCCCAATTGAATATCGTGCTCTTCAATTTTTTCCTTTATTTGCTTTAATTGCTCTATTGTTTCATGCTGTAGTAAAACAATTTTGCGAATGGCCACAAATGCCCGCATGATGGCAATATTCATTTTTACTGCCCGTTCTGAGCGTAAAACACCGCTAAGCATGGCAATTCCCTACTCGGTAAAAGCATAGGGCAAATACTTAGTATGTTTACCCTTTGCCGACTCTAAGGTCACAAATTGTGACCTTAGAGAGGATTTTATTGCATTTTGTGACTCCATCCTTTGATATGTGGTCACAGTTTGTGACCGCATACTATCCCATTCTAACTCCGTTAACCGAAACATAAAGTCCTCAGGAAAACGCTCAATATTTCGCATAACAGCCTGATTCAGCACTTTTGTTTCAACTTCATATAATGCTGCGATATCAAAATCGAGCATTACCCGCTCGCCGCGGATTTCATAAATTCTGTTTTGAATAGAGCTGATTA
>ERZ795056.5198-NODE-5198-length-13125-cov-10.243382_pt1 | contig 13125 bp, 9 predicted proteins | sample MGYA00375140_ERZ795056 | MGnify/ENA primary metagenome ERZ795056 (study PRJEB30185, sample SAMN05720227) | activated sludge metagenome | isolation source: Anaerobic digester | place: USA | collected 2015-03-09 ...
ATGCGTTGCGTGCGTTTGGCCAGTTCCATGTCGTGCGTAACAAGCACGAGCGTGGTGTGCGCCGTACGGTTGAGTTCGAAAATGAGGTCTACGATACCGGCGGCGTTTTCGGCGTCGAGATTGCCGGTTGGTTCGTCGGCAAACAGGATTTTCGGGCTGTTGGAAAAAGCCCGGGCGATACAAACGCGTTGTTGTTCGCCGCCGGAAAGTTGCGCCGGGTAGTGGTTCAGGCGGCTGCCGAGCCCCACTTTTTCGAGCCAGCCCCGGGCAGTTTCTTCAGCGCCCGCTTCGCCGCGCAATTCGAGCGGCACCATCACATTTTCCAGTGCAGTCAGCGTAGGGATCAACTGGAAATTCTGGAAAACGAACCCGACAAAACGGTTGCGCACTTCGGCGCGCTGGTCTTCCGACAGGTCGTCCAGCAATACGTCGTTCAGGGCAACCGAGCCGCTGGTAGCGCGGTCGAGTCCGGCGCAGAGGCCCAGCAAGGTTGTTTTTCCCGACCCGGACGGACCGACAATAGAAAAGGTGTCGCCTGCACCCAGTTCGAAAGACACATCGTCGAGTACGGTCAGGGCGTGGTCTTTATTCGCAGACCGGTATTGTTTGGTGAGGCGGGTGACTTTCAGCATGGATATCGTTTTTTTTGTAACAGCCAAACGCAGGCAAGGCGAAATAGGTTTAAAAAAACCGACTGGCGACGGAATTGTACCGATCAGTGGCCCGATTTGGAAACATCAAATGAATATCCGGCTAAAAACCCTGCAAGTCATCCGATGACTTTGAGCCATCGGATGACTTGCAGGGTTTTTAGCCGGATATTCAATTTAATTTTTACCGAACACTGACCCGCAATTGCCGGCCTTGTTCTATCCTTGCAAAAATTTTCATCTCCTATGCGCATACTATTTACTGCCATTCTGATCTCTTTCGCAACTTTCCTGTCTGCTCAAACCGAACAGGCCGCTCCCATGCCTGAAAAACACCTGAAAAACATACGACAGGTAACTTTCGGCGGCGACAATGCCGAGGCTTACTGGGCGCCCGACAGCAAACGCCTGACGTTTCAGAGCAATAACAAAGCCTGGGGATTGGAATGCGACCAGATTTTTATGATGGAAGTTAAAAAAGCAGCCGGCGACACTACCTACAAGCCTCAACTCATCAGTACGGGTAAAGGCCGCACCACCTGCTCGTTTTTTATGCCCGACGGCAAACACATCCTGTATGCCAGTACGCACAAAGGCGGCGACCCCTGCCCTCCTTCACCCGATCTTCGGTCCGGCGGCAAATACCTGTGGCCGATTTTCAACACGTTCGACATATTTGTAGCCGATCTGAAAGGCAAGGTAACCAAACAACTGACCGATTCGAAAGGCTACGATGCGGAAGCCGTGCTCAGCCCCAAAGGTGATAAAATCCTGTTTACAAGCGACCGCTCCGGCGACCTGGAACTCTGGACCATGAACCTCGACGGCTCCAATCCGACCCAGATCACGTTCGATCTGGGCTACGACGGCGGCGCATTTTATAATGCCGACGGCACCAAAATCGTATTCCGCGCCAGCCGCCCAAAAACGGAAGCCGAAATCAAGGAATACCGCGATTACCTGGCCCAGGGGCTGGTAGCGCCTACCAATATGGAAATATTCGTGTGCAACGCCGACGGCTCCAACCTGCACCAGGTAACGCACCTGGGCAAGGCCAACTGGGCGCCGTATTTCCATCCTTCCGGCAAAAAAATCATCTTCAGCAGCAACCACCATTCCAAGCGCGGCTATGATTTTCAATTGTTTATGATCAATGAAGACGGCACAGGGCTGGAACAGGTTACTTCGCAAAGTATATTCAATTCCTTCGCCATGTTCTCGCCGGATGGTAAAAAACTGGCATTTTCCTCCAACCGCAACAACAAACCGGGTAGTCGTGATACGAATGTGTTTGTGGCCGACTGGGTGGATTAGTGCGAAGTGCGAAGTCGACAGTGCGAAGTCGGGGCATAACGTCGTTTACCTTGCCGACAGACAAGTTATAGCGTATAACCGATAATTAAACGCTACTTTTGCAGCGCCGGCGAAAGCCTGTTTCAAACATCCCGAAGTGCGTGGAAACAGTATTTCAGGGGCCGGCAAAAGTGTGGAATTCCGTTTCACACATTCTTTTTTACTCACTTTATTATTTGAAAAAATGGCCGATTCTAAAAATCATACCCAGCAATCCGCTATCAATATTGAGATTTCGGAAGAAATCGCGGAAGGCGTTTACGCTAACCTTGCTATCATCTCTCATTCCAACGCTGAATTTGTGGTGGATTTTATCCGCATGATGCCGAATGTGCCGAAAGCCAAGGTAAAATCCCGGATTATCCTTACACCTCAGCATGCCAAACGCCTGCTGATGGCCCTCAAAGACAACGTTCAGAAATATGAAATGCAGTTTGGCAAAATCGAAGACCAGGAGCAGCCTACTCCTCCGATGAATTTCGGAACGCCGACTGCTCAAGCCTGAACCTAACGTTTTTTACGAATTCTTCCCATGGATAAGCGCAACGCGCTGGTTTTACAATTGGAACTGGTTTGGTGGGCGATTACGGCAATTGTCGTTTATGCCGTACTCTACCCCATCCATCAGGCCATGCAGGTGTGGCCGTTCCAGGCATGGAACATCGGTTTTATTATAGCGCTGATCACCCTGAGCAGGTATATTTTTTTGCTGCCGCATACGTTCATTGCCAACCGGCAGGTGCTGAAAATCGGCTTGCTTTTGCTGATGTTTCCACTTACGTTCGCCTTTATCAGCGGACTGAACGGGTTTATGACTTATGTGGAAGAGCATACCTGGGACGATCTCACCGGTCACCTGCCCGGCAAAAGCAAACTGGCTACCGAATCCTATATCTGGAGTGAAATGCTTTTTTTCGGCTCGGGTTGTATTATTGCAGCGCCTGTTTTTGCAGCTCGCCTGATGCGGTCGATCTGGACGACGCGAAACCGGGGAGAAGCGTGAACAGAGGGTGAGAGATGTGAGAGGGTGAGAGTCCGTAGAGTACACCGCTTCGCTCATGGAAAATACAATGACTGTCAAATCCTCGCATCCTCAAATACTCAGATTTCCCAACACCCGCATACTCAAATACTCAATTAAGCATGAGGAATCAGATCCCACTTTTACTACTGGCCGCGCTTTCGTTCGCTTCCTGCGCAGTAAAGCCGGTGGCCAATTTCACGGCGCCTGCTGACAAAATCGTAGCACCGGCCGAAATCACCTTCACCAATACCTCCATCAAAGCCGAAACATATGCCTGGGATTTCGGCGACGGCGGCACCTCCACAGAGGCAAGTCCGACGCACCGCTACACCCATTCCGGCAATTTCACGGTGGTGCTCAAAGCCACCAAAGGCTCTAAAACTGTTACACGCAAACAAATGATCCAGGTTACTGCTCCGGAGCGCTGCCTCGTGGAAATCGAAACAGATTACGGCACCATGACGGCCGAACTCTACAACGCCACCCCCAAGCACCGCGACAACTTTATCAAACTCGCTGAGGAAGGTTACTACAACGACCTGCTCTTCCACCGGGTAATCAACGGCTTTATGATTCAGGGCGGCGACCCGAATTCGCGCAATGCTCCGGCCGGCCAAAGCCTGGGTTTCGGCGGACCGTCGCAACTCATTCCGGCCGAATTCGTCGATTCACTGGCCCACCTCAAAGGCGCTATCTGTGCTGCACGCACCAATAATCCGGAGAAAAAATCCTCCGGTTCACAGTTTTACATTGTACAGGGCAGCCCCGTTACCGACGAAACGCTGACGCAGATCGAAACCATGAAACGGTTTCATTACACGCCCGAACAACGCGCCGAATACCTCGCAGTGGGCGGCACACCACACCTCGACCGCGATTACACCGTATTCGGAAGGGTGATCAAAGGCCTCGACGTGATCGATAAAATCGGCGCGGCGGAAACGGCTGCAGGTGACCGGCCGAAGAAAGATATCAAAATGAAGATCCGGGTGATCAAATAAAGGTGTTTGGTTTTTCGGGTTTCGTGTTCGGCTGGCTAACACTTAAAAAAACACAGCGCAGGGCTTCTCTGCGCTGTGTTTTTTTTGGGTGCCTGAAGGGAGAGATTTCGCCTCAAAAGAGAAAAGGCAAGCATTACTGCTTGCCTTTATTTTTTACTCTTTGTCTTTTGTTTTGTCTCTAGGTAAAAGCACTAAAACGCAACATCCGAAGTAATCTAAACATAACCGGTGAAACAAAACAGCGATGCACTATTTGCATCGCTGCTCCTGGTTATGTTTCATGAATGTGTAATCCTTGGTTGGGATGGCCTCTTTGTTTTTCGGACGTAGGTGTAATCGGAGGATTAAAATGTCATCGGACGAGCAGCTTCCCGGAGGCTACTGGCTTGCCATCTGCGGCAAGCCAGTAGAATAAGGTTCCAGCCGGGAGCTGAGGTCTGAACAATCGGAATGTGGGTTGATTAAAAGTTTGATTCACAAGTAATCGGCCTTGGATATCATATACCTGCAAGGTGTAATGCTTGGCATCGACGCCTGACAGTTCGAAATTCACCACATCTTGTGCCGGATTGGGATACACGCGCAAATCGGCGCTCGGCAAAAAGATTTCCTTGCTTTTGACTATGATAAAGGAATCATACTCGCAAACAGTGTGGAGTGTCTGATTAGAAATTTCGGGTGCGCCGAAATTAAAATAGGTAGCAGCGCTGTTGAGTATCTGTGTGTGGCAAGGCAGGCCTGGGCGCTGCTTTACACGAAACTTCACATACCCCTCGCCCGCGCTGCTACCCGGTGCGAGATTAACATTGGATAAAGTAAACTGCACGATGCCTTCTCCGGAGATGTCGAATTGGTAGGGATGGCTGGCAGCACCCGGATACACAGTGGCCGGGTCGAGTGCGGAAGAGAGCGTATCAATGATCGTCACTTCCTGCACTACATCGGTTCCGGTATTCTCGAACTGGATTAAAAATTCTAAATCGGTGTCAGGCGCGACGAAGTGCTCTTCGTTGTAACCTTTGGGATGACCTCTTTTTAATATGATGGGATGATAATCGGTTTCAAAACTTTCCTGGCAATCGGCTTCCACAAAGGCATCCTGATCGCCTTCGGGGAACATGGTATAAAATCCTGTTGAAATAATAGCGGTGCTGGTATCCGACTGGCAACCTTCTACGGCGGCTGTCGGGGTACTGAGGCCCGGGTAACCCGGACTTTGTTCGGCAATGATGCGGAAAGTGCTGCCGTTGGCAGGCGTTTTCCATACAGTATCACGTTCACCAGGGATCAGTTGGAACTGGTAGTTCGGATCACCGGGCTGCGTCAGCATGATCACGTCCTCCGTAATAACGTAGCCAAGCGGGCCACCCATTGGACCTGATCCGATGTTGGTGAGCATCATTTTCACCGAATCGTTCTCACAAAAACCCTGCGCTACGATAATTGCGCCGTCCCAGTTGCTGGTATTGACGTCGCAGAACGAATCCGGATAAATATGCGCCGTCACGCAATGCGTTCCGCCGGGCAGTGTATTATCGCATCCGAGGAATGCTTTCACTTCAAAACTGCCGCAATTGCCGTTCTGCAACGTGCCTACGTCGTAGCGGTATTTGTTGTTGCCCATCGGAGTGGCGCCCGTCACAGAGGTGAATCCGGGATCGAATTCCAGTTCCACCCAGGTGTTGGAGGACGTAACCGTACCGGAATTGCAGTAGCGTACCGTGTAGGTATTTTCGGCGCAGCGGCGCAGAATAGGTGTGGCGATGTCCACTTCGTTGCGCGGACAAGCAGATTTCACCTGAACCGGGATAGCGGCAAATACGGTATCGTAAAACGCCGGAATAGTAACCGTGATCGCATCCTCGCACGTTTGCCAGTAGTTATTCGGGGTAATCAGTGCTATATCATAGGTGCCTGTATCGACAGCCATGGAAAACGAACCGTCGGCCCGCGCTACCGCGTAACGCGCAAAACCATTGCTTTCAACTTTTACGATCCAGTTTTCCTGATTGGCCTCTCCCTCGTCTTTCAGGCAGTTGAGGTTGGCATCTTTAAAAATGTGGCCTTCGAGGTAACTGGTAAAAATCAGTCCGTTGGCATCGGTTTTTACGAGGTACACGCTGGACAGGGCCGTTGGGCCGACATACAACTCGCTAATGCCTGCTACGGCAGCCCCGCCGTCGGCAGTGGCCACGATGCCATAACCGATATCGAGTCCGCCTTTACCGATGCGCGGCTCCCAGAGCACTATGCCTTCCGCGTCGGTGTGTACGATGTACACATCGTCGAGGTTATTTACACTTTTATTGCCGCTTACGAATATACTGTTGCTTGCGCCATTGACAATATCGTAAAAATCGGCATCCTGAAAAATACGGGTCCAGATCGGGTCATTGGCGCCGTTGCCATCAATTTTCATGATGAAGCCCGCGCCGCCTATGACGGAGGTCGTGTATCCCGCAACAGCCAGATCGCCGGTAGCGGTAGAAATGATGCCCCGCGGAATTTCGGTAGACGGATCACCGTCGGCATCCGTCAGTCCGTATGTGTTGCTCCATATCTGTGCACCGTCCGAACTGGCAATACGAACCAGGTAAATATTTTTATCGTCGGAAATCGTCACCTGCGATTCGGCAGCCACCACCAGATCGCCGTTGGGCGCCTGAACGATAGCCATACCTGATTCGCTTATGCCGGTTTCACCATAGGTATGGTACCACTGCTGGGAGCCTTCGCTGTCGAGTTTGAGTACAACTATATCGGCTTTACCGTTGACGTTTACCTGAAAACCTGAAATGATAAGACTGCCGTCGGCCAGTTCAAGAATGTCCGTTCCGCGGTCATTGAGCCCGGTTCCGAAAGGTTTTTTCCAGAGCAGTGTGCCGAACGCGTCGGTTTTCAGCACATAGATATTGTCGCCACCCGGGCCTTCCCCTTTCACATACCCGGCTACAACATATCCGCCATCCTGTGCGACAATCACTTTATTACCTGCTGCAAGTGGCGTTCCGGGAAATGTTTTTGTCCATTGGAGTTCTCCGTTGGGATCGGTTTTTAAGAGATATACACGTGTATCGGCATTATAACTGCCGGCCATGATATATCCTCCGTCGGGCGTCTGGGCAACGCCGTTTGCTACATCCGCACCGCTTCCACCGTACACGCGTTCCCAGCCCTGTCCTGAGGCAAGACCGGCAAACAGCATTATAAGAAAGGTGAAAAGGTACTTGTACATGAGCATTCGGATTATCTGTTGTGATTTAAACTTCAGATTGATGATACAAATGTGCAGGGGTACTTGCTGAGTAGTAAAGACAAAAAATCGCATTTGTTGAATTTTTTTAAGGACACCTGTTTCGCTGAAAAGGACGAAAAACAAGCCGTTTTATTTTCAAAACGGAAAAAAACTTTCTAAAATAACATAACAGTTCCAGTGTTTCGCCGTTACTTTGTTGAACAGATAAGCAATAAAATCTATGCAAAAAAGTGTACTGGTGGAACTCGTTCGTTCTTTGAATAAGAAGGAGATTCGCGATTTGCACAAATGGTTGCAATCACCTGCCCACAATCAAAGGCAGGATGTGATCAAACTATTCGACTTCCTGGTGAAGAGCCTGCTGCAAGGCGACGAATCGGTTGAAAAGGAGCGCGCCTGGGCCGCTATTTTTAAAGGTGAACCATACGACGACGCCTTTATCCGTCAGGTGATGTACTTTTTGCTGAAAGCCGTGGAAGAATACATGGTTTTCACGGAGATCAGCAACGAAAAAATCCAGTACCAACTCACCCTCACCCGAATTTACCGGCAGCGTAAGATGGATAAAGCCTACCGGCAGGCGCTGCGTACGGGAAAAGACCTGCTGGAAAATCAGCCGCTGCGCGATAACCGGTACCTGAGATACAAATTTTTACTCGAACAGGATTACGGCCAGCAGGTAAACATCGTGCAAAATGCATCGGCCAACCTGCAGGAAACCTCCAGTGCCATGGAACGCTGGTTTTTTGCCGAAAAACTTCACATTGCCTACGCTATGAAAGCACACCAGGCAGTGTACAAAACGGCGCATTACGAAGAAGGCATCCTGCAAGAAGTACTGGAACATTGCGTGACGCAAAACCTGCTCGTCGAACCCGCTATCGCCGTATACTATTACGCTTATATGGTGATCGCCAACCCGCAGGAAGAAAAATATTACTTCCAGTTTGAAGACCTGATCCAGCAAAGCACCCTGTTGTTCGACCCATCCGAAATGCGCACCTTATATGTAGCGGCCATCAACTATTGTGTGCCGAAGATAAACCAGGGGCGCCAGGAATTTGTACGCAGGGCTTTCGATCTGTACCGAAAGGGGCTTGAAGCGGGTTATTTGCTCGAAAACAACCAGCTGTCGCGGTACACGTTCGGCAATGCAGTGGGGGCGGCCCTGCGCAGCAAGGAATTTACCTGGGCCGAGCAGTTCATCGAAAATTTCCAGAAATACCTGTACGAAAAAGAAGCCAACAGCATTGTCAACTTCAACCTGTCGCGACTCTATTTCGAAAAAGGCGACTACAGCAAAGCGCAGCAACTGCTCACCCAGTTTGAGTACGACGACATGTTGTTCAACATCATTGCCAAAACAATGTTGTTGAAAATCTATTATGAACGCAGTGACCTCGATGCTTTCGAATCGCTGGTAGAGAGCCTCCGCATCTACCTGCAGCGCAAGGAAGCGCTCGACCCGGCCCGCAAGGCATCGTACAAAAACCTGGTCAGCCTGATGAAAAAACTGCTGCACCTGAACATTTATTCGAAACAGCAAAAGGAAAAATTCCGCGAACTGGTGATGGCAACCAACCCGCTGAGCGAACGCGAATGGTTCCTCAAACAACTCGACGCTAAATAATTTCAGGTATTTCTGCACGGAAACAGGCCTTCCACACAACCCGTTTGCCGTAAATGGCGTTTCTTTGCGAACTTTTTAACACAAATCAATTGACCTTGAAAAAAGGATATATTGTTGCGCTGCTGATTTTTGTGGTGCTGCTGATCGACCAGGCTTCCAAATTTTATATAAAAACGCACTTCGAATACAACGAAGACGTGCTGATCGGCGGAGCGGACTGGGCGCGCCTGCATTTCGTGGAAAACGAGGGCATGGCGTTCGGGATCACATTCGACTGGGAATACGGCAAACTCCTGCTCAGCATGTTTCGCGTGCTGATGGTCGTCGGTCTGATCTGGTACCTGCGGCTGTTGCTGGCTGCTGAAATGGCCTTCGGATTCGTGCTCAGCATCGGCCTTATCACAGCCGGTGCACTGGGCAACATCATCGACAGCGCCTTCTACGCACTGATATTTTCCGTATCGGGTTACCATGGCGGCGTAGCCGAACTGACACCTTTCGGACAAGGATACGGCATGACGCAGGAATTGCCCTTCAACGGTTTTATGCACGGCCGCGTGGTCGATATGCTGTATTTCCCGATGAAATGGGTGCATATTCCCGACTGGGTGCCCGTAATGGGCGGCGGCGATTTCCTGTTTTTCAGCCCCATTTTTAACGTTGCCGACGCTTCTATAACTATCGGAGTGCTGTGCATCGTGTTGTTCCAGCGTCGTTTTTTCCGCGACGGCTTTGTACAGCAAACCGGCCCGGAACAATCTACAACACCCGCCGTTACCTGGGAAGATGCTGAAAAAGCGGAAGATGAAGTGATCGCTTCTTCCAATTCGGATATGGAAGTACAGGAAAACTCCGTGTGGGAAAAAAATACGGAGGAAAGAATAGAAGAAGATCCGCGCAACAACGAACAACCTTCGGAAAGCGCGCCCAAACCGAATAACCATAACTTGTTGTAGCACCGAACCCCAGTTCGGTAAAAAAAGAAATGATCCGATGACTTGAAGTCATCGGATCATTTCTTTTTCTACGTTACCACCGAACAGGGGTTCGGTGTTACTCCTGCATTTTCGCGGCATTGTCCGCAATCGTCAGGTTTTCGATCAGCCCATCCAGGTCGCCTTCAATCACCTTATCCAGGTTAAAGTTTTTATTGTCGCCTTCGAGGCGGTGGTCGGTCACGCGGTTTTGCGGCCAGTTGTAGGTGCGGATCTTTTCGGAGCGGTCGCCCGTGCCGACGATACTTTTGCGCGCGGAAGCCAGTGCCGAGGCTTCGCGCTGTATTTGAGCATCCTGGATCTGCTGCACCAGACGCCCCATGGCAATATCGCGGTTTTTATGCTGCGAACGGCTTTCCGTACTTTCGGCGATGATCCCTGTGGGAAGGTGGGTAAAACGCACACCCGACTCCGTTTTGTTTACGTGCTGTCCGCCCGCTCCCGAAGCGCGGAACGTATCGGTTCGAATATCTTCCTTGCGGATATTGATGTCTTCGGGCTCCATTTTGGGCAATACGGCTACCGTAGCGGCGGAAGTATGTACGCGACCTTTCGCTTCCGTTTCCGGAATACGCTGCACGCGGTGGGCACCCGATTCGTATTTAAGTTTGCCGTAAACATTGTCGCCGGAAACCTCCAGCACGATTTTACCGTAACCGCCCGCCGTTCCGGGGTTTTCGTCGAGCACTTCCACTTCCCAGCCCTGCACACTGAAATAGCGGCTGTACATGCGGTACAGGTCGCCCGCAAACAGTGCGGCTTCATCGCCGCCGGTGCCCGAGCGTATTTCGAAAATAACATCCTTTTCGTCTTCCGGATCTTTCGGCGTGAGCAGTTTTTTCAGTTCGTCCTCCAGCATAGTGCACTGGGGTTCGAGCATGGCGATTTCTTCTTTCGCCATTTCGCGCATTTCCGGATCACTTTCTGTGGACAGTACGGATTTGGCACTGACGAGATCGGACAGCGTTTTTTCGTACCTGGCAGCCGTCTGCATCATCGGCTGGAGTTTTTTGTACTCTTTATTTACTTTTTTGGATTTTTCCATATCCGATACCGTGGACGGATCGGACAGTTGTTCCTCCAGGTGCATGTATTTTTCGCGGATCGCTTGCAGTTTCTCGAGCATAATGCGTGGCTGATTTGAAAAGCCGGGCGCAAAAATAGGGCAAAAACGGCACTTTACCGCACGATCAATACAGGAATGCTCACGGCATGGCGCACTGCGCCGATGGTAGTTCCGAAAATCAGGTCTTTCATCACCCGGTGTCCGTGTGCGCCCATGACCAGTAGATCGACATTTTTATCATTTACCAGTTTGGGAATAGCCTGTTTGGCCGGACCGTAGCCGATCACCGATTCGCACTGGTAGCCGAGCGCGATGAGCGCCGTTTCATATTCTTGCAGGTATTTGATGTCGGCATGGGTTTCATAGTCCTGAATCTCGTTGCCCATGACCCAGGCGCCGGCTGTTTCGACCGCGTGGATGAGGAAGTATTTCGCGGATTTTCCGCCAATGTGCAGGGCGTGTTCGAGGGTTTTCTGATCCGCTTCCGAAAAATCGACGGCAATAGCAATTTCCTGATAGTCAGGCGTTTGCATGGTCGTTATGGCCCGAACATTTCCGTGTGGAACTTTTGTACCCGCTTTAGGCAGATTGACCAGCAGCGGTCGCAACACGATGTAGCCCAGCATAACCGCTGTTCCCAGCAAAAATGGAATAACAATCCATTGAATAGCCCATACGTGTTCTCCGCTATTGGCCAGCCAGCCACGTACCTGATCAACGACGAGGCGTACATTCAGCGAAACGATAATGACGGCACTTGCCCAGCCACCCACTTTGGCCCAGAAACCGATGGCATATTCGCCCATGCGTTTTTTGCTGCTCACGTAATGCAGCAGCGGGATAATGGCAAATCCCAATTGCATGCTCAGGATTACCTGGCTCATCACCAGCATATCGCCGGTAGACGATTCTCCGAAATAGGAAATCACGATGACGGCAGGTACCACAGCCAGCAGACGTGTGATGAGGCGACGGAGCCAGGGTGCAATGCGCAGGTGCAGGTAACCTTCCATGACGATTTGCCCCGCCAGCGTGCCTGTGACGGTGCTGCTTTGACCGGCGGCTATGAGCGCTATGGCAAACAGCGCAGGGGCATAACTTTTACCCAGCAGGGGCTCCAGCAGGCGGTGTGCATCCTGTATTTCCGAAACGCCGTTATAGCCGTTTTTATAAAATACAGCCGCTGCCAGGATCAGGATGGCGGCATTGACGAACAAGGCCAGGTTGAGCGCGATGGCCGAATCGATGATGTTGTAACGAATCGCGCGGCGAAGCCCCTGCGGGTCGCGGGTTACCTTGCGCGATTGCACCAATGCTGAATGGAGGTACAGGTTGTGCGGCATAACCGTAGCGCCGATGATACCGATTGCGATAAAAAGCGCTTCGGAATTCGGGATACTTGGAATAAAACCAACCACCACTTCGCTGAGTTGCGGCTTGGCCAGCAGCATCTGAATAGCAAATGCGCCGCCGATGATCAGAACCAGGGCCAGGATAAATGCTTCGAGGCGCCGGATGCCCAGTTGCATCAGAAAAAGAATAAGGAATGCATCCAGCACGCTCAATCCCACGCCCCAAATGAGCGGGAACCCGAACAACAGCTGCAAACCGATCGCCATACCCACCACTTCGGCCAGGTCGCACGATGCGATGGCGATTTCCGCCAATATGTAATTAAATATATTGGCTGCCGGGTGATACAGTTCGCGGGATGCCTGGGCGAGGTCGCGTTGTGCCACTACGCCCAGCCTTGCGCACATGCTTTGCAGCAACAGCGCAATCAGATTTGACATCAGCAAAACCCACAAGAGCGAATAGCCGAAGCGGCTGCCGCCTGCCAGGTCGGTCGCCCAGTTGCCGGGGTCCATATAACCGACGCTCACCAGGTAAGCGGGTCCCAGAAAAACGAATAACCGACGCCAGAAACCACCTTTCACATTGGTTTCCACCGTGCTGTGTACCTCGGAGAGCGAACGCTCGGGATGGGCATTGGGTTGATTCTTTTGCATTTTGGTTATTAGTTATTAGTTATCGGTTATTAGTTATCAGGGCGGCAGGGGGAGCATCTGTACAATTGTTTGGCGGTATGGTGTTGTTATTCGTTATTCGTTATTCGTTATTCGTTATTCGTTATTCGTTATTCGTTATTC
>ERZ795056.5199-NODE-5199-length-13125-cov-9.232900_pt1 | contig 13125 bp, 9 predicted proteins | sample MGYA00375140_ERZ795056 | MGnify/ENA primary metagenome ERZ795056 (study PRJEB30185, sample SAMN05720227) | activated sludge metagenome | isolation source: Anaerobic digester | place: USA | collected 2015-03-09 ...
TTTTTTAAAAAATGCCGATTTCTTGGCATTGGAAAATTGCTGTTGATTAAATAGCTGTAAAATCCGCGCGATTTCGATTGGCCAAAGCGGACGCGAGCGCCGAATAAAATCCGCCACTATATTCAAGGCTGAAAAAAGCGATTGACTTTTAGGAATAACAAACGCCTGAATGTTTTTTCCCCCACATTGATAAATATTGGAAATATAATTAAATCCATAAAGGATAGTAAAACCATCGCGAGCGTGGTGTAAAAATACCGGCTGAAGGAAAAGCGATTCGTTCGGTTTATTACAATCCGGATTAATTTCCTCCACAAACAACCTTTCCTGAGATTGTGACGGGATTTGTTCAATAGCAATTTTTTTGATTTGCAAGAAAAACTTCCTTTTTCTTTTGGTAATCAGATAGTTTGTCGGCATAAATATTAGGCAACTCGGGATGTTTAGCGCGTCCTTTGCTCAGGATCGTAAGTTTTTTGATGATTTCATCGAGTACCAATTCAGTTTGTTGCCGGTCGAGTTCGGAGTTTAAAATTTTCTCCAATGCCAGCACTCGATAACGATCAATGCCCCAGTATTTACGCGAAAGCTGGTCGGAATGACCACCAGTTTTAATGATTAACTTTTCCGGTAGTAATCCAATTTCATATTTCAAGGAAACTCGCAACCAGAGATCATAATCTTCGCAAACCGGTAAACTTTCATCAAATACTCCGACATCATTAAAAACCTTCTGATGAACGATAACCGCGGAAGGGCTGACGATACAAAGCGGCAGACATTGGACAAAAATCCAACCGGAATATTTTTGATGCTTCTTTGTCGGATTGACTACGACCCCATTCCGAATCCATTTCTCGTCGGTTTGCATCACCAACCACTGCGGATTTTCCGCCAAACATTGCATCTGACGCTCAAGTTTACGCGGCAACCAATAATCATCAGAATCGAGAAACGCTACCCAGGTGCCTTCGGATTTTTCCAGTCCAAGATTACGAGCAGTGGACACTCCTGAATGCAATTGGGAAAAATAACGAATTTTATTTTTATACTTATGAATTATGCGGCTGGTATTATCCGTACTACCGTCATCAATAACAATTAATTCAAAATTGCGGTAAGTCTGACTCAAAACCGAAACAATGGCGCGTTCCAGGCAGGTTTCCCGATTATAAGTTGGGATTATGACAGAAATTTTCTGCGGGTCATCCATTTTCAGTCTTAATATCAAGTTTATTCAGCAAGAAATCAACAAAAATTAGTGCATTTTGCGCCAGCAATTGAGCTGACTCGGCAAGATTGGCATTGAAATTTTGCTTCACCTCGGCATCTGCCCGATCCGTAATGACTTTCAGGCAGGCAAAAGGAATTTTATGTCGCTGGCAAAAATCAGCATAGGCAAAGGCTTCCATATCAACAACGTCAGCCTGAGAATTCTGTAAAATTGCCCAGCGCTTCGCGGCTGAAGTTACCGGCTCCCTACTCGAAAATAGCGTTCCACTTTTCCAGCCAGTTGACAGAAAATGACTAGATTCGAGGAAATCATTTGGCAGTGTAAGATAGGTCAAATGGTCGTTGCTCAATGTGCAAAACCGATGCGGATAAAAGATACTCATTAGCGGACAAGTATCGTTGAGGACACCAGCGGTACCGATATTAATGATAGCTAGGTAATCTTGACAAACGACTTTTTCCGCCAAACAGCACCTTACTCTTTCCAAGCCAGAACCAGTTAGGATATAATCAAAATCTATCCCCGTTGGACTAAAGGAAGCCTGGCTGAGTTTTTCGATTAATGGGTTAATCTCGGCTTTAAAAGCGGCACCTATCAGAATTACATCTCGCGATTTTGAACCAGTTAGGACCATTGATACAATATTAACGCCTTGTGGTCAATTTTGGAAATTTTCCACCTAATATTGGGAATATTTTAAAAATTAATTGGGGAATCAGACCAAATTAGGAGACAATCGCCTCAATCTGTTCATCTTGTTCGGCAGATTCACTCGGAGTAGCCTTAGCCGGTTTTAAACTGGCACTGATAATATCCTTCCAGACTTCTTTGGGTAAGGTTATATACCAGCCGCAATTATTACACACTTTGTAATAAACCTTATTGCCAAAGTAAGTGCTTTTCCGATAGACGATGTTGCCGGAACATTTAGGGCATTGCTCATTAATCTTGCTGTCGTAAGGTTGGGCGCTTCCCTTTTTCCCACTGTTGTTAAAATTATCACTCATAGTGATTGAACCTTTGAAATTTGGTTTCTTCGGACATTTGACATTTACTACTAAAAATCAGTAAAAAATTAATTTTTTATTCTTATTCTCTACTGGTCTAAATATTCGTATTTCTAATGGTAATTGTCAAGCATTTAATTTCTAAACTAACAAAAAATTACTGATTCGCCCCTTTTACGAGCTATAATTCATTTTGTTCACAGAAACGAATAGTAGTCAATTTATTTTTTTCCAATAGAATATTTTCTCCAAAAAGTATTGTGTAGTTAGGTTAACCTAATTAAATTAGGCAGTATGAATGAAAAACAATCTCACGGACCTACCATCTCCCAAGCGCAGGAAGATTATCTCAAAATTATCCTCGAGCTGATTAATTCCCGCCGCGTCGCCCGCATTAAAGAAATTGCCCAGCGGAAAAACGTTAGTATGCCGACCGTGACCGAAGCTATGCGGAAAATGGCGCAGGACGGCTTGATAAATTACTCCGCGCATGAATTTATTGACCTTACCTCCGAGGGTGAACAAGCCGCTCACCAGATGACCGCCCGGCATAAATTTCTTCGTCTTTTCCTTGAGGATATACTGAACATCCCATCTGAAACTGCCGACACCGAAGCCTGTCTCCTCGAGCATCACCTTAGTCCAATAACCTTAGAGAGGATGATTTTACTCTATCAGTTTTTAGTGAACTGTCCTCATCACGATAGCAACCTCATCGAAGATTTTAGGCAGTGTCTGTCTGCGGAAAAGCTTGCGGATAAAACCAGTTGTCGTGATTGTTTTGTCAAAATCGCATTTCCCCATACCGTTACTAATCCTTTTGCAGTTCATTCGCTATTAGCCAATCTATCGGAAGGACAGAAAGGGACGGTAACGATGCTCGGTGGGAATACAGCTATGCGACATAAATTAATTGAACAAGGGCTCGTCCCCGGCGCTACGGTTCAAATGGAAAGAACCGGTAATGAAAGCCAGCCTTTTGTTATTTCAGTCAACGGTCTTCAAATAAAGCTCGATATAGAACAGGCTAACCTTATCGAAGTCGCAATATCTTCAGGAGAAATTTAATAATGTCCACAAATTCGACTACTCTTGTAGCCCGGAGCCTAGCTGAAGTTCCCGCCGGCAAATGTTTCAGAATAAAAAAAGTCCATGGTCACGGTGAAATCAGACAACGTCTGATTGACCTTGGTTTCATTAAAAATGAGGTTGGAACGGTTATCCGTGAAGCTTTGCTAAAAGATCCGATCGAGGTCGAGCTCAAGGGCACTCACTTTTCACTACGGCGCAGTGAAGCCCGTTTGATCGAGGTCGAGGTCATAGATTGAATTTTCCCCCACACCGACACCGCCATCGCCGCGGTCAGCGCCAAATTTCGCCGGATAGTTCCCAGAAAGTAATCCGAATTGCATTAGCCGGCAATCCGAATTCAGGTAAAACTTCACTTTTCAATGCCATAACCGGCCAGCATCAACACATCGGGAATTATCCGGGGGTTACCGTTGAGAAAAAATACAGCCTTTTCCACTATAAAGACGATGTAATCGAAATTATTGATCTGCCCGGCACCTACAGTTTGACGGCCTACTCGTTGGAAGAAATCGTTGCGCGCGATTTCGTCATTAAAGAAAAACCGGATGTCATCATTGATGTGCTGGACGCGACTAACTTGGAACGACAACTGTATCTACTTTTACAATTTCAGGAACTCGGTGCTCCTTTAGTTGGTGCCCTGAATATGTCGGACGAATGTGAAAAAAAGGGTATAGATATTAACTATGAACGACTTTCGTCAATTCTGGGGATTCCACTCGTTAAAACAGTTGGTACCCGCGGCTATGGTATAGATTGTCTTTTGGATACCGCTATTCGAGTTGCCAAAGGCAAGCTCCGGGCTGATCAGCGCCATCTAAACTACGGCGAAGATGTTGAAAATGCCCACGATCAGATTATCAAGGTGCTGGAAACCGATCCGGATTTTTCTCATAAATACCCGGTCCACTGGCTGGCTATCAAACTGCTGGAAAATGACCGCGATGCCATTCAAAAGGTCAAAAGCGAACATACTAATGCTGAAACTGTTTTAGGCGAAAGCGAACGCATTCGACGTCAACTCGAAAATCATTTCCACGACGATATCATCTCGATCTTAGCTGAAAGACGTTACGCCTACATCAATGGCGCTATCCGCGAGGCAGTGCGGATTGATCGAACTCGGCCGGCAATTGATTGGACTGAACGAATTGATCGGGTTATACTCAATCGGTTTCTGGGGATTCCGATTTTTCTGCTGATTATGTTTTTGATATACCAAGCAACTTTCGGATTGGGAAATCCCTTAGCCGGTTTGATATCGAATAGCTTCGCTAACCTGGCAGATTTCGTTAACCTTCATTTACCAGATAACCGGTTTCGTGATTTTTTGACAAACGGTTTAATAGCAGGTGTGGGAGGCGTTCTGGTTTTTCTGCCATTAGTTGTATTATTAATGTTGGGACTTTCTCTGCTGGAAGATACCGGTTATATGGCTCGAGCGGCTTTCGTGATGGATAAATTTTTCCATTTATTCGGTTTGCACGGTCGGAGTTTTATTCCGCTTATGTTAGCGACCGGCTGTGCAGTTCCCGGGGTAATGGCCGCTCGTTCGCTGGCTAATAGACGCGATCGAATTATCACCATTATGGTAACACCATTGATGATGTGTAGTGCTAAAACCCCGGTAATCGCCATGCTGGCGGCGGCTTTTTTCCCGGAAAAAGCCGGACTAATTTTCTGGGGCATCTGGTTTCTTAGCTGGTTTATGGCTCTAATCATTGCTCTTATTTTCCGCAAAACTTTCTTTAAGGGCGATCAAAGTCCTTTCGTGATGGAACTGCCTCCTTACCGCTGGCCTTCTTTTCGGAGCGTGATGATTCACATGTGGCAGAGAACCTTAGCCTACCTACGAAAAGCCGGGACGATTATTTTATTTGCCGCCATTATTGTCTGGTTCGCACTTCATAATCCGACAAACCCGGGTTCACACTCTACCGATGCCAGCCAATTTAATGTAAATAATAATCAGGGTAGTGAAACAGTTAATCAGGGTCAGCAATTATATCATAGTTACGCCGGGCAAATTGGTCGCGGACTCGAACCAATTCTAAAATGGGCTGGATTCGACTGGAAAATCGGAGTCAGTTTAATCGCCGGTTTAGCGGCAAAGGAAGTTATCATTTCCACTCTCGGAATGCTTTACGGCATCCCAGAAGGAGCCCAGGAAGCAACTGAACAATCTAAAATGACCACCGTAAGTTATCAAATTAGCCGGGATCCAAATTATTCACCTCTATCGGCTTTCAGTTTAATGATTTTCGTAATGCTCTATACCCCTTGCCTAGCGACTTTGGCGGTGGTCAGGAAAGAATTAGGCCACATAAAATGGGCTCTTTTTCAAGCCGTTTATACAGTAACGATTGCCTTCATTGCATCTGTTGCTATTTTCCAGATAGGCACATTTCTGCAACACATATTTTGATATCAATGTTTTCGGTAAAAACAAGCTGTCTTGAAAAAAATTCTTTCAGCTTACTCTTAATTATTCAACTTTGTTCGGAAAAACCGGCGATTTTTAGTGAGATAAACTCTGATTTTCCCGTTTTCAACATTGCGTTACTTTCTGTATATTTCAATCGGAAATGAAATGCGATGACTAAATCTACAGAAAAAATTGACGAAACCACTCCAGTTATGCGTCAATATAACGCCGTCAAGGCTCAATATCCGGACGCGCTGGTGCTTTTCCGCATGGGTGATTTCTACGAGACTTTCCGCGAAGACGCTAAACAAGCCGCCAAAATACTCAATATTACTCTAACTAAGCGCGCCAATGGCAAAGCCGCGGCTGTTCCGCTGGCAGGATTTCCTTACCACGCCCTTGAGTCATATTTACACAAATTACTGAAAGCCGGCCTGAAAGTCGCTATCTGTGAGCAGGTCGAGGATCCCAAACTGGCTAAAGGGGTAGTCAAGCGCGCTGTGGTCGAAATCATCACTCCCGGCACGGCTATTTCCGATCGCTTCCTCGAAAAAGAAAAGAACAATTACCTCGTCTCCGTTTATATTAATGGAGAAAATGCCGGACTTGCCGCTCTGGACATCTCCACTGGTGAATTTTATCTGAGCGAAATCCCGACTGCCAGAATAACGGAAGCCGTGCTCGATCTCCACCCGGCTGAAATCATCTGTCCAGAATCAATCCAAAAAGAAATCCAAACTCTGTTCACCAATCAGGTTTTGCGCATCACTCCGCTCGAGGATTGGATTTTCACCTTCGAAACTGCTTATCAAACTCTAATCGAACACTTTAAAACCGATTCGCTCAAAGGTTTTGGTTGTCAATCTGCGGTGCACGGCATTACCGCCGCCGGCCCGATTTTGCACTATTTGCGCCAAAATTACCAGACCAATCTCCAGCATATATATTCTATTCGCAATCTGGCGACCGACGAGACAGTCCTGATTGACGATTTCACCCGGCGTAATCTGGAAATTTTCCAGACTATGCAAAGCGGCGATAGAAAAGGTACGCTAATGGACGTCATTGACCAGACTGTCAGTCCCATGGGTGTGCGTTTGTTAACCAAATGGTTGATTCGACCATTGCGTGATCCAGCCGCTATAAACCAACGACTCGACGGGGTCGAATTTTTATACAATAATACCAAAATCCGCCGCCAATTGCGCGAAATGTTAGCGCATTGTGGTGACTTAGAGCGCCTGATCTCGCGCCTTAGCACTAACCGCGCTTCCGCTCGGGAAATTGTCGCTTTAAAAAATACCTTAAAACTCATTCCCGGTATCCGTGACCTTCTTCCGAATCAACTGGCTTTTTCGGAAATTAACAGCCTTCTCAATCCACTACCGGAATTGGTCGAACTCTTAGAGCGCGCCATTAAGGACGAGGATTTACCTCTAAGCATCCACGAAGGCGGATTTATTAAAGACGGCTATTCGGCGGAATTAGATGAATATCGTCATATCGCCCGCCACGGCAAAGAGTGGATCGCTCGCTTGCAGGAAACCGAACGCCAGAAACTCGGTATTCCCTCGCTAAAAGTCGGCTACAACAAAGTCTTCGGCTATTACATTGAAGTCACCCGTACGCACGCCGAAAAAATCCCTCCGGAATATATCCGTAAACAAACACTGGTCAATAATGAGCGCTTTGTCACTCCTGAATTGAAAGAATATGAGGAAAAACTGTTGAACGCTGAGGAGCGCATCAATCAGATCGAATTCGAGTTATTCCAGGATTTGCGCACCAAGATTTTACAGTTTATCGAAGCAATCCAAAAAAACGCCGGCGCGTTAGCCCAAATTGATGTTTTAGCCGGACTGGCAGAACTGGCGGAAAAAAATCGTTACTGTCGCCCGGTCATCAATGACGGGACAGCGATTGATATCAAAGCCGGACGTCATCCAGTTGTAGAGCATCTGCTACCGCCGGGCGAGAAATTCATCGCCAACGACCTCCACATTGACAATCTCAGCGAACAAATTTTAATTATCACCGGACCAAATATGGCTGGCAAATCTACTTACCTGCGCCAGATTGGGCTAATCGTTTTAATGGCGCAAATCGGTAGCTTTGTGCCAGCCGATTCCGCCACGATTGGCGTAGTTGACAAAATCTTCACTCGCGTCGGTGCCAGTGATAATTTAGCCGCCGGTGAATCCACTTTTCTGATGGAAATGCACGAGACCGCCAATATTCTCAATAATGTGACGCCGCATTCACTGGTATTGCTGGACGAAATTGGCCGCGGCACCTCGACTTATGACGGTATGGCAATCGCCTGGTCGGTTACCGAGTATTTACACAATCAACCCAACGTCGCCGCCAAGACATTATTTGCCACTCATTACCACGAATTGACTGAATTGGAAAAAATCTTACCACGCCTGAAAAACTATAATGTAGCCGTACGGGAATACGGCGATCGGGTCATTTTCCTGCGTAAAATTGTTCCCGGCGGTTGCGATAAAAGTTACGGCATTCACGTCGCTCAAATGGCTGGCGTTCCGCCGGAAGTCATCGGCCGCGCCCGAGAAATTTTAACTAATTTGAGTCCTGAGGAAAAGGTTTTACCTACCAATCGCGAGAAATTCCGCCATTTGCCGGAAAAAGATGCCAACCAGCTCGGGTTGTTCGGTGACGACCTCAAATTGAAAAAAATGCTGGCAGAAGTTGATATTGATAACCTCACGCCGCTGGAGGCTTTGCAAAAACTCGCTGAAATCAAAAAGAGCTTGGGTGGTTGAATGCAATTGCAATTCAGGGAACATTCCGCGCATTACGGCCGTATTAATTGCAATTTTATGCTGAGAAGAATTGAATTTAAAATAGTCCTGCTCGGTCTGCTGGCTTGGGTTTTATTGTTAAATCCGGTAAATCTCTTAGCCATCGGCGATAAATATGCCGGAGAATTCCTCAAATTCGGCTTGGGTGTGCGGGAAATGGCGTTAGGAGGTGCGGTTGTATCTGATCCGACCGCCGTGGCGGCGCATTACTGGAATCCAGCTACCTTGACTGACAACACTTGTTTCTCGGGCAATTTTATGCATACCGAAGAATTCGCCGGTGCGGTTGCGCTCGATCATTTTGCGCTGGCATTACCCGGTAAGGGCGAATATTCCTTCGGCGCCGGCTATTTGCGGATTGGGGTTGATGATATTGCCGATACGCGCAACGCCTTACTCGATCTTGGAACTGATGGTTTAGGACCGGGTGATGAAGGCTACCTGGGACCGGATGCCGACGGTACGGAAGGCAATGGTAGACTCGATCCCGGCGAGCGCCTTGACTACGGTAAATTCGGTTCGTTCGGCGCCAGCGAAAACGCGGTTTTTCTTTCCGGAGCCAAAATTTTGCAACCTAAATTAAAAGTTGGCGGCACTCTCAAGATGCTCTATCGTTCGCTGGGCGATGATAAAGCCTATGGAATTGGCTTTGATATCGGCGTACTTTATCAGCCGGCGCCTAAAATCAATCTAGCGGCGGCGTTCAATGACTTAACGACAACATTTATGCTCTGGAACGACGGTGAGCGCGAAATCGTCGCGCCAAGTTTGCGGATTGGCGGCTCGGTTCATCATCATTTTAAAAAATTACCGCTGGCAATTGAACCTCTATTTGGTGCTGATATTTTGTTCGAGGGTAAACAAAATACGGCGGATATATCTATCGGCGGTACGGTTGTACGGGCGCGGATCGGACTGGAAGTAATTTATAAAGAATGTATAGCTTTGCGGGCTGGCCGCGATGATCTTGGCAATCCTCAAATTGGTCTCGGACTCAATACTTCCGTCGGCAGTTTAGATTATGGGCTGGGGCTGGGCGGCTCGTACGCCGAATTCGGTTCCTCGCACCGCATAGCGTTGACGCTCCACTTCGCCGAATTGCAACGCGCCCTCAAGCGCTACCTGTAAAAATTTTCTGACACGGATAACGAGATTGACAGGATTGTCCTAATTTATTAGTTATAGTTATAATTTTTCCCTTCGTCTCAACGCTACCATGTTGAGACGCAAGAACATACAACTAACGGAGGGGAATATGCAACTCAAAATTCCTGTACATACCCGCGTCTGACTGTATCAGCAGTCCGGGCGCGGGAGCTATTCGCCAGTGGCGGAAACACACAATGGTTGAAATTACGCTAAAATGAGTGTATTTTCAATTGTGAAAAGAACAAAAAGGGAAAAACGATGACCTCTAACAACGACCTAAAATCTAAAAATGCAATGTCAATCATCTTACTGCTAACCGCCATCTTTTTTGCTATGTCCTGCCGCGAATGTCCGACTGAATCTGAAAATAACATTGATTTGATTGTTAAAGATATCTTCTGCACCTCAGTAGTTCTGAAAATAAGTTTACCTTACTCCGGGGCTGTTAACACCTTTGCGCTCGACCGGAATGACTCGACTGTAGCGACTTATACCTGTTCTGAGGATGATACCCTGATTATTGATGAAGGCTTAACTCCGGCTACAAAATATTTATATAGCGTCCGTTTTTTGAAAGATGGCAAGACCAAGTCTGAATCCGATCCGGTCGCGGTGCATACTATGAATATCACCAGCCACGACATTTCGTATTGGGACATCGATACCCTAGGGATTTCGGGCGGCATATATGATCTGTGGATTGTCTCGGAAGATAATATCTGGGCGGTCGGTCAGATCATTGCTGAAGATCCGGATTCTTCCTTTGACGGCTCCGGAGAAGAATGGTTCAACGCGGCGCACTGGGACGGTGAAAAATGGAATCTGATTAGGATATTAAATACGGCGACTCTATATAGTATATGGTACTTTTCTGAAAGTGATATCTGGGTAAGCTCTGGTTTCCCCAAACATTGGGATGGACAACAATGGACAATGTATCATTTCCAAGATATGGGATTAGGTATAGAAGTAAGCACTGAACATATATGGGCCTCATCTCCTAATAATGTCTACTTTGTTGGCTGGAAAGGCTCTATTGTTCATTATAATGGTTCGAACTTTACTAAGATGGAAAGCGGAACGACTTGCAAGCTGGAAGATGTCTGGGGAATAGATGGTAACCACATCTGGGCGGTGGGAACAGAATCTGATAACAGCCGAAGTGTTATCCTTTTTTATAATGGCAAGACGTGGAATACTTTACATGATACCAATAATGAAAGAAAATGCTGGTCAAATTCGGTGTGGACTGATAACCCGTACTTACTTTTTCTCAATGGTGGTAGTGGCAGATATTTATTTGATCTGATGCAAGAAAAATTGAGTAAATATGAAAGCGCTGGAAGGTGGTTCGGTTATGATATTTATGGAACTGCTTATAATGATATCTTCGCTTCAACTGCTGGCAGTGAAATGTTACATTATAATGGCTCGACATGGTATCTTTATCCTGAAGTAAAAGCACAATTTGAAGATTATTTTCGGATAAGGGCGGTTAAAGCCAACGATGAAATAGTAGTCGCTAGTGGATATTATTACACCGGCATTGGAGGTCTTCCAATCATTATCAGAGGGTATCGCTGAAAACCTATTAATTAAGAGGATTTAAAAAATGAAAAAATTATTATTCTTAATGCTTGTGATTATATCTATATCAAATCTCTATGGTGGTGTTGATCTATCCAACCGGAATATGACCCTGCGTTTTAATGGACACGATCATCTTGTGCACGATATACTTTCTGATACAATGCAAGCAGCATATACTGCTTGGAAAGGAAGAATTCAACAACAAATTTATGATTATCTCGATAATAAAAGTGGCATTTCCAATATTTCTGTTACAGTTCCATCTCAAATATCAAAAATCACATTCTATCAAGGCACTTCGGGAAACGGACAAATGAATATTCGAATTCCTAATTGGTACATCACATTTAATTATTCTGCCTGCAGTTTCGAAGCTGATTTTGATATTAATATAAACGCAAAAATGAAAACTGAGGTGGATACATGTTATTGGTTAAAAATTTACGATATTATAAATCATGGTAAAATAAATATGGATGTAGAACCAAGAGAGTGGTATCAATTCTGGAATTATCCATGGTGCTGGGCTTTTGAAGAAATAGTATTACCGTTTATTTATGAATATCAATTTGCGGATCAGTTCGAAGATGAAATGCGGGATATGAGAGTTGAAATATTTCCAATAAAAGATCTTCCTGGAGATTGTACTGATCCGAATTTAGTTCAAGAGGCTATTAACAGTTTTCCTATAGATTTTTCTTTTTATAATGATAGTTCTCCGGACAGCAATCTTGTAATTTGCATTGATTTTATGAAAGGGACACAGACTAATCCCAATGCTTTTATTAATATTCAACCTGATCCTGTCAACCATGATTCATATGATCATATTGGTTTTGCCTGTCAATTCGATAATTTTATGTATGCTTATTTGAATAGCTCCTGGCCTAATCACAGCATTGATAATCCCATTGAATGTGCCACCACCATGCTAAATTTAATGGCAAGTACATCCGCCCAATCCATTAGACTCGAAGTACCCTGGCTTAAAATACAGAGTAATATTCCAACCAATAAAGTTAATTGCGGTCTGGATCCAGATTTTCTTGATACACCCGCAGGCCAAGAAATAATTAATAACTTTATGAATCTTTCTACCTGGCAGGATTTTGATGCTGTGTTTTCAATGATTATGAATCAAAAGTATGAACCCATATTACAAATCGGGCTTGGCCACACTGCCCATGTGCCCCGAGTTGGTTCAGGTCTTTACATGGCACCAAATAATCCGATAGGTCAAATTGATAATACCTACTTTGTGGATGAAAACACCTATTTATATTACTTGAAACTCTTTGCGCATGCGACGGTTCGAAGATATTGCAACCAGGTTGCATATTGGATGATAGAGGGCGAATTCAATGTCACTAAATTTAATCATCTGTTTTATGGCTGGCGCTTAGGAAATCTCTGGGACGACGAAACCTCAGGCGGTTTTCAGGATAAGGTATGGGATATTTTAGTAAACGCTGTTCGTAACGAAGACCCTACCGCAAAAATTGTTGCTAATTTCCATATGCTAAATTTAGTCAAGGGATTAGAACGATTCGGCTCTGATTGCGATGTTATCGGTGTCAATCTTTACCCAAATATGAGGTTTGCCCTACCCGTTTTGGGTTTTGCGCCGGGCGAATTGGTTTGGGCAACTCGAAGGGCTTTAAAAGGTTTAGGCATGGGTAATAAAGAAGTCTGGGTGACGGAAACGAATTATCCGGCTATATCCAGTTCCAATCCTCCTCCTGATATTACCTTAGAAGAAGATCTTTTATATTATTCCTATTCTAGGCAGGCAGATTATTTACA
>ERZ795056.5207-NODE-5207-length-13116-cov-8.850624_pt1 | contig 13116 bp, 12 predicted proteins | sample MGYA00375140_ERZ795056 | MGnify/ENA primary metagenome ERZ795056 (study PRJEB30185, sample SAMN05720227) | activated sludge metagenome | isolation source: Anaerobic digester | place: USA | collected 2015-03-09 ...
ATGGTCACCCACGACGAAACCATGGCCCACAAAACCAACCGCCTTGTCAGACTATTTGACGGAACCCAAGTGGGGTAAGTAGATGGTAATTAGTAGCTAGTATTTAGTAGTTGGTAATTAGTAGTAGGTAGTAAAAAAACACCTGACTGGATCTTAAAACTTTCCTCCTCTTTCCCAATCTGCATCATGCCAAAAACCGAAACTGTTATCGACATAATCTCCTCATCCTTAACTCTTAACCATTAATTCTTAACTCTTAACCCCTCCACATTCTTAATTCCTAATTCTCTCCCACAATGCTTCGAAACTATTTTCTCATCGCCATCGCCGTACTGAAACGAAGGAAGTTCTTCACCTTCATCAGTCTGTTCGGCATCAGTTTTACGCTCACCATTCTGATGGTTCTTACTGCCTTTTTCGATCATCTGGTGGCTCCCGGTTATCCTGAACTGAACAGGGATAAGTGTTTATATGTGAGTCATGTAGAGCAAAGAAACTCCAAAGAACAAGGCATGAACAGCGGTCCGGCCTCGTACTACTTTCTGGATCACTACTGCTCCAAACTGAAGACACCCGCCAAACTCGCCATCAGTTCGCTGTTCACCTCCACCAATACCTATGTGAACAATCAGAAACTGGTGATCGACGTCAAGTACACCAACGACCAGTTCTGGGATGTTCTCCGCTTTACGTTTCTCGAAGGCAAACCCTACTCGAAAGACCAGATCGACCGCCACGACCGGGTTGCGGTGATCACGGAAGGCACGAAGAAAAGCTATTTCGGGGATGTGGCGTCCGTTGTCGGCAAGACCATCATTACGGACAACGAACAATACCGTGTCATCGGTGTGGTGAAAGGAGTGCCCGTCACGCTCATTTACAGCTATGCCGACATGTTCCTGCCCCATACCCTTTCGAAAGTTGCCTATGACAAGAAGAGCCTCAACGGCATGTTCTTCGGTGTACTGTTGCCGGACAACGAAAACGACCTGGATAAACTTAAGGCCGAGTTCAATCAGATGGCATCGAAAATAAAACCACCGGAACCCGAATACGATGAGTTCATCACCTATGCCGATCCCTATTTCATCAACTTTTCCAGGGAAGCCTTTGGCGGAAAAACCTCCACCGGAATGGCAACCGTCGTGATCATTCTTTCGCTCCTGGCCTTTTTCTTCATGCTTCTTCCGACATTAAATCTGGTCAACATCAACCTGAGCCGGATGATGGAAAGGGCCTCTGAGATTGGGGTCCGGAAAGCGTTCGGGGCATCGTCGGCTACCCTGGTTTACCAGTTTCTGGTTGAAAACCTCATTCTCACATTTCTGGGCGGCATAATTGGCCTGATTCTCACATCGGCGACTTTGTACTTCCTCAACACCTCCGGACTCATACAGAACATGGATCTTAAAATCAACCTGACCGTCCTCGGATTCAGCTTTCTGGCCTGTCTGGTCTTTGGTTTATTCTCGGGAGTTTACCCCGCTTTCCGGATGTCCCGGCTGGCTGTTGTCACTGCTTTAAAATCCTGATAACATGAATACTACACCTTCCTGCTTCAGGCAAAATCGTAAACCAGATGAATGCTGCTCAACCGGGCTACTTCATCCACTCTCTCATCCTGCTGATTCCTCATTTCCAACTTTCCTTCAACCACTATGATACGCCATCTCTTCACCCTCATGTGGAACAAAAAGAAACAGAACCTTCTTCTCATGACGGAGATCCTGTTCTCGTTTCTGGTTCTCTTTGGAGTTTTTACGCTGCTGGTGCACTATTTCCACATTTACAAGCAACCCATCGGAATAGCTTTTGAACAGGTATGGGTGATCAACTACAACGGTGAAAATCCGATTGAAGTGGACAGTCCCGCCGAAAGTGCCGCCCGTTATGCCGCTGCGAAACAAACCCTCGACAACATGCCCGAAATCGAATCCTGCAGCTACGCCAGTTCCAATGTGCCGTTTTCCATGAACAACAATAATGGATCCGTGGACTACGGCAACCAGTCGGTGCTGGCCGATAACTTCACTGTCGATCCGGAATATCCTGAGGTGACCGGCGTGAAGCTGGCAGAAGGACGATGGTTTTCCAGCGACGACGACGGCTCGAAATACCATCCGGTGGTCATCAACAAAAGCCTGAAAGAGAAGCTCTTTCCAAATGAAACAGCCGTCGGGAAAATTCTGGGCGAAAAGGGCGGAAACTATTTCGAAAAAGTAGTGGGTGTGGCAGAAAACGTGAAAGATGAAGGCGATTACGTCGGCTATGAACCTGCCAAATACAACCGGATTGACACGGCCGGCTATCGCTGGGTAAGCCGGATTCTCATCAAAGTCAAGCCTGGTTACCAGGCCGGATTCGAAAACAAACTGCACAAAACCATGGCCGGCATCCTCAAAACCAGCGTCGAAATCGAAAAACTGAGCCAAAAGAAAGTATCCAAAAACCGCATCACCCTCATTCCAATGGTCATTATGCTATTGCTGACGGGCTTTCTGTTGCTCAACGTCGCACTCGGACTTTTCGGTGTGCTTTGGTACAACATCAACAAGCGCCGGGCCGAAATCGGGTTGAGAAGGGCGGTGGGTGCAAGCGGACCATCTGTAATGAAGCAAATCGTAACAGAAGCCCTGGTTCTCACCACATTTGCGGTGGCGCTGGGCTGCTTTTTCGCCGTCCAGTTTCCACTCATGCACGTGTTCAACCTCGAAACCCAAACCTACCTCGAGGCGCTGCTGCTCGCACTTTTCTTCATGTACGCCCTTGTCGCCATCTGCTCGTTGTATCCAGGTCAGCAGGCCGCGTCCATCTATCCGGCCGATGCCTTGCACGAAGATTAACCTATGATTTTCAATCTGTTGGGCGGACATTTCCCGCTATCCGCTGCAAGTCCTCGCCATCACCTTTGCCTTTATCAAGGCAAGGTTCTGGCTGCGGGCTTTCCGCTTCTATCGGGGCCGCATTCAAAAACCAGCCACCTCCGTTCGGTCATCTCCAAAGGATTTCTCAATTTTACCCCACATGATTCTCATCATTGACGACGACTTTGCGGTCCGCAGCTCTCTCACCCTCCTTCTTTCAACGGAAGGATTCGGCGTGGTGCAGGCCGATGGCAAAGAGCAGGCATTGTCGGCCCTTCAACTCCATCCGGTCGAACTGGTGATCCTCGATCTCAATTTCTCACTGGCCACCTCCGGAACGGAAGGCATGGATCTTCTCGAAACCATCCGCCTCCGGTTTCCATCCCTGCCCGTCATTCTCATCACCGGCTGGGGAAGCTTCGAACTGGCTGTACAGGGAATGCGTCTCGGTGCCCGGGACTTCATCAACAAACCCTGGTCCAACGACCATCTCCTGCAATCCATCCGCACGCTCCTCGAAATTCAGAAGCCTGACAGTCAGCGAAAAAACCGCAAAGACTTAAACAAAGAATTTCAGCTGGAAAACATCATCTCTGAAGACGAGAAAATGCTGGAACAACTCGAAACCTTGTGCCGGGTTGCCCCAACCGATGCGCCCGTTCTGATCATGGGCGAAAGTGGAACCGGCAAAGAACTCATGGCCGAGGCCCTGCACCAGAATTCTCTCCGGCGAAACAAACCGTTTCTGAAAGTCAACCTCGGCGGTATTTCATCTACCCTCTTCGAATCTGAAATGTTTGGCCATGTGCGGGGTGCCTTCACCGATGCCCGCACCGAACGCACCGGCCGCTTCGAAATGGCGAGCCGCGGAACCATCTTCCTGGACGAAATCGGTGATCTCGAAAGCAGCTCACAGGTCAAATTGCTGCGGGTTCTTCAGGACCGCACCTATGAACAACTCGGCAGCAGCAAAACGCGGTCAGTGGACCTCCGCATCGTGTGTGCCACCAACAAAAACCTGCCGGAAATGGTGTCGCAAGGCAGTTTCAGGGAAGATCTTCTGTACCGGATCAACCTCATCACGATTCACCTCCCTCCTCTCCGGGAACGCAAAAACGACATTCCCTTGCTGGTCCGACATTTTATTGGCAACCTCCGGGAAATCTACCACCGACCCGATCTGGACGTCACACCGGAAGCACTCAAATGGCTGAAGCAACTTCCTCTTCCCGGAAACATCCGCCAGCTCAAAAACCTGGTCGAACGCAGCGTTCTGATCAGCCGCAACCAACGCCTCGATGTAGAAGACTTCCGCTCCCAGCTCGAATCATCGGCCAGCCGGAAAGGCATTCTCACTCTTCCCGAAGTGGGAACGGTTACCCTCGAAGAAGTCGAGGTCCTCATGATCCGCAAAGCCCTGGAGTTTCATAAAAACCGCATTTCAAAAGCCGCTGCTTCACTGGGACTGACACGATCTTCCCTTTATCGCCGCCTCGACAAACACAACATCCCCTATGATGAAAATTCAGACTAGGTTCATCCTGTTTGTTGTTCTCATCCACCTGCTCGTCCTCACGATGAGCTATTTTGTGCTGCGGGAAAATACCTGGCTGTTTCTCGGACTGGAATGCCTTGTGCTGTTGTCAGTTGGTCTCTCGTTCAGGCTGTACAAAGACCTGATTGAGCCGTTGCAATTGCTTGGTCAGGGACTTGAAGCAATCAAGGACAAAGACTTCACCGTCAAGCTGATCGAAACCGGAAGTCCGGAAACTGATTCTCTGATTGGCGTGTACAACCAAATGATGGATGCCCTCCGGAATGAGCGACTGAAACAGGAAGAACAGCATCTGTTTCTCGACAAACTGGTCCGCCATTCACCCACCGGAATCATCATTCTGGACTTTGATGGACGCATCACAGATGTCAATCCGGCTGCTCTTCTCCTGTTGGAATTGTCATCAACCCAAAATGGTTCACATCAAACAGACCGCATCCATTCTGCGTTACCTGAAATCCAGACATTGGTCCCGGGCGAACCGGTGACCCGACAAATCCGGCCCGGCGTCACCATCCGGATTCAGTCGGCCGATTTTGTGGACCGGGGTTTCAGACGACGGTTTATCATTCTCGAAGACCTGAGCAAAGAACTGCTCCTGGCTGAAAAAAAGTCCTACGAAAAGATCATCCGGATGATGGCCCATGAAGTGAACAACACCGTCGGTCCGGTCAATTCCATTCTCGATTCGGCCCGCAAATGGACAGAATCGGGAAATTCGACAGGTGCAGAAGCTCTGACAGGCGCTTTTCAGGTTGCCTATGAACGCAACCAGAATCTGAACCAGTTTATGCACAATCTGGCCGAACTGGTCCGGCTGCCTGCTCCCCGGAAGCAAACCATTGATCTTCACAAACTACTCCACGACACAGTCCGTTTGATGGAGATTACCGCAAGTGGACAGAAGGTCTGTTTCAAAACGGAAATTCCGGATGAGCCATTCTCAGTTCAGGCCGATCTTCATCTCATGGAACAGGCAGTGATCAACATCCTTAAAAATGCCATGGAAGCCGCCGGCACGGACGGTATCGTGTCCATCCATTCGGCTCCGTCTGAAGGGAAACTGTGGATTACAAATTCAGGTCCCGGCATTTCAGAAGATATTCGTTCCCAGTTGTTTTCACCATTTTTCAGCACCAAAAAAGACGGGCAAGGCATCGGCCTCATGTTGATACGGGACATTCTCAATGCCCATGAATTTCCCTTTTCGCTTGAAACACATGCACCCGGGCAAACGGTTTTTGAAATCCGCTTTCCGCATTCAGCCAACTGAATTACCTGCCCTAAGGATTCAGCAAAGCATGAATTGTTTTGAAAGCAAAACCTGATTTTGTAACTCGCCTCTTCATTTCCATCCGCATGAAACGCATCACCTTTTTCATCTTTTCATTCATCGTCCTTTTTTGTTCTGTATCAGCTTCCGGACAAGATAAATTTTCAACCAGTGGCCGAGTGAATATTTCCGTGGGAACAGGCTTTGGACTATACAATCTGAGCAACAACCAATACGGTGATCCCGACAATGCCGCCCTGAACGGAAACCTTCAACTGGCAGCCGATCTGGGATTTATTCCTTTGCTCACAGGTGGAGTAATGGTTTACAGGAATGGATTTGCGACCGACAAAGACAGCAACGAAAGAGCAACGATTGCAGGTCTGGGCCTTTATGGACATTTGAACTTTGCCCGCCGTCCGAAAACCACCTGGTTTCTTACAGCAGGAATAGCGGGTACCATTTTTACATATGAAAACTACAATAAAAAAGGCAAGGTATCTGCCAACGGCAGTCATGTTTTTGCAGGACTTGGATTCAGGCGATATTTCGGAGATCATGTGGGCATTTTCAGCGAAGTACATATAGCCGGATACAACTACAACACATTCCGGTACAAAACAGATCAGGACCTCAAAGACCAAACGTTAATTACCTCATCCGGAAACAAATTCGGAATCGCCCTTGCCGGTGCGGAAGTCAAATTCGGACTGATTGTGGCGATTGGCGCCAACTCAAAATAAGAGAAACCTAATTTCCGTCGGTTTTTTTTCTGACTCTCCTCGGTTTTGTGAAACCGATCAGAAAATTTCTTTTCCTTGCCAGCGGATTCCATTTTTACCAAATAACCAATCTATGAAACACCCTATTTCCTTCCTTGCCTGTTGTGCATTGGTCGGCACTCAGGCATTTGCAGGCGGCTATCAGGTGGCGCTTCAGGGGCAACGCCAGATCGGTATGGCGCACACAGGAGTTGGGCTGGCGTATGATGCCAGTTCGATCTTTTTTAACCCGGGTGGGTTGTCGTTTACGAAAACGAACAACATCACATTTGGGGGAAGCATTATACGCTCCAGAGTTCGATATCTCGCACCTCAGGATGCCTCGGCTCCGAGCAATTACAGCACGATGACGAACAGTCCACTTGGAACACCGTTCACATTTTATGCATCCTACGGACCAAAAGAAGGCAAACTGAAATTTGGCCTTGGCGTATACACACCATACGGATCTTCTGTAAAGTGGGAAGACGACTGGAAAGGATACAGCGTTTTACAGGAACTGAAACTGCAGTCTATTTTCATCCAGCCAACTGTGAGTTATAAAATCACAGAAAAACTGGGAATTGGTGTAGGCTTTGTGTATTCAATTGGTTCCGTTGAATTACGGAAAGGAATCGGATCACTCAGCGGTGCAGATGGTTTCAGTTCAGCTTTGCTAAAGGGCGATGCATCCGGTATGGGATTCAACGCTGGTATTCATTTCCAGGCATCCGACAAACTGAGCATTGGTGCATCCTACCGTTCACAGGTGGACATGAAGGTAGATGGCGGAGATGCTACATTCAAGGTACCGGCATCCAGTGTATCACCACTCGGACTATTTCCTAGCGGTGGAACAAAGTTCGATGCCACTCTTCCTCTTCCGGCCACTGCCACCATCGGTTTCGGATACAAAGTCAACGACAAATTCACTCTGGCTCTTGATTACAACTACGTATTCTGGAGTGCATACAAAGAACTGAAGTTTGACTACGAAAAACCTGTGAATGGCGCCTTGTCCACAGCTTCTCCACGGAAATACCAGGATGCTTCGATCATTCGCGTTGGTGCTGAATACATGGCCACAGAAAAGTTTGCTGTTCGGGCCGGTTACTATTTCGATCAATCACCAGTGAAAGATGGATACATGACTCCCGAGACGCCGGATGCCAACCGTAACTGTTTTACACTCGGACTTGGCTACAAAATCACAGACAAGTTCTCTGCCGATGCTTCCTTCCTGTTTATCGAAGGCACCGAAAGAGAGCAGAAACAATCCGACATTGATGCAAACTCGGCTTCCAATGTGGCCGGAGGTGGCAAACCATCTCAGGACAGTTTCCTGGCCGGAACGTACAAATTGCGGGTTTTAATTCCAGGACTTTCACTTAGCTACCGCTTCTAAACCAAATTGGATATTCGTATGAAAACTCTGTTTAAAAACTTTGGGATTCTGGGAGCTGCAGGCATTGCCCTGATTTCCTGTGATCCGAAAATCGACACCCCTACCCCATCGGTGGACGGAAAAATTGATGTGAGCAACTATATCTCCATTGGTAACTCTCTCACTGCCGGTTATGCCAGCAATGGTTTATATCTGGAAGGACAAAAAGTAGCGTATCCCGTGCTCATTGCACAACAGTTCAAGCTTGCAGGTGGTGGAGAATTCAACGCTCCGTTGTTCGCAGCCAATGAGTCAGATGGAACCGGTTATCTTCGCCTGGATGGCTTCCTGAGTGCAACATCGCCTATCCTGACTTCTGTTCCCCGTGATCCGGATGCTGTGGCAGGTAAATCAGCTTTCGCCTATAATGCATCTTTGAATCCAGATTCGATCATTTTGAAACCCTATTCTGGACCGACCAACCACAACTGGGGCGTTCCTGGAATTCGGGTGGCGGACATTGAAACGGCTGGCTATGGCTATCCAAACAGCTATTTCGGACGGATGCTGACGGATGCAGAAAAACCAACTGCTTCATATGCAGCCAAGGTTCTGTCACAGAATCCAACTTTTTTCACATGCTGGCTGGGCAACAACGATGTGCTGGGCTATTCAACAGCCGGGGGAGCAGAATTGATCGCTCAATTGACTCCCGAAGCTGACTTTACGACCAAATACAAAAAGTTTATTACCGACCTCACCAACCTTCCAACCAAACCAAAAGGTGTTTTGGGCAATATTCCGGATGTTACGTCAATACCATTTTTTACAACGGTTGGCCCGGGCATAAAACTCAGCCTTCCTGCTTCGGTACCTGCGTTTTACGAGTTTAAATTTGACTCTGTATTAAACAAAGTACTGACAATTATAAACAACCCTGGAAATCCGGGAGTTACCATTCTGGATACGACAAAAGGTAGTCCTGTATTAACCTCACGTATTGCCTCACTGAATTCGGCAACCGGGACATTTGAAGGAGATGTATTTTTCACATTAACATTTTCTCCATATGCCGGAGATCTGGGCAAACCGAAAGGGGCAGCCTGGAAAGCGATCATTAAAACTGTTATGAAGCAATATGGTCTTCCTTCGGCATTGGAACCTGTGATCTGGGCAAATTCAGGACTGGATACCACCCAACCTTTTGGTTTCTCCCATCGCAATCCGGTTCCGGATGTGTTTGTACTTAACAGTGCTGAAACGGCCAAAGCAAGGGCAGCCGTTGCTGCATTCAACAATGTTATTCAAACAACTGCTACAGAACATAACCTAGGCTATGTAGATGCCAACTCGTATCTGAAATCCATCACCAAAGGTGCTTACTACGATGCCATCTCCACAAACTCCTCTTTCCTATCAGGTGGTGCGTTTTCCCTCGATGGTGTTCACCTTACTCCAAGAGGAAATGCATTGGCTGCCAATGAATTCATCAAAGCCATCAATGCCAAATACGGAACCAAAATTACGGTTCTCAATCCGGGTCAGTACCGGGGAGTGACTTTTCCGTAACCAAACGTTTCAGATTAAGAAAGGCGGGCTACAAAATGGCCCGCCTTTTTTTAGGGGCATCTCCTGTTTTACAGCTGTTTAACCCGAAGAATCACATAAGAAAGTGGTCAAAACCCAAAGATGCACTTCCCTTTCATCTGCATTGTTTTACCATTGTTAACCAGTTGGCATTTTGCACTGATTTTAGGAACCAGATGTAAAACAAGGCGGGTTTTTGTTTTTAATTTCTACTTTTGCTTCCCGCTGTTACCAATCAGCGCAATTAATTCTTATACACGTCGACTGATTCTACACCTTGGCAAAAATTCTCATTACCGGTGTTGCTGGTTTCATAGGTTCACATACTGCAGAGCTTTTCCTTCAAAATGGTTTTGAAGTAACGGGAATAGACAACTTCGATGAGTTTTATCCAAGAATCAAAAAAGAAAAAAATCTGTCAGAACTCTTGAAACACCCATCATTTACATTTGTAGAGATGGATTTTGAGAAGGCCGATCTACCTGGAACTTTTCCGGAACCATTCGATGGAATCATCCATTTGGGTGCCAGAGCCGGGGTTTTGCCTTCCATCAAAAATACAGAAGGCTATATTTCCTGTAACATCACAGGCACCTTTAAAATTCTGGACTTCATGGTGAAAACGGGGGTGCAAAAACTCGTTTTTGCCTCATCCTCCAGTGTTTACGGCAATTCACAGATTCCTTTCCTGGAGTCATCTGATGTGAGTAAGCCTATTTCGCCCTATGCTTTCTCGAAAAAAGCAGGCGAATTACTTACCTATAATTACCATCACCTATACAACATCGACGTATTAAACCTTCGGTTTTTCACAGTGATCGGTGAGAGGCAACGTCCTGATCTGGCGATTCATAAATTCGTGAAGTCAATATTGAACAACGAACCGATCACTTTGTATGGCAAGGGAGATACATCCCGAGACTACACATATGTAAAAGACATTGTTCAGGGCATATGGCTCGCTTTTGAGTACCTGCGTAAAAATGAGGGGGTGTACGACATTGTCAACCTTGGAAACAACAAACCCGTAACCTTGCTCGAAATGGTTGAAACCATTCAGAGAGTGCTGGGCGTGCAACCTGAGATATTATTTACAGACCCCAAGCCGGGAGATGTAGAACGGACTTATGCCAGTATCGAGAAAGCAAAATCTCTGATTGGCTACGAACCCAAAACCTCATTTGAAGATGGTGTCCGACATTTTGTTAACTGGTATCAGGCACAAACAGAAAATTGAATGCTGGAAAAATCACCCGCTCAGGTTCTCATAACGGTTGTCATTCCTTGTTATAATCATGGTGCGTACCTATGGGACGCCATCCGAAGTGTTGAAAACTCCGGATTTCGTGATTATGAAATGATCATAGTTGATGATGGGTCCACAGATCCGGAAACACAACGAATCGCGAAAGAAGTACAGGAGGCCGGATACCACATTATTCTTCAGAACAATCAGGGTGTGGCAGCCTCACGGAATAATGCGATCAAACTGGCGAAAGGAAAGTACATCATTCCTCTTGATGCTGACAACAAACTTCTCGCTCCTTATTTTTTTGAAGGCGTGAAGATCCTGGATGAAAATCCAAAGGTGGGTGTCGTGTACGGAGATGCCCTGATCATCGGTGAAAAATCTGGAAGCTGGAAAAACCACCCGATGGTGATGGAAGAAATCCTGTTTGAAAACAACATCGATACCTGCACCATCATCCGGAAGAAAATGTGGGAAGAAGTCGGTGGATATGACACCAACGCACCTGTACCTACCCGCCAGGATTACCTGTTCTGGCTCGACTGCATAAAACACAATTGGGCGTTCCATTACCTACCACAATTCTGTTTCGAATACCGCTTCCTCGATGGTTCAGAAGTAAGAAAGTATTTCAGGATTTCAGCCAAACGCATTGCCATCACAGAATACCTGTATTCAAAACAGATTCCGTTGATTGACAAAGCTGTTGCCGGAAAGCAGATTTCGGTAGAAGCGGCCAACCATTTAAAAGGCAGACTCAGAAGCCAGTTATCAAACTATCATCTGAGTTTTGGCTCCGTCTTAAAGGGCTACCGGTATTTCTTCGAAAGTTTCATTTACCCGAACGACGCTCTGCTTTATTTGCGAATCGCCATCGGTTGGCCCATCAAGCGACTTAGAAACAGATAGTATCCTAATCAAAAGCTTATTATGGATAAAATAAGAATACTATTCTCCATTTACACGAACATGGCGAAAGTCTATTTCCTTAGTTTTCTGGAACTATTGAAAATTCGCTTGTCGTATGGAGCCATTCGAATCCGGAGAAACACAACAGATTTTCACGTCTTCCACCAACTTTTTCTTTACGATGATTACAAGCTGGGGGATCTTGGATTTCAGCCACAGTTCATTGTAGATGCCGGAGCATATTGTGGTTACTCAGCCTTGTTCTTCCATCTGGAATACCCCAACGCATTGATCCATAGTATTGAACCAGCAGAAGTCAATTTTGAAGTACTGAAATACAATACAAGGAAAATGACCAGGCTTAAACTTTGGAATGCCGGATTATGGAACAAAAACACGCATCTCAAGCTGGTGGACCGAAAAACAGGTAACTGGGGATTCCAAACAATTGAAGTACCTCACGGTAATGACTTCGACATTAAGACGGTCGATGTGGATACTATTTTGAAAGAAGCCGGGATGCCACATATCGATATATTCAAAATTGACATAGAAGGCTCCGAAATGGAATTGTTTTCCGAAAATTATTCGATTTGGATTGACAAAGTGAGAATCTTCATCATTGAGTTTCATGAAAGAGTACGTCCAGGTTGCACTGATGTATTTCTGAAAGCTATCTCGAATCACCAATGGAAGTCGTTTCAACGTGGCGAAAATATGATTTACGTGAGACTGGACTGGCCACTCAAATCCTGATATGCAAAAACTGCTGGATAGAATTGCCAACCGCCTGGCCATTCTGCTGACACAATTCCATGGTGCCCGTTGCGGCAGGTTTTGCACCGTGTCGATCCGATCCACCATAAAAGTTATAGGCGGAGGAAGTATCCAACTAGGGGACCGCTGTCAGATACACGCAGGTGCGATGATCCTGTCGTATGGTGGTGCCATAGAAATCGGAAACGACGTCAGCATCAACCCATATTGTATTGTGTACGGCCATGGTGGCTTAAAAATTGGAAATGGCGTTCGGATAGCGGCTCAAACAGTCCTCATTCCATCCAATCATAATTTCGATGATAAGCACACACCCATTTTTGAACAAGGTGAAACATCAAAAGGGATTACCATCGGTGACGATGTTTGGTTGGGTGCTGGTGTACGGGTTCTGGATGGTGTAAATATAGCCCGGGGTTGTGTAATCGCTGCCGGCAGTGTGGTTACCAAATCAACCGATGAATACGGGGTCTATGCTGGTGTTCCGGCAAAGAAGATCAAGTCCAGAAGCTGATTTGTTTTACTTCCGAATTTCCAGAAGGTCATGTTTCAATTCACGGGCAAACCAAAACCCTCCTTCCGCATTCAAATGGTCCTGATCTTTAAACAGACAGTGGTTTTCATTCTGAAACTTCTGCCGGTAATCCAGAACCGGAATATTCTCAGCCACAAAACAGGAATCGGCCTTATATGATTTGCCTGCCGTGAACCGGTCATACATTGGAGTAACCGGAAATTTGATACCCATCAGTTGAAG
>ERZ795056.5208-NODE-5208-length-13116-cov-5.028099_pt1 | contig 13116 bp, 14 predicted proteins | sample MGYA00375140_ERZ795056 | MGnify/ENA primary metagenome ERZ795056 (study PRJEB30185, sample SAMN05720227) | activated sludge metagenome | isolation source: Anaerobic digester | place: USA | collected 2015-03-09 ...
GGCGCCAGACTGAAGATCTGGTATTCCGCTGGTTCAAATCCGGCCCGCGGCACTTTTTGCATCAATATTTCTTATTCGCATAAAGAATTAAAAAAATTCTATGTTTCCATTTTATTGAAAAAATATGTCCCCAACGATCCTAATATTGAAACTATTATGGCAATGACGACAATATCCAGAAGTATACTGTGTGAAGCTGCAGATCCCATACTATATTTTAGCAAATGATTACAATATGTAAAGGGATTTATTTTTACAAGAAATTTAATCACAGTTGGAAATCCGTCGGTAGGAAATAATGCGCCCGAGATAAAGATCATTGGCATTACTATGAAATTCATGATTGTTGGAAAAGTATGCATGTCATCAAATTTTGCAGCAATGCTTGTCCCTAGAAGATTGAATAAAAGTGCTATAGTTAACATGACTATCAATGCCAAAGGGAATAATCCCCAATTAGTTATCCTAAAACCCATGGAGAAACCTAAAAAGAGCACGATTAGCCCTTGAACAAAGCTTGTTGTAGCACCCCCTAAGCATCTTCCAAATAGGAGACTTGTCCTTGAAACAGGGGCGACAAGTGTTTCTTTTAAGAATCCAAACTGCTTGTCCCATATAAGGGCCATACCACTCATTGTCGAGCTCATTAAGATAGTCATGCCAACAATGCCTGGGATGAGAAATTGGATATAGTTACCCCTCCCAGACTGTTCATACATCCCTCCTATCCCAAATCTAAAAGCAATTAGAAACAATAATGGCTGCACCAATGTTACAGCCAATCTTTGCCTATTTCTAAAATAAGATTTAATTTGCCTATGCCACATCACTATAAGTGCACTGTTCATCTCCTAAACCTCCTTTTCATAGGGCCACTATCTGCAGACTCCTCTCTTATGCCATAACCTGTGAGGATTAAAAATGCATTTTCAAGGGTCTTTGTTTTAGTAGCCTTCTTAATCTCATTTGAACTCCCTTGAATCAATATCCTTCCCTTATCTATAATAGCTATCTTTGTTGCAATATTTTCAACTTCCTCCATGTTGTGCGTTGTAAAAAAGATTGTTATTTTATCCTCTTTGTTGATTTTTTTAATATAGTCCCAAAGAAATGCTCTTGTTTGCACATCAAGGCCCAATGTAGGCTCGTCAAGAAACAATATTTTGGGCGAGTGTAGTAATCCCCTTGCAATTTCAATCCTTCTCTTCATCCCTCCAGAAAAGTTTTTTACAAGGTCATTTTTTCTATCAAGAAGCCCCACATAACTTAGCATGTCATCAATTTTTTCACGCCTTATATTTTCAGGGATTTTATATAAAGCTGAGTGGTAGTATAAATTTTCGTAAGCAGTAAGCTCATCATCTAGAGTATGGTCTTGAAAGATGACTCCTATTGATTTTCGTACTTCACTTTTTTCGTTATGGATGTCATAGTTATTGATAAAAATTGAGCCATCTGTTGGGTATAATATTGTTGTCATCATCTTGATTACCGTTGACTTCCCTGCGCCGTTTGGCCCTAGAAATGCAAAAATACTTCCATTTTCTACTTGAAAACTAATATTGTCAACAGCGACAAACTTATCAAATTTTTTAGTTAGATTTTTCACATCAATTGCTGCCATATCAAATCTCCTGAAGCCTTCTTATGCAATCCTGAAGGATTATCTTAACTTTTTCGTTGTTTATTCCTGAGCATTCATCAATATGGGGGTACATCTTGAACCACAAATTATCAATGTCAGAATGCACGTTTTTGAAATCTGTAAAAATAATCGGGACATACTTCATTTTGTTTCTTATCCCTATCTTTTTTTTATCCATTTCCTTAAGATATTTTATTCCTTTATCAGTCAAAGAAAATGTTTTTTTGCCACGAGGCTCTATCTTTTCAACTTTCAATATATCTTGTTTTTCCAAATTATCAAGCAGAGGGTATATGCTGCCTTTGCTTATGATTATGGCCCCATTGCTTTTCGAGGTTATTTCCTTGAGTATATCATACCCAGATTTTGGACTTTCTTTGATAGAGTGCAGACAGTAATATTCAAGGATTCCTGTCATCTTGCGTGGGCACGTCATGACAGGAATGCAAATAGGCGATTTATAAATATTACTATTTAGCACCGTGCGAAAAAGAACTATTTATTAATAATATGATTGCTAATATCTTTAGGTATAATATTTATTACATAGAGGTTTCATAAGGTATAATTTATCTTAGTCACAAAAGCAAGTGGCACTTGATTTTCTTCTATTTGCTTAGATAAATTAATAAAGAAACTCGCCCATAATTATATAGATTGGCTAATAGGGCGAACTATGATAATCCATAATATCGGCCAAGACGTCAAAATTGAGAAATTCTTTAACTAATTTAATAGGGAGGTTATTGAATGAAAACGATCTATTCAATCGGGTCTTCAAAGAAGAGTGCAGAGGAATTTTTTAATCTAATAAAAGAATCAAATATAACTAAGATAATAGATATTAGAAGGCATAATACATCCCAGCTCGCTGGATTCTCTAAAAGGGATGATCTAAAGTATTTCTTAAAGGTGATATGCGATGCTGGATATGAGCACATGCTCTCGCTAGCAACACCAGAATCCTTACTCAATAAATATATGAAAGACCACGACTGGAAATACTATGAGAAAGAATACAATAAAATGTTAAGGGACCCGAGCTTAAAACAATCGTTTGAGAAGATACTGGAAGACAATTATGTTACATGCCTGTTGTGCTCCGAAAATAAACCTGATAAATGCCATAGAAGGCTGGTACTAGACTATATAAAAAATAATATTAAAGATATAAAAATAATTCATCTTATTAAGAAATAAAATTTTCCCTATTTTTTTCGGCTGTGGGACATAATTCGGCCAAACACTAGTCTTTTACAATAATCACATAGGCTCGATAACCTATGTATTTTTTCTGAGCATCTACCTTTGCGCTATTGCCGTAAGCAGTGACTTTTCGCTCATAAATCTGAACAACTTCCTCGCTTAGATTTAGCGGGCCGTTCATTATAGCTTCAACTTTTCTCGGCATGTTAGTCTATCTATGGATAGCCTTATAAAGATTAGGGTTACTAGTGCCTCATGCTAACGACAGAAGCTATTAGAAAGCGTGTCAAAGATGTAAAAGCTGGCCTATTCTCCGAACACAAGTTCAAATCATCAGCTGGAAGAAACTGGCCAGAATATGAAAAGAAGCTATCCGAGAGTATTCGTGCAGCATTCAGAGAGATAGAACCCCTGATAGATGAAGCAACAAAATGCATAAAAACAGCTAAACATAGAGGTTCACCCCATAAACTTACATTGAAGCAAAGAGTAACGCTTTTTCCTCAGATGCTTAGCTATGCCCGATGCGGAAAGAACAAGAGTAACTTTAGACCGGATAATTTCTGCCTTGAAGTCCACAGGGTAGACTGCATAAGGCCCTCTTCCAGACTGTTTTTGAAAGCCTAACTATCTGCCGAACACGTCTTTGAGAGATTTTAAACTGCGAGGCAACGATTCTTGTGGGAAGTTTGTACTTTGTTACCCTAAGTACAATTGTCTCAAGATCTCTATCCTTAAGCTTCATGCCATTTAAGGCAAAAGATGAATTTAAAGCTTGCGAAATATTTGGCAGATAACACACAGCCTAGATCATCAATATCTTTATAAATCCAAAAAACATTAATTTAATGAATATAATCTACTGTGATAAAATTGAGATTGATGATTGAACTTACGCCTAAGGAAAATTTTTCATATAATGAAATTAATAAGCACTCTATACAAGGTTTTCTCTATTCTCCATTTAAAAAAGAGTATCCTGAATTTCACGATATAAAAGGATTCAAATTTTTCTGTTTTTCTGATATTTTTCCTACAAACGATTACGAAGAAGGTGTAAAGAAGAATATAATCATATCTTCCCCCGATAATAGTTTTATACAATTTTTAAGGCATGGCTTAGAAGGGCAAAAAATAATTTCGGGCCACGAATTTGAAATTAGATCAAGAGTTATTAAAGTCTCTCTAAATAAAATCTGGATAACAGGTAGCCCCATAGTTTTATACAAAGACAACAAAAACAATATTTATTATTCTTTTGAGAGAGATAAAGATTTACTTTTCTTTTTAGATAGAATTAAGGATAATGCTTTGAAGAAATATAATGCTTTTTATAATGAAGATTTTATTTTGTTGGATAATATTTTTGATAGACTAGTATTCAATAAAGAAGTTGTTGTTAATACTATAAAAAAAGGAAATGAATTCATAATTATAGGTTCTATGTGGAAGAATTTAGAGAAAGAATGCATTAGTAACGATCAAAGAAAATTTTATTCTTTCTTAATGGAAACAGGACTGGGTGAAAAAAATTCTATGGGATTCGGATTTGTAAATCCTGTGAGGCGTCACTGATGTTGGATTCTATTTATAAAATAGGCGAATATATAATTAATAAAGAATCACTTTCAGATTCTGAAATACTGTTGGATGGATATAAATTAAAATATACTAAAAAATTATTGTGTATTTCATTTATAAAAAAGAACGTTGATTTTAAGTACGATGGAATTATTGAAGAAAATTTTGATTCTAATAAAATTAGTAAATATCTCTACAAAAGAGGAAGCTCAAGAGGAACTGACATAGTTCCATCAACTCTAATAGCAGATGTTAAAGAAGACTCTAAAAAAAGAACTATAGTTAAAATAAAGGCTTTTGATAACAAGATAATAAATTGGTTTAAAACTATAGTAGTTGATAAAGAGGGAGATCCATATTTTAAAAATCTTGGAGTTGAAATTTTATCAAAAAAAGATATTATTGAAAAAGATATTATTGAAAAATACCTAAATCTAAATACAGATAATAGAAGAAATGTACTTCTCACTTTAAAATTCAAGGAGGATGGAAAGGAGAGTTATATTGGTGAAGAAGTCAAATTTAAACAAATCTTATTTGAGGACTCAATTAAGAGATACAGCTACTTAAAATCTTTAGGAGAATGTGCGGGATGTGGGATTTGTATTTTGTGTAATGAGTCTAAAGATGTATCAGGATTTGTACTACCTGCATTTGGTTTCTCATTTTCTACTGCCGATAAAGCAGGATTTACACAAGGATTTAATCAAATCGAATATTGGAAATCTACGCCTATATGTGGAGATTGTGCTTTGCAACTTGAAGCTGGGAAGAAGTTCTTAGACAATTATCTTAATTTCAATTTTATGGGGGGATTTAAGTACTACGTAGTTCCAAATGCCATATTATCCGAAAATACGAACACTATTATGGGCGAAATATATGAGAGTGTAAAGTTTTTTGAGGGTAAGGACTATAATGAAGGGCTTGTGTCTGAAGAAGATCCTCTTAAAGAAAGCATCATATCTAAAAATGACATTTTTAAACTGATATTTATTTTTTATGCACAAAAAGGAGGAGGGAGTTACATTGATATTGTTAGCTATGTTGACGATGTTCTTCCCTCCAGGATGAAAAGAATTTACGATACACAAAGCAAACTAAAGAAAGTAAAACCATTTGATGAAGACTCATTAAAAATGCTATTTGGAAAGAGTTGGGTTGGTAGTTTTGTAAAAGTAAAAAACAATAATTGGCACTTAATGTTTTTAAGAGATTTTTTCCCAAATTCTAAAATAGAAGGTGTTTATGATAAGTATTTTTTAGAAATTGTATCCTCTATATTATCAAATAACTTCATAAGTAAAAAATTAATTTTTAATTCTTTTATAAGGAAAATAAGATATGACTACATTAAAAAAAGTGACTATGAGTTTAAAATAACTGTTGTAAAATCTCTGATGCTTTATGATTTTCTCTGTAATCTAAATTTGTTCAGGGGTGTTAAATTGGAAGAAACTAAATTGGATAAAGAAAAAGTTAATTTAGATAGTTTAACTGAAGAGTTTTTTGAAAATAGAAAAAGCACTTTTAGTAATGATCAAGAAAAGGCTTCATTTACTGTAGGTATGCTTGTAAACTATGTACTTCATATTCAACGAAAAGAAAGAGAAGCAAAGTTCGGTGAAGAACCATTCAGAAAAAAATTAATGGGCCTAAAACTAGATGAAAGAAAAATCAAATTAATTTTTAGTGAATCTATAGAAAAATTATCCCAGTATGGTAGTAACTATCCTTCACTGGAGAAAATGGTGGCAAATTATTTGGCAAAATCTGGTAAAAATTGGACACTCTCTAATGATGAGATTAGTTATTTCTTTTCTTTAGGACTTACTTTAGGTAGATTATTAAAAAAAGATAAAGAGGTTGACTAAATGAATGAATTAAAAAAAAGATCTGAGGTAGTATTCTTATATGACGTCAGAGATGCCAATCCAAACGGTGACCCCATAGATGAAAATAAGCCTAGAATTGATTCAGAAAAAGGGATTAACATTGTTACAGATGTAAGGCTTAAGAGAACTATCAGGGATTACTTAGCAAATCATTTGGAACTGGACATATGGCTTATTGAAGAAACTAGCAAGGATGGATCAAGAAAAACTAGGGAAGAAAAATTAGATGAAATTGGAATTAGTAGCAAGGATAATGCCAAAAATTTATTGGAAAAATATATTGATTTAAGACTTTTTGGGGCAACAATAGCCTCTAAAAAAAAGGACGAGGGTGAAAAAGGGGAAAGAGTTTTTACTTGGATTGGCCCGGTGCAATTCAAATTTGGAAGATCATTACATGAAGTAGATACTTTTTATATTAAAGGAACAAGTGTTCTTCCCACTAAAGTAAAAAAGAGCGGAGGGGCTTTTACCGAAATGTACATCCTTCCATATTCTCTTATAGCTTTTTATGGCATCATCAATGAAAACGCAGGTAAATTGACAGCCTTGAAAGAACAAGATGTAGACTTACTTATGGATGGAATCTGGAACGGTACTAAAAACTTAATTACAAGATCTAAAGTTGGACAAATTCCAAGATTTTTAATCAAAGTGGACTATAGTGAAAACAGTTATCATATAGGAGGATTGGACGAAAAGATAACATTGGTGAGTGAAAAGGCAGGCAGAGATATACGAAAAATATCTGACTACAAATTAGATGTTACTGAATTAAAAGAAATTTTAGAAGCTAATAAGAAAAAAATAGCTAGAATTGGACTTGAAGTTGATGAATCTGTAACTTTTATGGTCAATGGAGAACATGTAAAGGGCAAGAATATTATTGAGAAACTCGGTGTGGGATTACCGATAGAAAAACTTAACTTAGACAAATAGGGTCAGAGAATGGATATTGACAAAGTTTTAGTCTTTGATATGTGGGGGGACTATGCCCATTTCAGAAGAGGGTACACTACAACTTCGCCACTTACATACCCCTTTCCAAGTAGAACAACATTAAGTGGAATTATTTCTGCTATATTGGGATATGAAAGAGACACTTATTATGATTACTTTAATGAAAATAACAGCCTATTCGCCATTCAAATATTGGCCCCTATCAAAAAAACAATAATTAATATGAATCTAATAGATACAAAGATAGGTTTCTATCTCTGGGATTGTAAAGGCCAGAGAACACAGATCCCTTATGAATTTATTAAAGGACCGAGTTATAGATTTTACATAAGCCTCGACAATCAAGAGATATTTGATAAACTCTTCACCAGTATATCTAATCATAACTCGGTGTATACCCCTTATTTAGGAATATCTGAATGCATCTCAAATTTTAAAGGGGTTCAAGATGTCGTATACCCAATAGAAAAAAAAGAGGCAAACTGCGATCCTATAGATGTCCATACCATAATTCCTAAAGATAAGGCCAAGTTAATTATTGAGAACAATAAAGTTTATGGAACCGTTAAATTACCAGGATTTTTTGAAAGGGGTAGAACAGTGACTAAATACTTGGAATTTTACTATGAAGAAAATGGAATGCCGATAAAAATAGCTAATGGTACATACTACCATGTAGTTGGAAAAGATGACAATATCATACTCTTTTAATATAAAGTCACACCCACATAAAACTCTGTACGCTCACCTAAAAAATGTCGGAGAGATTGGAAAAGAAATATTTTCACAAAAAAATTTTGAGTTTCATGACCTCTATGGAGAAATATCATACTTAATTGGTATATCCCATGATTTTGGTAAAGCAACTACTTATTTCCAAGAGCGCTTAGCAAATAATGTAAAAACAGAGAAAGCTTATCATGGCCTGATATCCGGGGTCTTTGGATATTATTTAGTGAAAAAGGCTACAGAAAATATCAAAAAAATAAAAATAGATCATCTGCCCGCAATGGCCTTTGTAATAATATCTCGTCACCATGGAAATCTCCACAATCTTTTAGGAACAAATGGGGAATTGCAAAGATTGACAGATGAGATGGACATACTTAATGTTCAAATCGAAAACATAAAGAAATATCAACTCCAAGAAGTTAAGAATATTTATTTCCAACTAGAATCTTTGATACATATCGAGGATTTTTTAGAAAAGTTTGAGGAAATAGTAGAGCAACTGAAAATAGATTGTAGAAAATTGGGTAGAGAGCAATCAATAAAAAATTATTTTCATTTGATGATGCTATACTCTGCTTTGCTTGATGGAGACAAACTTGATGCATCGGGTATAGAGAGATGTCCGGATAGAAGAAAATTTGACGGAGATAACTTAGTTGACACATATAAAGTTACAAAGTTTGGAAAAATCAAAAGGAAGGAGATAGACAATATAAGAGAGAGAGCTTATGTTGAAATAGTATCTAAAATTGACAACATCGATATAGAAAAAGACAGGATATTATCAATTGAACTTCCTACAGGGTGCGGAAAAACACTCATAGCGGTATCGTTTGCTCTTAAACTAAGAAAAAGAATAGAAAATAGCTTTAGATTTACTCCACGGATTATATACTCGCTTCCGTTTCTAAGCATCATAGAACAGAATTCTGAAGTCATATCGGAAGTCTTATTATCTGAACTTAATATCAATTTGGAAAAACTAAATCCAAAAAATAGAATAAAAAAGTTAAATTCCATAATTCCCTCTGACTTATTCCTCAGGCATCACCACCTTTCAGACATTTATTACAAGACAGAAAGTGAGGAATATACAATATCTGAATCAATCTTACTAACTCAAGGTTGGAATTCAGAAATTATTGTGACAACATTTGTCCAGTTTTTTCATAGTTTAATAACCAATAAGAATCGTGCTGCAAGAAAATTTCACAACATCTCCAATTCTATAGTGATATTAGATGAAATTCAATCGGTCCCTTATAAATATTGGGACCTATTTAGAAATGCCTTAGATTATATGTCAAAAACTTATAATTGTTGGATAATACTTATGACTGCCACCCAACCATTCATATTTTCTCCTGAAAAGATAATGAAGCTGATCTCTAATAAAAAAGACTATTTTGAAAAACTAGATAGAGTAAATTATTACATAGATATTGAGCCAGAGTCAATCGATTCATTCAAAAAGGAAATTCTAGAGGAGATTAAAGCAGGTGAAAAGGATATGCTGATTGTCCTAAATACTGTAGATTGTTGTAAGAAGGTATATAATTACTTAAAGAATGAACTAGAAAAGCATTACAAAACAAAATCTTTAGTGGAAAAGGGTGTAGTAACAATAGAAAAGAATGTACTAATCAATCTATCTAGAGAAATTGTCCCTAAATATAGGTCGGAAAGGATTTCTAGTATAAAAAATATTAAGAATAAGAGGAAAATTGTTGTATCCACACAACTTATTGAAGCGGGGGTTGATATAAGTGCCGACATAGTATATAGGGATTTAGCCCCTTTAGACAGCATAGTCCAGTGTGCAGGAAGGTGTAACAGAAACGGAACCTCTAATGAAAAAGGCATGTTAATTTTGAAAAATTTAAAGGATGAGAAAAGTAGATTTTATTGGCAATATATATACGATAGTATGCTAGTGAATGCAACAATTGAGACTATAGGTAAAATAAAAAAAGAAAGTGAAGCTATTTTTGTATCAAGAGTGGAAGATTACTATAACATTATCTATAATAGAAGTAATCAAGAAAATATTTTTTCATATCTTGAGAAACTTCAATTTGATGAAATCAACAATTTTAAACTGATAGAAGATTCATACCCCAGTATTGATGTATTCGTAGAGATAGATACTGAAGGTAAGAAAGTTTATTCTAAATATGCTGAAATAAATAAACTTGAAAATCCGTTAGAAAGAAGAAATGAAATTCTAAAAATAAATAAGGATTTCAAGTCCTATATTATTTCAGTTAGCTTTAAAGTAGCAGAAGATCTTGGTATAATGATTAATAATGACATTGGTTATGTACCTTTTGATCAGTTATCTAAAATTTATGATGTTGAAACTGGAATTATAAAAAATGGTAAAAATGCATTAATACTCTAAATGCTTGATGTTATGAAAATCACTGGAGTAATGGTCCAATATTATAAAGCATGTGACAGAGAATTATGGTACTTTGGCAATCAAATAAACATGAATTATGATAATGATTTCATATCAATGGGTAAATTAATTCATGAAGAATCGTATAAAAGAGAAAAAAAGAATATACTAATTGATGATACCATTGCTATTGATTTTATTAAGAAAAGAGGGGAACTAACAATCTACGAAATAAAAAAATCTTCTAAATTAGAAAACCCTGCAAAATATCAACTATACTATTACCTTTGGTATTTGAAAAATAACTTGGGAGAAATAGTTAGAGGGGAGGTAGTATACCCAAAGGAAAAAACATCTGAAACATTAGAACTCACACCCGAAATTGAAAAAGAAATTCAATTAATCTTAGAAGAGATACCTAAGATTATTACTAGAAGCTCTCCCCCACCAATAATAAAAAAAACTTATTGTAAAAATTGTTCATATTATAATTTATGTTATGTTTAGGTGTGTATTATGAAAGAACCTTTATATCTAGTGTCAGAAGGCATATTAAAAAGAGAAGGAAATACTTTATTTTTTGTAAATAAAGACGAGAAAAAGGCATTGCCTATAGAACATTTGAGTGATATTTATTGCTATGGAAAAGTAAGTCTAAAATCCGGAGCATCTTCTCTGCTAATGAAAATGGGATTGCCAATGCATTTCTTCAATTATTATGGATACTATGAAGGTTCTTTATATCCAAAAGATCAACTGAATTCTGGGCTCGTAGTTGTTGAACAGTCTAGACATTACCTAGATAATGAAAAAAGAATAAAAATAGCTACGGAATTTGTTCAAGGCATAAGACACAATATTCTCCAGACTTTGAAATACTATCTAAAAAAAGAAAAGGATTTGGATGAAATAATAAAAAATATTAAATCTTTAAACATACGAGGAGATATACTTACTTTAAGGAGCATAGAAGGAGAAATATGGGAAAATTATTACAAATCTTTTCCAAAAATTATTAAATTTTTTGAGTTCAATAAAAGAGAAAGACGGCCCCCATCAAACGAGTTAAATGCTCTTATCTCATTTGGAAATTCTTTGCTTTATTCAACTGTATTGTCAGAAATTTATAACACTTATCTTCATCCTTCGATAAGCTATTTACACGAGCCATTAGAAAGAAGATTTTCCCTTGCCCTTGATATTGCGGATATCTTCAAACCCATTATAGTAGAAAGACTTATTTTTAATCTTGTAAATAATAAATATTTAACTGAAGAGGATTTTGATAAAGAAATAGGGGTATTACTTAATGATAAAGGCAAACGAATATTTCTCAAGGAATATAAAGATAAACTTGATACAACTATCCAACACCCCTCTCTTAAAAGAAAAGTTTCTTATAGATATTTAATAAGACTTGAATGTTATAAATTAATAAAACACATAGTTGGGGACAAAGAATACATTAGTTTTAGAATGTGGTGGTGATGTATCTTATTGTAGTATACGATATCGAAATCGATAGAGTAAATAAAGTGCATAAGTTTTTAAGGAAATACTTATTTTGGAGGCAAAATTCTGTATTTGAAGGAGAAGCAACTAAAGCACAGGTAGAGCAGATTAAATCTGGATTAAAGGATATAATAAAAAAAGAAAAAGATTCAGTTTTGATATATGTTCTTGAAAATAAATCTAATTTTAAATTTGAAGTCTTGGGCATAGAAAAAAACTTAATGGGTACGATATTATAGTCTTGTTTTATATATAGAATACATTATCTTATGTTGATTTTCAAAACTCTTTTAAAGAAGGAAAATTAAGAATTATTATCGAAAAATAAGGCTTTTTGTGGCCAGTTTTAGAAGAACTTTATAGTATGGAAATTTGAATTATCTTGCTAATGAGAAGTGATAACTATGTTCACGTTTTAGAAGAACTTTATAGTATGGAAATATGAATGCGGAATTTTCAATGACGATGGGGATCCAGGTTTTAGAAGAACTTTATAGTATGGAAATATACATCCTCTCTATAACTCTTTCAATTTTGTTTTCAAAGTTTTAGAAGAACTTTATAGTATGGAAATCACATTTGAAAGTCATTATCCAATATTCGATGTAGAGTGTTTTAGAAGAACTTTATAGTATGGAAATTTTACCAACAACATTTACTCCAACAGATACGATAAACCGTTTTAGAAGAACTTTATAGTATGGAAATAGGCCAAAATAGGCAGCAAAGCCTCTTTAACCATCCGTTTTAGAAGAACTTTATAGTATGGAAATGAAGCCGGAAGAAGTCGTTGGAACATAAATCAAATCGCCACAGGTTTTAGAAGAACTTTATAGTATGGAAATGCGGAATATATGGGTTAATTACTCCAAGTTTGGCCTTATCGTTTTAGAAGAACTTTATAGTATGGAAATTATTTTCTACGGATAACATCTTTTAACTCCTTTTGGTGTTTTAGAAGAACTTTATAGTATGGAAATCAACACAAAATAGCTATATCACAAAAGAAAAAAGAAGTTTTAGAAGAACTTTATAGTATGGAAATTGTTCTATTTGTGAACATGCAAAAAGGTATTGGGAGGTTTTAGAAGAACTTTATAGTATGGAAATCGGAAAAACAGGGGGGTCGGGAGGTGGGGGATGTCGGTTTTAGAAGAACTTTATAGTATGGAAATTTGAAAGGC
>ERZ795056.5210-NODE-5210-length-13110-cov-15.520950_pt1 | contig 13110 bp, 15 predicted proteins | sample MGYA00375140_ERZ795056 | MGnify/ENA primary metagenome ERZ795056 (study PRJEB30185, sample SAMN05720227) | activated sludge metagenome | isolation source: Anaerobic digester | place: USA | collected 2015-03-09 ...
AACATCATAACCAGCCCACCAGGCGTCAGGCCGACAGAAACCGGTAGAAATTGCGCAGCATTCCTGCCGTGGCCCCCCAGATGAAGCGCTCGGTCGCGTGGTCGTCAAGGTATGGCATGGACAACCACTCACGCCGGACACCTTCCCACTCGAAAGCATGGCGTCGATGATTGGCAGGGTTCATCAGATACTCCAGCGGCACCTCAAACACGTCGGCGACTTCGTTCGCGTTGGGCGTGAGCTTGAATCCCGGGCGAACCAGCCCCACTACCGGTGAAATGATGAACGATGTGCCCGTAACATAAACCGGCAACGAGCCCAGTACCTGAACATGATCGGGTGTCAGTCCCACTTCCTCCTCGGTCTCACGCAATGCAGTGACATAAAGGTCAGCATCCTGTTCGTCCTGTTTGCCCCCAGGAAAAGCTATCTGACCTGAGTGAGTGGAAAGGTGAGCCGTGCGTTGAGTGAGCAGTACTGTAGGCACCTCCCGCATCACTATTGGAATCAATACCGATGCGTTCATGGGTTTGCGGTCAGCGAACTTGCGTTCGACGAGCAGCTCGGGCTCCCAGACAGGCGGCTGGTGAAACCGCTGCCGGAGTGACTCAGGCGTCAATGACGATGCCGCGACCGCGGGCAAATGCGCGTCAACTCCGATCACCGGAATGCGTCGCGGGTCAAAATTTGGCAGCTTCGATAGCGGTGTGATGACGTCGGGCTTGGACACAATAGTTAGGCAATAAAAAAAGCCGCCAAAGCAACTGCTTGTGGCGGCTCCTTGACAGGCCAGTCGTGCTTTACGCGACGGTCGTCTTCTTGGCTGGCAGCTTTTCCTTGATACGGGCCGATTTGCCGCTGCGGTCACGCAGGTAGTACAGCTTGGCGCGACGCACATCGCCACGGCGCTTGACTTCAATGCCGGCGATCAGCGGGCTGTAGGTCTGGAACGTACGCTCCACGCCTTCGCCGCTGGAAATTTTGCGAACGATGAAGCCGCTGTTCAGGCCGCGATTGCGCTTGGCGATCACGATGCCTTCATAGGCCTGCACACGCTTGCGGGTGCCTTCAACCACGTTGACGCTTACGACAACGGTGTCACCAGGCGAAAACTCGGGGATATTTTTCCCGAGGCGGGCAATTTCTTCTTGCTCCAGGGTTTGGATCAGGTTCATGATTTCCTCAATGGATCTTGTTCGCGCCAGCGCCGGAATTGACACTAAAGGCCTCAACGCAAAAAAGCAGAGGCGGCCGAGCAGAGGATCAGTTAGCCTTAAATTATAGCAATATTGGAGAGCTGAGCCAGATAGGCTTCATCCTGGAGGCTTAACCCCCCGGCAGATCGGGCTTGCTCGATCAATTCCGGACGAAGCCGCCACGTCATCTCCAGGGACCGCTCACGGCGCCAGCGGTCGATATGAACGTGGTGTCCAGACAACAAAACCGGCGGAACTGGAACGCCCCGCCACTCTTCCGGTCGGGTGTAGTGCGGGCAATCCAGCAAACCGTCCAGCGCCGGGTTGAAGCTGTCCTGCTGGTGGCTGCCCTCGTCGTTCAACACACCAGGCTGCAGACGGGCCACCGCGTCCAGCAAGGCCATCGCGGCAATTTCACCGCCCGACAACACAAAATCGCCCAGACTGATTTGTTCGGTCACATGCGTATCAACAAAACGCTGATCGATGCCTTCGTAACGGCCACAAATCAGCACGGCACCCTCACTTTTCGCCCATCGCTGGACCGCATGGTGATTCAGGGGTTTGCCGATGGGCGAAAAGAGCACAACCGGCGCCTGGTTCCCGCGCGCCAACTGGATGCTATCAAGGCATGTCGCCAAAGGCTCGGCCATCATGACCATACCTGGGCCACCGCCGTAAGAGCGATCATCCACCCGCCGGTAATTACCCTCTGCAAAGTCGCGCAGATTCTGGAGCTGGACGTTCACCTGGCCCGACTCAAAGGCACGTCGCGTAACACCCGCAGTCAAGAACGGTGCAAACAGTTCGGGGAACAGCGTGACAACATCGAACCGCATGACGGCAGGCTCAGTAATCGGGTTGCCAGTCAACCGTGATCCGGCGCGCGGCCAAATCAACGTCATCGACGTACGCCGCAACAAAGGGAATCATGCGCTCCTGCGGCTTACCATCCTGCTCATAATCCATGACCAGAACGGTCTGCGCCCCGGTGGAGAGCAATTCCTTGACACTACCGAGCGCAATGCCTTCGCGGTTGATCACATTCAGACCAATGAGATCAACCCAGTAGTACTCGTCTTTTTCAGCAGTCGGGAAGCTTGAACGAGCGATGAAGATTCGCGCACCCCGAAGGGCCTCGGCCGCGCTACGGTCATCCACGTCCTGAGCCGTGGCCACAACCGTATCGGAATGCTCCTTGGCTTCCTTGATGACCAGCTTAAGCGTGCCGGCGAAGGTTTTTACACCCTTTTCGGTGGGCAGCAAATACCAGCGTTTGGAAGAAAAAAGCGCCTCGGGTGAGGCGCTGTAGGGCAGGACCTTGAACCAGCCCTTGATGCCCCAGGCATCAGCGATGCGCCCGACTTCGATGGCGTCCGCTGGCAATTCAGCGGCTTCGAGGCCGGACAGCATGGCTCGGGATCAGGCCGCTTTTTTGGCGGCTTGGTCGATCAGGCGTTGCACGGTAGGAGAAGCCTGCGCGCCCACACCAGTCCAATAGGTCAAACGGTCCTGGGCAATGCGGATGCTTTCTTCGTTGGCCGTAGCGATCGGGTTGTAAAAGCCGATGCGCTCGATGAAGCGGCCGTCACGACGGGTGCGCTTGTCAGCAACGACAATATTGAAGAACGGGCGTGCTTTTGCACCGCCACGGGAGAGTCGAATGACGACCATGATTTATCCTTTGGGGGTGGCGAAAATTACTTTCCACCTTATTTCAACGTTGAGACACGTAACATGACCACCCGGCCAGAAACACGTTGAAAAGCCTTCTATTATATCCGGATTGATACCTATGCCCATGATTCGACCCAGCCGCGACGAGGACATCGCATCCATCACCGCCATTTATGCCCACCATGTGCTCAACGGCACCGGTACTTTCGAGATAGATCCCCCCTCCGTCGCCGATATGACCGGGCGCCGCGCGGATGTGCTATCCAAGGGCCTGCCCTACATTGTGGCTGAAGAGGCCGGGCAAGTGATCGGTTATGCGTACTGCACATGGTTCAAACCCCGCCCGGCGTACCGGTTTTCGGCAGAAGATTCGATTTATCTGGCGCCGGGCGTCCATGGCAAGGGCATTGGACGTGCCCTGCTGGCCGAATTGGCAGCGCAGGCTGAACGGGTAGGCATCCGCAAACTGATCGCCGTGATTGGCGACTCCAGCAACGCCGGCTCGGTTGGCGTACACCGCTCGCTGGGGTTTAAGCACGCTGGCATCCTCAAATCCTGCGGCTGGAAGTTCGACCAATGGCTGGACGTCGTGTTGATGGAAAAAGCACTTGGCCCGGGAGACTCGACACCTGCGCCACAATAGCCAGATGAAAAACAAGACCGTAGCGGCATGGCTCGCTTTTGCGGGTGGGCCGTTGGGCCTTCACCGTTTTTATCTGGCAGGCTTTGGTGACACGCTGGGCTGGATTCTGCCCATCCCCACTGCGTTAGGCCTGTATGGCGTGCAGCGCATGCAGAACCTGGGCGTTGATGACACCTGGAGTTGGCTGTTGATTCCGTTGCTGGGATTTACCATCGCAGGTTGTGCCTTGACAGCAATCGTTTACGGGCTGATGCCCGCCGAGAAGTGGAACGCCCGTTACAACGCCAATGCGTCAGCGGATGCGCCATCGGGAAGTACCAACTGGCTGACCATTGGCGCCATTGCTGCGTCGCTTCTGATCGGTACCACAGTGCTGATGTCGTCGATTGTCTTCAGCTTCCAGCACTACTTTGAGTACCAAATCGAGGAAGCACGCAAAATTTCACAGTGAAATATGCCTCCAGCCCAGTCAGATATGCGCGAATAGCTATATATTTTATAGCATCAGAAGATTTGAAGGCTGACCCAGTAAGCAATCGCAGCAACAAAAGCACTGGCAGGAATCGTCAGTATCCAAGCCCAGACGATATTGCCAGCCACCCCCCAGCGAACGGCGCTGGCGCGTTGGGTGGCACCTACTCCAACAATGGCACCGGTGATGGTGTGGGTGGTTGAAACAGGAATACCCAGGATGGCCGCCATAAACAACGTCATGGCACCGCCGGTTTCAGCGCAAAACCCATGGACAGGTTTCAGCTTGGTGAGCCTCTGACCCATCGTTTTGACAATGCGCCATCCACCAAACAGCGTGCCCAAGGCAATGGCCGAGTAACAGCTCAACACGACCCAGCTCGGCGGGGCTTTGTCCCCCACCGCCGAATAGCCCGTAGCGATGAGCAGCATCCAGACGATACCAATAGTTTTTTGTGCGTCGTTGCCGCCGTGCCCCAAGCTGTATGCCCCCGCCGATACCAGTTGAAGACGCCTGAACCAGCGATCAACTCGACTCGGGGTAGCACGCCGGAAGATCCAGGCCACAGCGATCAGCATGATGGACCCCAACACAAAACCGAGCAGCGGTGCTACAAAGATGAAAACCACCGTTTTCATCACGCTGGCAAACACCAGTGCCGAAGCACCTGCCTTGGAAATCACGGCCCCCACGATACCGCCAATCAGCGCATGCGAGGAACTGCTGGGAATACCGTAATACCAGGTGATGAAATTCCAGCTGATGGCGCCCACCAGGGCGCCAAACACTACATGAACGTCCACCACGCCGGGCTGGGCCAGACCTTTGCCAATGGTTGCTGCCACAGTGAGGTGAAAAACAAAAATAGCCACAAAATTGAATATGGCTGCAAACAGCACGGCCTGCCCTGGCTTCAAAACACCCGTTGACACCACCGTTGCAATGGAGTTGGCCGCATCATGAAACCCGTTCATGAAATCGAAAATCAATGCCAGCACTACCAGCAAAATCACCACCCACAAACCGACCTGAGCCGAAACCATGGCGCGCGAACCTCAGGAGTTTTCGAGGACGATGCCCTCGATGACATTGGCGACGTCCTCGCATTTGTCGGTGATGGTTTCCAGCAATTCGTAGATTGCCTTGAGTTTGATCACTTCCCGCACATCAGGCTCTTCCCGGAACAGTTTGCTCATAGCGCTGCGCATGATGCGGTCTGCATCCGATTCGAGTTGATCAATTTCTTCGCAGGTTTTCAGGGCCGCTGTGGCCGTCTCAGGATCAGCAATTTTGGCCAGCAAATTCACGGCATCCCGCACACGCTCGCAACATTTCACGCTGACGTCCGTGAGACGCACTATTTCGTCAGTCATATGCCGTACGTCATACAGCGCCATGGTCTCAGCCGAGTCCTGAATCAGATCGGCGATGTCATCCATGGTGTTGATCAGTGAATGAATCTGCTCACGGTCAATCGGCGTGATGAAGGTGACGTGAATTGCCTTATTCACATCGTGGGTCACCCGGTCCGCCGCCCGTTCGGCGTTGTCCACATCCTGGTTGTATTTTTGACGCAGGTGCGGATCGCTGTAATTGGCGACCAGTTTTGAGAAAGCGCGTGCAGCCTCCACGATCCGATCCGCATGCTGGTTGAACATCTCAAAAAAATTGCCTTCACGTGGCAGCAATTTGGCAAACAGCATGACTCTCTCCAAGGAAATAATATGTCAGTCAGATGACGATTTGATGACTGCCGGGAGTGTAACCGCCGCCCTGATAGGAGCCGGACTGCCGGACGTAAATACTGATCAAGCGCTGCGGAAGATGAAGTAGACGGCACCCACCATGCAAAACGCAGCCCAGACATAGTCCAGTTTGAGTGGTTCTTTCATAAAAACCACTGCAAATGGCACGAAAACCGCCAGCGTGATCACCTCCTGCAGAATCTTCAGCTGACCAACGCTGAATCCGGCCTGCTGGAACCCGATCCTGTTGGCTGGGACCTGCAGCAGGTACTCAAACAGCGCAATGCCCCAACTGATCAGCGCCGCGATGTACCAGGGGCTGGTGGCCAGATTCTTAAGGTGCCCGTACCAGGCAAAGGTCATGAAGACATTGCTGCCAACCAGCAGCAGTACGGTTTGGAGCGTCAGAGGTATGGATTGCAGGGCATTCATATAAGAATAATTATCTCGCACCATCCACCAAGAAAAAGACCCCCACAACCAAGGGCTGTGGGGGTGCTCGCTCCGATAAGAGCGGAAAAGGCTTACGCGACGACGCGGTCTTATACAGACGCTGCTGCGTCGGCGTAGTCCTGAACTTTGTCAAAGTTCAGGTACTGATAAATCTTGTCGCTGGCAGCCGTCAACACCCCCATGTCAGCCATGTATTCGGCCTTGGTGGGAATACGGCCCAGCTTGGAGCAAATAGCCGCGAGTTCGGCTGAACCCAGGTACACGTTGCTGTTTTTGCCCAAGCGGTTCGGGAAATTGCGCGTCGAGGTAGAGAACACCGTGGCGCCTTCTTTCACCTGCGCCTGGTTGCCCATGCACAGGCTGCAACCTGGCATTTCCATACGGGCACCGGCAGAACCCAGCACGCCATAGTGGCCCTCTTCGCTAAGCTGCTTGGCATCCATCTTGGTGGGCGGTGCCATCCACAACTTCACGGGGATATCACGCTTGTTTTCCAGCAGCTTGGAAGCCGCACGGAAGTGGCCGATGTTGGTCATGCAGGAACCAATGAACACCTCGTCGATTTTGGAACCTGCCACGTCGGCCAGGGTTTTCACATCATCGGGGTCGTTCGGGCAAGCCACGATGGGCTCGTGGATGTCGGCCAGGTCAATCTCAATCACAGCAGCGTATTCAGCATCCGCATCGCCTTTGAGCAATTGCGGATCGGCCAGCCAAGCTTCCATGGCCTTGATACGGCGGTTGATGGTGCGCACGTCGGAGTAACCGGTGGCAATCATCCACTTCAGCATGGTGATGTTGCTGTTGATGTACTCGATGATCGGCTCTTTGTTCAGGTGAACCGTGCAACCACCGGCGCTGCGCTCGGCGGACGCATCGCTCAATTCAAACGCCTGCTCCACTTTCAGGTCTGGCAAGCCTTCGATTTCCAGAATGCGGCCCGAGAAAATATTCTTCTTGCCCTGCTTGGCCACCGTCAGCAAGCCTGCCTTGATGGCGTACAGCGGAATGGCATTTACCAGATCACGCAGCGTGATGCCGGGCTGCATCTTGCCTTTGAAGCGCACCAGCACAGATTCAGGCATGTCCAGCGGCATCACGCCGGTTGCGGCACCAAAAGCCACCAAGCCAGAGCCTGCCGGGAAGCTAATACCGATGGGGAAACGCGTGTGGCTGTCGCCACCGGTGCCCACGGTGTCAGGCAGCAGCATGCGGTTGAGCCAGCTGTGGATGATGCCGTCACCAGGGCGCAGCGGAATGCCACCACGGGTGCTCATGAACTCAGGCAGCTCGTGGTGCATCTTCACGTCCACAGGCTTCGGATAAGCGGCGGTATGGCAGAACGACTGCATCACCAGGTCGGCGCTGAAGCCCAGGCAGGCCAGGTCTTTAAGCTCGTCGCGGGTCATCGGGCCGGTGGTGTCTTGTGAGCCCACCGAAGTCATCTTCGGTTCGCAATACGTGCCGGGGCGCACACCCTGCTGGTTGCCTTTGACGACCGGGAGGCCACACGCACGGCCCACCATTTTTTGTGCCAGCGTGAAACCCTTGTGGGTATCGACCGGGTTTTGCGGCAGGCGGAACAAGGCGCTGACGGGCAAGCCCAGCGCCTCGCGCGCCTTGGCAGTCAGGCCACGGCCAATGATGAGCGGAATACGGCCACCGGCGCGCACTTCGTCAAACAGCACATCGCTCTTGACCTTGAATTCGGCAATCGTCTTGCCGTCTTTGAGAGCCTTGCCGTCATAGGGACGCAATTCAATCACGTCGCCCATGTTCATCTGGCTCACGTCCAGCTCAATCGGCAGCGCGCCGGAGTCTTCCATGGTGTTATAGAAAATCGGGGCAATCTTGCTGCCCAGACACACGCCACCAAAACGTTTGTTCGGCACAAACGGAATATCTTCACCCGTGAACCACAACACCGAGTTGGTTGCGGATTTGCGGCTTGAGCCGGTGCCCACTACGTCACCCACATAAGCGACCAGATTGCCTTTGGCCTTGAGCGAGTCGATGAATTTCACCGGGCCGCGTTTGCCATCTTCTTCAGGCGTCACACCGGGGCGGGCATTTTTGTGCATGGCCAATGCGTGCATCGGAATGTCGGGTCGGCTAAAGGCATCAGGTGCGGGAGAAAGATCGTCGGTGTTGATTTCGCCCGCCACTTTGAAGACTGTCAGCTTGATGCTTTGCGGCACTTCGGGGCGCGAGGTAAACCACTCGGCATCGGCCCAGCTTTGCAGCACGGCTTTGGCGTGGGCATTGCCCTTGTCGGCCTTTTCCTTGACGTCATGGAACTGGTCAAACATCAGCAGAGTTTTCTTCAGCCCGTTGGCGGCTGCTTGGGACACGGCTGCGTCGTCCAGCAGATCGACCAGCGGGCTGATGTTGTAGCCACCCAGCATGGTGCCCAGCAACTCGGTGGCCTTTTCGCGCGAAATCAGTGCGCACTTCTCGGTGCCATGGGCCACGGCGGCCAGATACGAGGCCTTGACCTTGGCGGCATCGTCCACACCGGCCGGCACGCGGTAGGTGATCAGGTCCACCAGCGTGGCTTCTTCGCCTTTGGGTGGATTTTTCAGCAGCTCGATTACTTCGCCGGTCTGTTTGGCCGACAGTGGTAGAGGGGGGATGCCGAGAGCGGCGCGTTCGGCGACGTGGGCGCGATAGGCTTGCAACATGGTTATTTACTCCTTTTTTTGAACGAAATATGGCTCCGACTCTCATCGGATATGCGTGACGAGCTATCTATTTTGTAGCACTTTCAATGGTGGCAGCGGGTATGGCATCCAGCACACTGGCTGGTGGTGCCTTAAGCATGGCTTGTGCCACCAGCTCTTGCGACGGGCTCAAACACCCGTCGTTGAGCCGTTGGCCCAGTTTTTGATTCATCAGCATCGACTTGTTGGCCAGTTGCAGCCAGACCACGCCCGCAGCCTTGTCTTCCAGACGGATAGCACCAGTGGTGGTTTCCTCGGGTGACACGCGGTAGTTCACATTGCGAGCCCGCAGATTGAAGAAACCCGGCGCCGCGGGATCGGCCTGCAAGGCCACAACGCCCCCGTGTTCGCAAGGCAGGTTGCCCACATGCACGCGCTGCGCAATCTCGAGCTCCGCGGGCGTCAAAGGCGCCCGTATCTCGGCTGCGATGTTTCGGGCTTCGACACGAATTTCCTTTCGGCTGGCCTTGGGGTCAACTTTGGAGGGCGGAGTTTGTGCGGCCACCACCGCGCAAACCGGCAGCATTGCGACAAAAGAAAGCGCGCGTACCCTTGTGAAGAATAGAAACAGCTTGTTCATGGTTGGTCGCCTTGCGTGTTGAAGTGTCACCATCAGTGAACGGTTGTCACAAAGTAGGCCTGAACCCCGGCTGGCAGGGTTCGACCCGTCTGATGTGCCCGTTCCAGAGTCTGCCAAAAATAGCGGTAACTGGCGCGGTCATGCAACCGCCCTTCGAAGCTGATCGGGGCCCATTCAGCATTCTCGGCTCTTTCGATAATTTCTGAAGCGACTTCAATTTCACGCTCATCCGGCGTGAACGCCGCTAGGATGGACCTGATCTGGTCCGGGTGAATGCTCCACATGCGCCGGTAGCCCAACTCGCGTGCTGCACGGCGGGCAGCAGACTGCAAAACGGCTGCGTCTTTGAACTCGGTCACCACACAATGTGACGGCACCTTGCCGTGGGCGTGGCAGGCCGACGCAATTTCCAGCTTGGCACGCACAACCAGCGGATGCGTGAACTGCCCGGCAACCGACATGCCGTCGGCAGGGATCGCGCCGGCGTGCGCAGATACAAAGTCCATCAGCCCAAAACTTATGGACTGCACGCGCGGGTGCGCGGCGATATCAAACGCCCGGTGCACTGCGGCGGGCGACTCGATCAGCACGTGCAGTGGCAATGGGCTGTCTGCAGGGCCCGGCCAGGCACGGTCCACGGCCTTGGCCGCACGGTCAACATCCGCGACAGACTCCACCTTGGGAATCATCAGGTGGCACAGCGCCTGACCCGCTTTGCCCACGACCGTTTCCACATCCTGCTCGAACGCAGCATGGTCAACCGGGTGTACACGCACCGCCACACGGCTGGCGGGAGTCAGCATGGAATTTGCTACATTTTTTTTTGCTACTCGCGCATGATCGACGAGAGCTACGACCATATTGGCATGGTCAAATTCGCCGCCAACAGGGGCTCCGTCCTCGCAATCCAGCGTAACGTCAAACACGCAGGTGCCGAACTCGGCCGTCATCTGCGCCTGGAGTTCCAGGCTCTTGCGCATGCGCGCCTCGACACCGCTGTAATGGTCACACACCGGCAAAAAACCGGCGGATGCCTGGGCACCCATCAGTGCGTCGCGTGGATGCATGACCATCAGTCCCTTTGATCAAAGCAGGTGTGCAACTCCGGCTTGCTCTTCCTGCAGCTCTTTCAAGGTCTTGTTGATGCAGCCCTGGCTGAATTCGTCAATCGGCAGGTCCTGCACCACCTTGTACTCGCCGCCTTCGCAGGTGACGGCAAAGCCGAACATCGTGTCTTTTGGGATACCGTACTGGCCGTCCGATGGGATGCCCATCGTGACCCACTTGCCATTGGTACCCAGCGCCCAATCGCGCATATGGTCGATGGCAGCGTTGGCAGCCGAAGCGGCGGATGAAACACCGCGGGCTTCGATGATGGCCGCACCGCGCTTGCCCACGGTTGGCAGGAAAGTGTTGGCGTTCCAGTCGTGGTCGTTGATCATGTCCTTGACGCTGGCACCGTTGATGGTGGCGAAGCGGTAATCCGGGTACATCGAAGGCGAGTGGTTGCCCCACACGGCCAGTTTTTCGATGTCTGCCACGGCTTTGCCGGTTTTGGAAGCCAATTGCGAAAGCGCACGGTTGTGGTCCAGACGCAGCATGGCGGTGAAGTTCTTGCGTGGCAGGTCAGGTGCGCTTTTCATGGCGATCCAAGCGTTGGTATTGGCCGGGTTGCCGACCACCAGCACCTTGACGTTGCGGCTCGCCACGGCGTTGAGGGCCTTGCCTTGTGCGGTGAAAATCTGGGCGTTGGCGGCCAGCAGATCAGCGCGCTCCATGCCAGGACCACGGGGGCGCGAACCGATCAGCAGCGCGTAATCCACATCCTTGAACGCGGTCATCGGATCGCCATGGGCTTCCATGCCCACCAGCAACGGGAAAGCGCAATCCTGCAACTCCATCATTACGCCCTTCAGCGCTTTTTGAGGGCCTTCAACGGGCACTTCAAGCAATTGAAGAATCACGGGCTGGTCTTTGCCCAGCATCTCGCCCGAGGCGATGCGAAACAGGATGGCGTAACCAATTTGACCAGCTGCACCAGTGACGGCGACGCGAACGGGCTTTTTACTCATGGCGAGAACTCCAGGAAGTGTGATGAAACGGGTACTGGGAGGCACTCATAAACAGAGAGCAGGCCCCGCAGAAAGTCGAGCAAGTTTACTCTGGAAAACCCTAGGTCGTCAATTTATCTTATGTCTTATATAAGATATGATTGCGTCAGCCTCGAGTCAATTTTGAAACCCTGATTTTTGCCTGCTTACCCATGCGACGTCCATTGTCCATTCACAGCGAAACCTCCAGTGTGGGTGGCGGCGTGGGTGCAACGGAAGGCCTAGCCCAGACGCCGGCCTTCAGCCCGCTGTACCAACAGATCAAGGGCCTGATTCTGCAGAGTTTGCGGGTTGGCGAATGGAAACCCGGCGAAGCAATTCCCAGTGAGATGGAACTGGCTGTTCGCTTTCGGGTCAGCCAAGGCACCGTTCGCAAGGCCATTGATGAACTGGCCGCTGAAAACCTGGTGGTTCGTCGACAGGGCAAGGGCACCTTTGTCGCGACCCATTCCGAACAACACGTGCAGTTTCGCTTCCTGAAGCTCGTACCCGACAGCGGCACACCGGGCAGCGAAGGGCCCGCCCAGCGCGACATCATCGAGTGCCGTCGTGCGCGCGCGAGTTCCGATGTGGCACGTGCGCTGGCCCTGCGCAGTGGCGACACCGTGTTGCAAATCAGGCGGGTACTCAGCTTTGGCGGAACACCCACCATTCTGGAAGACATCTGGCTACCGGCTGCATCCTTCAAGGGTTTGACAGCCGAACGGCTAGCCAACTTTCAGGGGCCAACTTACGCGCTCTTTGAAACAGAATTCAATGTACGCATGGTTCGCGCCGAAGAGAAATTACGGGCCGAGCCAGCAGGGGAAGGTCGTGAGAAGCTACTGAAAGTGGAGCATGGAACGCCTTTGCTGAGCGTGGAGCGTATCGCCTACACCTACAAAGACGTGCCGATGGAACTGCGCCGCGGCTATTACCGCACCGACACGCACCATTACCACAACACCTTGAGCTGACCCCTACCCCTGGACAACAACAGTAACCCTCACGTCAGTCAAAAAGCGCAAAGTGTTGCTCAGCGCAAGAAATTGATCTCAAGAACAGACCCGTTTCCCCGAAAAATAAGTTGATCAGCCGTTTGGCGGTCCACGTTCTATGCTGCATTGCAATAGAATTTGGCGGTGCACAGTGTTTGTCAGTTACCGAGTAGTTACTCCATAACAAAGAAAGCCACGTATGTCTGACCTAGCGACAAGCGCGACGAAGAAGCGGCCCGAGTTCCGCAACATCAACGCCTTCACAGATCTCCCCAGCTATCGCCTCCCCCTCGCAGGCATCGTCTCTATCCTCCATCGCATCAGTGGCGCCATCATGTTCATCCTGATGCCCTTCATCATCTGGATGTTTGACAATTCGATTTCTTCCGAAATTTCGTTCGCGAGATTCAAGGGCGCCTTCAACATCGGCATGCTGGGTCTGCCGGGTTCCATCTGGAAGCTGGTGGCACTGGCGCTGATATGGGCCTACCTGCACCACTTTATTGCGGGCCTTCGCCACCTGTGGATGGATACCA
>ERZ795056.5214-NODE-5214-length-13106-cov-23.331469_pt1 | contig 13106 bp, 16 predicted proteins | sample MGYA00375140_ERZ795056 | MGnify/ENA primary metagenome ERZ795056 (study PRJEB30185, sample SAMN05720227) | activated sludge metagenome | isolation source: Anaerobic digester | place: USA | collected 2015-03-09 ...
TCCTTATTAAAATATAATACTCTAACAGCCATATTATCAATGTCTTATGTAGCATAGAATGCATAAGCCACGGGGCGAAGCTGTAGTTTGGGTTACCGAATTCATATACGGCATATAAACTAATAATAATTATATTAATATCCATCATTTACTTTGGTCAAGTGAAAAAAACTTACTTTTTAATAAACCTGTAAAGATAATAAAGAATATTTAGCTGAAGTAGCAATGATACTTGCCAATATAGCTGTCGTGCAGATGAAGTGCTGTTGATTGGCTTTTTTCCTGCTTATACCATTTTAATTGCACCGTATGTTACTTGGCTATATATGCAAGAAGTAAAACCCCAATTTTCTTATTTTATTTTCTTTTTTATACTTCCTATAAAATTATCAGCTAAGCTCAAAATAAATATCCTTTTAATGATTGTATCTGTTTGTGTTTAAGGAAGTTGGTAATTTTTTTGGGCTAATTGTAACTACTTATCCTAAAAATATTTCTTAATTTTGTCACCGCTATCTCATTTTTGTCATTCCTAATATAAGTGAAGGGTCAAAAAAAAAATAAATGATCCGACCCTTAATAAAAATATAGGAGTGACAAAATGAAAGCAACAGTAAAACTTGCTTTGCCCGGCTTTACCGGAAATATGGATGATGTGGTAATCTACTATAATTCCAAGCTGAATAAGTTGATTGCCAAGAAAAAGGGGGCATCTGATTTTGTTCCCGACAATACTATTACCAAAGAGATTTATGCTTTTGCCAGGCGGATTAGCTTGTCCGCTGATTACAAAAAGGATTGTGACAAGTATATTAATGCTTACAATTCCAAAAATCGGCGCAATGGAAAAGCGATGAGTTCCTGGCCCTCTGTCTGGATGAAAGTTATGAGAGCCCAAAAGAAACTTTTACCTGAACTTAACTTGAATACCTTAACCCGGGAACAAGCTATTGAAGCTAATTTGGGTTGTATATCAATTGCCAAAGCTGTAGAAGATGGCTTTCTGGAAAAAGTGCCAGGACATCATAAACTTACACACTTAATTTAGAAATACAGAGAGCTTAGAGCGGAGAGCAAAGGGCAGAGAGATGATGGAGAAAGAGATGTTTAGATTTGAAAAACTGGATGTATGGCAGAAAAGTATTGAATTATCAGATAAATTGTTTGGAATTGCAGATAGGACTGATATGAAACATTGCTATAGATTTTCAGAACAACTTAGAGCTGCAGCTATGAGCATAACTAATAATATTGCCGAAGGTTCTGCATCAAATTCGGATAAGGATTTTGCTCAATTTTTGAATATTGCTCGTCGTTCTGTATTTGAATGCGTTAATATTTTAATCCTCTTTGAAAGAAGAGAGTATATTACTTTGGATGAATTGGACTCTATGAAATTAGAATTATCCTCCATAAGTAAAATGCTAACTAATTTACGAAAATCTCTATTAACCCCTAAGCCCTAAGCCCTCTGCCCTCCGCCAAAATGAAAGGTATCATACTTGCCGGTGGATCCGGTACTCGTCTATATCCTTTAACGATCGCTGTCAGTAAACAGTTGCTTCCTGTTTACGATAAACCAATGATCTATTACCCTCTTTCTATTTTAATGCTGGCAGGGATCAGAGAGGTCTTGATTATTACTACTCCTGAAGATAATTCCACCTTTCAAAAGTTATTAGGTGATGGTTCTCAGCTCGGTATGCGCTTTGTATATAAAGTTCAGGAAGTTCCTAATGGTCTGGCTCAGGCATTTGTAATTGGAGCTGATTTTGTCGGTTCGGATAGTGTTTGTTTAATTTTGGGCGATAATATCTTTTATGGAGCAGATTTACAAGGACGATTGAAAACTTGCACAAAACCCGATGGAGCAATAATAACTGCTTATCCTGTTCTTGATCCTGAGCGTTATGGAGTAGTAGAATTTGATAAAGATATGAAGGCAATCAGTTTGGAAGAAAAACCCAAAGAACCAAAATCCAACTATGCTGTTCCTGGTCTTTATTTCTATGATAACAGTGTAATTAAGATAGCCAGGGAAATAAAACCCTCCGCCCGTGGTGAATATGAAATTACTGATGTCAATAAAGTATACCTTGAGCAGGGTAATTTAAAAGTGATGGTATTTGGAAGAGGAACTGCCTGGTTGGATACTGGAACTTTTGAATCCTTAATACAGGCATCCCAATTTGTGGAAGTTATCCAAAACCGCCAAGGACTAAAAATCAGTTGTATAGAAGAAATTGCCTATCGTAAGGGCTTCATTGATAACGAGCAACTTATGAAGTTAGCTGAACCTATTCGGAAAAGCGGATATGGGGAATACCTACTTCGGTTAATTTGTGAACAGTGAATGGTGAAAGGTGAAAGATAATCCGATACTTGAAATGGCAATTGATTTTGCACTTGATATTATTGGACTTTACAAAAAGCTTGTAAATGATAAGAAAGAATATATAATTTCCAAACAACTACTTAGAGCTGGTACATCAATTGGAGCTAACTTAAAAGAAGCAGATCTTGCAATCTCTAAAAAAGAATTCATTGCCAAAGCACAGATAGCATTAAAGGAAGCAGCGGAAACAGAATATTGGTTGGAAATACTTATTAAGAGTGATTACTTAAAAGAGAATGAATGTCCAATAGAACAAAATAAATCCATTATAAGAATTTTAACCTCAATAATTAAAAAATCAAAAGATAACCTCAATGAAAATAAATAACCACTCTTCACTATTCACCGTTCACTCTTCACCCTTCATCTTGTTTATATTGATTTTTTGTGTATTGTTTATGTTTTCTTGTTCTTCTTCCACCAAGCCAGAAACCGGATCTCTTTCCGGAAAAATAATTCTAGTAAACGATACGGGTGATCCAGAGCTTGATCCTATTGATTATTCGGGAATTACTGTGGCACTATATAAGTTAGCAGTTCTGGATACAACCATCGTTCGTATCAATAATGAATATCCACAAATAGGAGTTCAGATAAATCAGGAAACCGAATTTGATCATAGATACCAACAACCTATAGTGAAAACTATTACTAATGCAGATGGTTTATTTAAATTAACAGAAATCATAAGTGGGAAATATAATTTAGTTTATTTCAAAGCTGGATGGGGAATTAGATATGAATATAATATTGTTGTAAATAAGGGAGAAAATTATATATTTGATACAAAAGCACAAGTTCAAGGACATTATAAAAGCTCTGATATTATTTATGGATCAGGGAAGGAAAACAGCGAATTTGTTTTATATCCAATGAAATATTTGTCTTCTACAATCCAAAATTCTTATGTTTTTCAAGAAGATCATAGCTATTTAATCACTCAGGATACTTCATTTTTATCGTCTGTTGTTCTTCAAAATTCAGCTTTTGTTTTTATAAATCCTGGGTGTAGAGTTGACTTTTGGGATTCAGTTTCAATGCCTGAATCTGGTAAAAGATGGTGGATAACATCTTCTAAGGGGATCTTCACGAATGAGATGAATATTCCGAGCGATGATGATAATATATTAAAAATCCGATTGGCAAATTATAATGGTATCAATATAAGGAATGGGAAAATAAGCCATATTATGGACGGATTAGAAATTAATTCAAATGGGGCTGCTTTAAATGATATGCTATTTTTTAATGGATTTACTGCTTTAATATTATATGGAAATGATTTTAATCTAAACCACACCCTAGTAAAAGATTTTAAAAGTAGAACCAATGTCCTATATGGTAATTCTAACATATCTCAAAACATTTTCTATAATAACTACGATAATTTGATCGTAGATAGCAGTGATTTCTATGTAAATAACAATTATTTTAATTCCAATTGGGTAGGGATTAGACCTATTTATGGCAATACAATAATTAGAAATAATTGTTTTTGGTATAATGATTATGGAATTTCATTATTAGGATCATCCCCACTAATAGAATACAATGAATTTTATGGAAGTAAAAGATATTGCATACAGACACAACCAAATTATGTGCAAGCTTCTTTAGATTATTGTAATCCTATAATTAACCACAATAATATATATGCATTAAATCAAATTGCTATTAGTATAAAACCAGATGCCCATAATGGATATTACGCATCTGGTAATATAGGAGTAGAAAATGATATTAATGCAACACATAATTATTGGAGAGCTACAGATATAAATGATGTCATATATGATGAAGATGATTCAGATGAAGTCCCTTATAAAATATTATTTGATCCAAGAATTAATTCCAGAATAATATCTGCAGGTATTCATTAATAAAAATATATTAACTAAATTCTTATATTACAATATATAGAATTATTAAAAGGAAAACATTATGGAACATTTTATCCAATTACTATCTGATGCTTTAGAGAAAGATTCTGAAAAAATTGATAAAAAAGATGAATTTAGGAATTATGAAGAATGGGATTCATTAGCTGTTTTATCTTTAATTGCGATGATTAAACAGAATTACAATATTACTATTCCTCGTAAAGATTTTGATGAGTTAAATACCGTCTCTGAACTATATGAATATATCCAAGCTCACAGGTAAAGATATAATGAGCGCGAAAATAAAACAGGTTGAGTATTATCTTCCAGAAAGAATACTTACCAATGCAGAACTGGAAAAAGCATATCCGCAATGGAGTGCAGCTAAGTTAGAGAAAAAAATCGGTATAAAACAAAGACATATAGCTGGTCCGGAAGAGACATCCCTTGATTTGGCTACAAATGCAGCTAAAAAGATATTCAAAAAGGAAGATAAGGACTTGATTGACTTTGTTTTATTTTGTACACAGAGTCCGGATTATCTTTTACCTACTTCAGCTTGCCTTCTTCAAACAAGATTAGGTCTGAAAACGGATATTGGAGCTTTAGATTTTAATTTAGGTTGTTCCGGTTATGTATATGGATTGGCTATAGCTAAAGGTCTGATTAATGCCCAACTATGCAAAAATGTGCTTTTGGTTACCGGAGAAACATACAGCAAGTTTATTGCAGAAGATGATATATCCAATCGCAGTATTTTTGGAGATGCAGGAACTGCAACTATTATAACATATTCAGATGAAGATATGCTTGGTGAATTTATTTTCGGCACAGATGGAAATGGGGCAGAAAATTTAATTGTTAAAGGGTTATCTGCTCGCAATTCTTATACACTCAAAGATCAAGAAAAGCCAACATTGTATATGAATGGTCCTGAGATTTTTAATTTTACAATAGATACTATCCCGCCTATGTTACAAAAGGTAATAGCCAAAAATAAACTTCAAGCAAATGATGTAGATTATTTTATATTGCATCAAGCCAATAAGTATATACTGGAATTCTTGATTAGTGAAATAGGCCTTGACACTGGAAAATGCCATATTGATATGCTGAATTATGGAAATACGGTTTCCAATACAATTCCTATTGCCTTGAAGGATTCTCTTGATCAAAGCAAAATAAATAATGGAGATAAAGTTCTTTTAGCTGGTTTCGGAGTTGGCTATTCATGGGGATCAACTATTATAACTATATAGTGAATTATGATTAAGATAGAAGGAATAAAATTATCTTGCATTTCCTGTTGCGTACCCGATAGGTATGAATTCAATAAGGATTTACCAGATTTTGATGAAGAGAGAAAACAGAAAATTATTGAAAGCACTGGAGTTGTTAGCCGTCCTGTAGTTGATGCTACACAATGTACTTCTGATTTAGTTTATCAAGCTACAGTTAATCTTATTAAACAGACAGGAATAGATCCTGATCAAATTGGAGTTATGATATTAGTAACTCAGACACCTGATTATATTCTTCCAGCAACAAGCTGTATATAATTGATAAATGTGGTTTCCCTGATATAATTGTATTCCATCAAGCGAATCATTATATGCTTGAATTTATGAGAAAGTGTCTAAAAATTCCTAAGGATAAATTTCTTTATTCTCTGGGGAAATACGGAAATACAAGCTCTGCATCTATTCCTCTTACTCTTTATTCTGAATTAAAAAATCCGATAAAACAAATAAAATTTTATTAAGTGGTTTTGGAGTTGGTTATTCGTGGGGTTCTGCTATACTAAATTTACAAGATACACTTTTACTTAACATCAACGAAATTTGATTGGAATATATGAAAAGATTACAAGATAAAAATATTTTAATAACTGGTGCATCTTCAGGGATAGGCAAAGAATGTGCTTTTCGCTGTTATGATGAAGGGGCCAAAGTTCATTTAATTGGCAGAAATGAAAGCTCTTTAAACGATATATATTCTCAGCTTAATGACAATAATAATTCTATTAGTGTTCTTGATCTAAGAGATTTTCAAAGATACCAAAGTATAATAGAAAGCATTGTAACAAATCACGAGAAAATAGATGGCTTTATTCATTCGGCTGGGTATCAAACAACTTTACCAATATCAGCTATGAATTATCAAATGTATATAGATATCTTTGAAGTAAACACCATTTCTGCCTTTGAAATCATCCGCCTATTATGTAAAAAGAATTATGGTAATTTGTCTGGTATGAGTATAGTGTTAATTGCCTCGGTAATGAGTATAATAGCTAATCCTGCTCTTACTGCTTATTGTGCTTCCAAGGCAGCTTTAGTGAGCGGAGCAAGATCCTTGGCTCTTGAATTAGCTAATAAAAATATAAGAGTAAATTGTGTTTCGCCAGGTTATCTTAAAGATACAAAAATGATGACAGAGCTTAGTGATGTACTTAATTATAAAGAAATGGATAATTTAAAAAAGGGTTATCCCTTAGGGCTGGGTTCAAATAAAGATATATCTGCCTTGTGTATATTTCTATTATCTGATGAATCAAAATGGATTACAGGGCAAAATATAATAATTGATGGTGGATATTCTGTTAAGTAATTATGCATTTCTTTATGAATATATTATGAATATTATTGAACCTATAAAAGAATTTTCTTTAAATAATAATGAACGAGAACCATATTGTCTAAAGTTTAAACTTGTGGTTGAGTCGGATGCTGAATTTATTCTTGGACTTAGAACTAACCCTTTGAAGAATAAATATTTAAATTTTACTGAACCTGATTTGGAGAAACAAATAATTTGGTTGAAAGAATATAAAATAAGGGAAGAAAGAGGGGAGGAATTATATTATATTATTTATGAAAATAATGAGCGAGTGGGAACGATTAGAATATATAATATAGCTGAAAATAAATGTACTACTGGTAGTTGGCTATTTTCTTCTAATGCACATCCATTAACCCCCATTATAAGTGAATTTCTCATTTATGAGATAGTTTTTAATATTTTAAAAAAATTTACGGTACTCTTTGATATCCGGAAAGAGAATAAAAAGGTTGTCAACTATCATAAATTTAAAAAGATAACTTTGATCAATGAGGATGAGGAAAATTTTTATTATTCTATGAATAAAGAGGAATGGGAAGTATCAAAAAAGGAAATTTTCAACCTTTTGGGCATTAAAATAGATATTCATTTAGATGAGCATAATAAAATTAGAATTGATTCTACTTGGTGATACATTATGTTTTTAACACAGGATTACATTATAAAAAAAATATGTATAAAAGAAATCAAAACGATTTGTGATTATCGTGGTAATCTTTCCATCATTGAGGCACAAAAAGATATTCCCTTTGAAATTAAAAGGGTCTATTATATTTGGGATAATAAAGATAATTTACCGAGAGGGGGACATGCCCATAAAGAACTTTGGGAAGCAATGATTGCCTTGCATGGGGCTTGTAAAATTAAAATTGATGATGGAAAGTCAAAAGTTGACTACATACTTAGTAAACCGGATAAAGTGTTGATTTTCCCTCCTGGTTATTGGAGAGACCTTGTTGCTTTTGCCGATGATTGTGTTTTACTGGTTTTGGCTTCGGACTATTATGATGAAAGTGATTATATTAGAAATTACGATGAGTATATAAAATATGTCCAGGATAGAGATGAAAATTCCCTTTTATGATATTGGCGAAAGCTACAGGGAATTAAAATTGGAAATTGACTCTGCAGTAGCTAGTGTCCTAAAGAGTGGTTGGTATATATTAGGAAAGGAAGTTTCTTCTTTTGAAAAGGACTTTGCTGAATATACTGGATCAAAATATTGTGTTGGCACAAGTAATGGATTAGATGCTCTTTTTTTGGTTTTAAAAGCATGGGATATCGGGGAAGGGGATGAAGTAATAGTTCCTTCCAATACTTATATAGCTACTTGGCTGGCAGTAAGTTATGCAAGGGCAAAGCCAATTCCAGTAGAACCGGATATAAGGACATTTAATATTAATCCTTTTTTGATAGAGGAAAAAATAACCCAAAAAACAAAAGCCATAATTCCGGTTCATCTTTATGGAATGCCTGCAGATATGGATCCCATTATGGATTTAGCAGAAAAATATAATTTAAAAGTTCTGGAGGATTCTGCTCAAGCTCATGGAGCAATGTATGGAAATAGGATTTGTGGTTCTTTAGGAACTGCATCTGCTTTTAGTTTCTATCCAGGGAAAAATATAGGTGCTTTTGGAGATGGAGGAGCTATAACAACCAATGATGCTGATTTAGCAGAAAGGGTTAGATGCCTTTCCAATTATGGTTCCCAAATTAAATATTACAATGAATATCAGGGTTATAACTGCCGTCTTGATGAAATACAGGCAGCAATTTTAAGAGTTAAATTACTTTATTTGGACGAATGGAATAGGCGAAGACATCTTGTTGCAGAAGAATACTATAAAATTAATAATTCCAAAATTAATCTTCCCTACCAGGGTTTACAAAAGGAAAATACGAATGAGGATAAAATCAAGTTTGTTCAACCTTATTCAGGAATTGAATCCATACCCTGTTGGCATCAGTATGTTGTTATGTGTAAGAACAGAAATAAACTGCAAGAACATCTTACATTATCAGGTGTTGAAACGATGATCCATTATCCTATTCCTCCCCATAAACAGAAAGCATATTTACAAATGAATAATCTTTCCTTTCCTATAGCAGAACAAATTGCTGAAAGGTGTTTAAGCTTACCTGTAAATCCTTTTATATCGTATACTAACTTACAATATGTTATAAATAAGATAAATGAATTTTATTAACATAAAAAAGCTAATATTATTGTTTTCTAAATTTTCCCTTGTTGGTGTATTTATGACTTTTTTGTCCTTAGTGACAGCTTATATTTTTCTGGAAATCTTACATACACCGCTTTTTATTACTTATGCTCTCAATTACTTAATTACGATATTCATTTCTTATCAGTTGAATAGAATATTTACATTTAAAGCAAGACATACCACTATAAGTATGATTTTGTATTATTTTGTTTATATCACTGGAATGCTATTAGGAATGTTGCTACTTTGGATATTTAAACAATTCTTGCCATTTCGGAATTTTATATTAACATTATGTGTTCTACCATTTACAATGGCTTCCAATTTTTTTCTTTCTAAACTTGTTTTTGATAAAGTATAAATAAAGAATAAATATGAATCATAAGGACTGTTTAGTAAGTATTGGCGTATTTAATAATGGCTTAAGCTTGAAATATACGCTTGAAAGTATTCCCTTAGATTATGATTTTGATTATATAATTGTTGATGATGGTTCAACAGATGGAGCTGTAGAAAGATATGCAAAGAATATTCCGGTTATAAAACATAAAAAAAATACCGGAATAGGTACTTCCATAAGAGATTCTATTGATTATGCAAAAAAAAATGGTTACAAGGTATTGGTTACAATTCCTGGAAACAACAAAAATACTTTAGCTGAAGTTAAGCGGCTGGTGGAACCAATAATTCAAAATAAAGCAGATTTTGTTCAGGGCTCCAGATATTTACCTGGAAGTAGAAGGGATCATACACCCCTTTTTAGATTGGTAATGGTTAAAGTAATCGCTATTTTGTTTTCAATATTAACTATGAGGAAAATTACGGACTCTATGGAAGGTTTCAGAGCTTGGCGACTTACAATATTTGATGATCCTAATATAAATATCCACCAAGAATGGTTAAATAGGTATGGTTTGGAAACATATATGTTTTATAAAATTACAATGGGCAGAAAATATAGATATTATGAGGTTCCTATTTCTAAGATTTACCCCCAAAAAAAGAAAAGTATAATCAGAAAAGATGGTCAAGAATACACAAAAATCAGACCGATTATTGACTGGTGGGATATTTTAAGACCGATTCCTTATCTGCTACTAGGTATAAAGAGATGAAAATAATGTTTAATAAAGTACCTGATAAATATCTATTTGTGGTTTTATTCATTATAGCTTTATGTATTTCAAGTAGTTTTATGATTTATAGTGTGCATAAAGGTATTGAAATAAGTAGTGATAATAGATATTACTTTAATCTTGGGAAGGAGTTCTTTGAGCACGGAATAACTAACGCATATAGTAAATCAATGCCCGATGCAGGTCTTATTTATGTAGGACCATTAGAGCCGCTAATAATTGGTCTTTTAATTAAATTATTTGGTGCTTCCTGGTTACCAATAAGGATATTTAATTTATTGGTGTTTAGTTTTATACCTTTATTTATATTCAAAATAAGTATCATCCTTAAGCAACGGTTGCCTGGATTGCTTAGTGCTTTAGCAATAATCGTTTATATTCCATTATTAAGAAGTACTTTACAGGCCGGAAAAGACCTATATATGGTTTTATTTTTAGTAATATTTGTATTTTTACTTCTTAAATTATTTGAAAACCCTAATAATATTTTATCATATATCAATCTTGGAGTATGTTTAGCATTAGCCATCCATTTAGATGAAAGATTTGTTATTTTAATTCCATTATTATTTATAATATATATATATATCTTAACAAAGAAAATACCTAAAATATTACCTAAAACAATATATAGTATATTCATAATATTCTTAATATCAGCTCCCTGGATGATACGTAATTATATCGTATATGATAAAATTGTTTTATTAACGATAAGATTATCACCCTTTATTGATCCAATTTTAGGACAACCGGAATTTAAAAATTTAGGAAATTATAGCAGCTTATTTGTAGTAAATGAAGCCCAAATTGATTCAATAAAAGCTGGCACAAAAGTTGTGTATTATGGAAATTATCTGCAACGCCCAACCGAAATTCTTCCAATTCATTCTTCAGCTATTGAAGCAATTAAAAATAATAATATTCCACATAAGTTTTCCAAGACAGAAAGATTGTTCAATTCTTTCAGAGAATTTTACTTGCCTCTCACTTTAAAAGGACATTGGAGTGGAATCGGTTACACTTATATGCCAAAATATACGATTAAGGGAATTATTAGAGAAATACTACAATATTATATTTTCCTTCCCTTCTTTTTTATTGGTTTAGTTATTTTATATAAGAGAAGTAGATTACAAACAATACTTTTATTATCTGTAATAATATTTTATTCAGGTTTGTGTATTATCGCTGTTGATTTTACGCTTAGTAGATATAGATTGCCTTTAGATCCTATAATAAATCTAATTGCTATGATAGGGTTAGTATGGATATTAAATTATATGTTTTATAGGAGAAAACTCCTTGGGAAAAAAACTTATATAGAAGAATTGGCAATTTGAAGTAGAAGATTCAAGAATAAATCTTAAACAACTATATCTGACAATTAATGCTCTATATGACAACAGTATTAGTATATGTTAAATAATTATTGAGGTAAAAATTATTGATGGATTTGAAAAGTTGTTTAGCTGAAATGAAAAGTTTAATAGGTGTTTTCAGGAGTTTCGTTGAGACCTTTGGTAAACCATCTATCTAGTTTAAATTATATATAGTTACTCTATCTAATTGAAGAATAAATATATGAATAAACAGAAATTATATATAATAATAATATTCGCAATTATACCATTTTCTATCTTATGTCAATCTATAATATTTAGAATTGATGACTATGGTATTGATAATCCTTACTTTTATAAAGATTTTTCAGCTATTATAAATAAATATTCAGCAAAAATTTCTATTGCCGCTGTTCCCATAAAGACGAATGAGCAACAATGGACATCCTACGAAGACAGCTTATTTAATTTTCTAAGTAATTTGCATTATGTAGAAATATGCCAACATGGATATAATCATAAATCTTATAGTTATGGGACTGAATTTTGTGGACGGGACAGTATTATACAAGAAAGAGATATTAAAGAAGGTAAACATTTGTTAGAAAAGAAAAGCAGAAAAAAAATATTGGTCTTTGTTCCCCCTTTTAATAGTTATGATAGTAATACTCTTAACATTGTAAACAAGTTAGGATTTAATGTTATTTCGGGTGATGTTAGAAGTTTATTAAATGTTAATTTTAATAGTAATAAATTAAAAAGTGTCCCTTTTACTGTTAATTTGTCTGATTTTATTAAGTTAAGTAGGGAAAACAAACTAAAAAAAGATAAAATATATATAGTGCTTATTCATGGTTATGATTTTGTGGAAAATAAAAGTTATTACGATAACATAAAAGATCAATATAATAATTATTATTCATCCAATTATGCTAAAACCAATTTAGAAGAGTTTAGTATATTACTTGACCTGTTAAATAGAAAAAATGTTACTTATTATCATCTCAATGAGATATCCTATAATGATTCAAGATTTAATTATACTAATATAGCAAAAACAAATAGAATCTATAAATTATTACCTATGCCACGAATATTTGAACTTACGAATAATGGTTATCTTAGATTGGATAATGATATTATTCTGAATTATGGTAATATTATAATAGAAATATTATTTTATCTGATAATAGTAATATTATCATATATTATTACACATTTATTACTTAATATAAAATTATTTAATGTCTTTATCTCGCCTCTCACTATAATAATAACTTTTTTAATAATAATTACAATAAATACAAAAGGATGGAAGGATTATGCTTTTGGTTATAGGGTATATATTTTGTTCGCATTATGGTTTGGAATTAGCATAAAAATTATGGTAAGGTACATTAAACAAAAATGCAAGCAATAATTCTTTCCGGTGGGTTGGGAACCCGTCTTAGACCTTTTACTGAGGTAATTCCTAAACCACTTTTACCTATTGGGGAAAAAGC
>ERZ795056.5215-NODE-5215-length-13105-cov-96.441609_pt1 | contig 13105 bp, 12 predicted proteins | sample MGYA00375140_ERZ795056 | MGnify/ENA primary metagenome ERZ795056 (study PRJEB30185, sample SAMN05720227) | activated sludge metagenome | isolation source: Anaerobic digester | place: USA | collected 2015-03-09 ...
ACCCCGATTGCACTCTGGAAGGAGCTATTTTAAGTTTTTCCGAAAATGTTTACAGTTACGATGCAGCTAATCAAGTTCAGGATTATCAGGTAAAAATGGTCGTTTCTGTTACCTTTACCGATTTAATCAATAATACAGTACTTTACCAAAACAGCGGTTTGACTGTAACGGAACTTTATGCAGTTGCCGAAGGAGGCACTGCCAAATTTAAAACTAAAGAGGAAGCAGTTGAAGAGCTCATCTCCAAACTCTATAAAACCATCCTCCAAAACAGTATTGAGGGCTGGTAAAACCCTTCGTCTGAACCGTTATTTAGCTGATTGCGGTTTAGGCAGCAGAAGAAAAGTAGAAGAATTCATAACTACTGGTAGAATTGCAGTAAACGGTAATTTAGTGCAAGACCTTTCCCGACAGATTATTCCCGGCAAAGATAAAGTTACTTTAGATGGAAAACTGATTCAACCCGCCAAAGAAAAGTTTTACCTAATTCTTAATAAACCGCGTGGTTATGTTGTTTCCCAAAATGATGAGCTGGGAAGAAAAACGGTTTATTCTCTTTTACCGCCAAAAGGAAAACAACTTGCTTATGCTGGACGCCTGGATAAAGAAAGTGAAGGGCTGTTGTTTTTTACTAATGACACGGCTTTAATAAATCTATTAACTCATCCCAAAAACAAAGTGGAAAAGGTTTATCGCGTAGATATCAACCGTCCCCTGAATAATATGGAACTGAATATGTTGCGTAAAGGTGTGGAAATTGAAGGGGGAAAAACTTTGCCTGCAGGTATTTTTGTAAAGTCCAAAAACGCCAACGGGATGACCTTAAAAATAGTTATTACCGAAGGCAGAAAAAGACAAATCCGCCAAATGATAGAAGCAGTTGGAGCAAAGGTTACATATTTAAAACGCTTGCAGTTCGGTCCCTTAAAACTGAAAGACCTACCTGTTGGCAGATGGCGTCTATTAGAGCCCGGTGAAGTGAAAGCACTGTTATCTTTAAAGAAGGAAAAAACATAGATGAAAGCAGGAATTATCGGTCTGCCTAAAACAGGCAAAACAACTATTTTCAATGCATTAACCAGAGGTGAACAGAGCACGGATAAATATGCTCCATCCTCTTTGGAAGCCAATATTGGTGTTGTGCAAGTTGCAGATAAGCGTATTGATAAGCTTTCGGAGCTTTACAAACCTAAAAAGACAATATATGCCACCATTGAATTTCATGATTATCCCGGTATTTTTTATAAAGAGAGCGAGATATCTGAAAATGCTTTGCTTGCAGAGATTAAAAATGCAGAGGCATTTATCTTAGTTCTGCGTGGCTTTAGGGATGAAGAACTGGAGGGTCTTTTTCCTTTAGGCACCCCGATAGAACAATTTCAACACTTTCAGGAAGAGATGTTACTATATGATTTGATTATGGCAGAAAAGCGTCTGGAAAAAATTGAACTGGGTTATAAAAGAGGAGTTAAAACCCCAGCTGTGCAAATTGAAGAAAAGGCATTACTCAAAATCAGGGACTTTCTCCAGAATAATAACCCCTTAATAAATTTGGAACTTAACCCGGAAGAAGAAAAGGCAATACGCGGTTTTCAATTCTTTTCTGCCAAGCCAATGTTGATTTTGATTAACTGCAACGAGGATAATATAAATGCCTGGGATGAGACCTTAAAAACATTTACCGAAAAGGGTTATTATGCCTATACCATTGCCGGAAAGTTTGAAGAAGAGCTTAGCAAACTGGAAAATGAAGAAGCACAAATGTTTATGGAAGATATGGGGATTAGTGAATCCATTCGTGATCGCTTAACACATTGGACTTATCAGCTGATGGGTTATATCAGTTTTTTCACTGTTGGTCCCGATGAAGTTCGTGCCTGGACAATAGAAAAAGGTGCTAATGCCGTAACTGCTGCAGGGAAAATTCATAGTGACCTGGCGCGTGGTTTTATTCGTGCAGAGTGTTTTCAGTATGATGATCTTATAACTTATGGCAGTGAAAAGGCGCTTAAAGAAAAAGGACTTTTCCGCTTGGAAGGAAAGGATTATATTGTTAAGGATGGAGATATTCTTTCCATCCGTTTTAATGTATAAAAAATCTGGGAGCAGATAACAGTGGCAAATAAACCCCAACGAAAAGTAAATAACCGAAAGACAAATAAAAAAGGAAATCCTTTAACTAAAAGGATTCTTAGCGGTATTATCTGTTTGCTGTCCTGTTTAATTATTTTATCTCTTACAGTGGGTTATATTTCCATTAAAGATGATCTGGAAACCCTAAAAGCAAGCGGTAATATAATTTCCTGGTTTAAGGAAGGTAATTCCACAACGAATAATCCGATAGGTATTTTTGGCATTGTTTGCGGTTATATTTTTATTTATCTTTTTGGTTATTGGTTTTCTTTAATCGGTTTTATTATTATAGCTATTGTAGCGTTGCATTATTTTTTAACTCCGGAATCATTAAAACATAGGCAGAAAGGTTATCTGTTATTGATAATTATGTTTTTCCTGCAGGCATTGATTGTATCCAAGCAAGAAAACTATATACACAGTGTTGTGCCTTTATTTGTTTACCGAATTTTAGCTGCTGTTTTTTCCGGCATCGGAGCCAATATTATCCTGATTGGAGCTATGATTTTAACGGCAATTATGCTGATTGAATATGAACGACTAAAAAGCTGGATTTTAGTTGCCAGGGAAAACCTGCAACGCAAAAAGGAACAAAGAACGAAAACTGTCCAGCCAACTATTACTGCCAATAATCTTCATCCCGTTCCAAAAGCAGCAGAGGAAACGATTCCCGTTATTCAAAATCACAATCAGCCGAATCCTCCTCCCGAACCTTTTTTTGAAGATATTATAAAAATCCCTAAAGAGTATAAACCCAAGCCGGTTGCAACGGAAGAAGATGCAGACCGGGAATATCAGTTACCTTCCATAGATGACTTTTTGGAAAGCCCGATTAAACTTTCCGAACGCGAACGCAAAGAAATTGAAAATCAAATTATCACTACCAGTCAAGTATTAAAGAGCAAACTGGCAGAATTTGGTATTGAAGCGGAAGTTAAGAATGTAAATATCGGTCCTATAATTACCCAATATGAACTGGAACCAGCTAAAGGCATCAAAGTTAGCCGTTTTACTTCTTTGGCAGACGATTTGGCTTTGGCTATTAAGGCAAAATCAATCAGAGTGCAGGCACCTATTCCGGGACGAGGTTTAATAGGAATTGAAATTCCCAATCTGGCAAGAGATATGATTTATTTGAAAGACCTCTTGCTTTCGGAACAGATGCGGCAAACAACATCAAAATTAGCTTTCGGTTTAGGTAAAGATATTGCCGGAAAACCGATTGTAGCCGATTTGGCAAAAATGCCTCATCTTTTAATTGCAGGAGCTACGGGAAGCGGGAAAAGCGTTTGTATCAATACCATAATAATGAGTTTAATTATGCGCACCAAACCTGATGAACTGCGCCTTATTTTAATTGATCCCAAGCGGGTTGAACTGGCAGGTTACAATGAACTTCCTCATTTAATCGGACAGGTTGTAACCGATGCGGACACTGCTTTGGAGACCTTTATTTGGGCAGTGCGCGAAATGGAAAGGCGTTATGAAGTTTTGCAGGAAGCTAAAGTGCGAGATATTATTGGCTACAATGAAAAATGCCGGGAAGATGAAGACCTTGAACCCCTGCCTTATATAATTATCATAGTGGATGAATTTGCCGATTTAATTATGACCAGCGGCAAGGATATTGAAATGCCTATAACGCGTTTAGCCCAAATGTCAAGAGCTGTAGGAATGCATTTAATTTTAGCAACTCAGCGACCATCCATTAAAGTTATAACAGGAATTATCAAAGCCAATTTTCCTGCCCGGATTGCTTTTCAGGTATCTTCCCGAGTAGATTCCCGCGTTATTTTAGATATGATTGGAGCTGAGCGACTTTTAGGAAATGGAGATATGCTGTTTTTACCCCCGGGAAAAGCATTACCGGAACGCATTCATGGTGCTTTTGTTTCCGATGCGGAAATTGCCAGGGTGTGTAACTTTTTAGCTACACAGCCCAAACCCAAACAGGATTTTTCGCTTGTTATTGAAAAGAATGAAGGTATCGGCTTTTTTGATTACGACGATGAATTATTTCCCGAAGCAGCAAAAGTGGTTGTTTCCACTGGAACTGCTTCCGTTTCTATGTTGCAAAGACATTTTAAAATTGGCTATGCCAGAGCGGGACGCTTAATTGACCTTTTAGAAAGAGCCAGAATTATAGGTCCTCATTTGGGCAGTAAGTCCCGCGATGTTTTAGCTACCCGAGAGGACTTAATTCGCATAGGAGTGATAGATGAAGACCGCTAAAATAATTACCCTTATCCTTTTACTGTGCTGTAATTTTCTTTTTGGTATCAGCAGTGAAGCATTATATCAAAAAATTGCCAAGACCTACGGAAGTTTAAGCAGTTTTCAGGCAGTTATAAAACAGGATAACTATTTTGCTCAGCTTGATAAAAGCATCACCTACCACGGAAATATCTATTTTACCAAAGGAAGAATGGTTATTCGCTTTAATAAACCTTATTTTCAACGGCTAAGTGTTTCTGGTGGAATTGTTGAACTTTATGATTCTCAAAGCAATACCGTATTCCGCAGCAAGATGCGTCCTGAATTTGGAAAAATGAATCCGGTGGAAATTCTACAACTATATTGGAAAAAGTCCACTGTCAACATTCAGCAGGGTAAAGGAAACCTGGTGAATGTTTTCTTAAAACCTTTTGACGACCCGGTTATCGTATCTATAAGCGCTGTAGTAAATTCGGAAAGCGGAATAGTGCAATCTTTAACCTGGACTAATCGTAATAACGATAAAGTTACCTATAATTTTTCCAGTATCAAAACCAATGCCAAAATTCCTGCCTCCGTTTGGCAATATACCTATCCAAAAGATGTGCAGGTAGTTGAACAATGATTGCTCTTATTATGGCAGGAGGAGTGGGAACCCGTTTTTGGCCCCTCAGCAGAAAAAATCTTCCTAAACAATTCTTACGTCTTTTTGGCGACCTTTCTCTTTTACAAATGACGGTTGAGCGTCTTTTACCCCGTTTTCCTCTTGCCGATATTTATATTGTAACAGCGAGTAGTCAGGTAGAGTTAATTAAACAACAGCTACCAAATCTTCCCCAGCAAAATATCATTATTGAACCTTTTGGAATGAACACAGCACCCTGCATAGCTCTTAGCATAGAATATCTGAAAAATATTTACGGGCAGAAAGAAACAATGCTCGTTTTGCCTGCAGACCATCTTATTCGGGATCAAGAAAAGTTTTTGGAATCGTTAAATCCCGCGGAAAGAGAAGCAGAAAAAGGGTGTTTGATTACTTTTGGTATTGTTCCGGTTTATCCTGCCACGGGATATGGCTATATTGAAGCGGGAGAAGAAATTGCACCCGGGGTTAGGAAAGTTCTCCATTTTAAGGAAAAGCCCGATAAGCAGACCGCAGAAGAATTTTTGGCAAAAGGAACTTATTTTTGGAACAGCGGTATGTTTTGCTGGTCACTGGAAAGTATTTCTACGGCGTTTGAAACCCTATTGCCCGATGTTTATGGCTTAACTAACGAAATTGGTAAGATATGGAAAAATGAAGGTTTGGATAAAGATATTGCCTCTATTTATGCCCAAATGCCACGTATTCCTATTGATATTGGTATAATGGAAAAGGCAAATTTCCGGGGAGTTATTCCTGTTTCCTACGATTGGAGCGATGTTGGAAGCTGGAAATCGCTTGCCGATTTAACGGCAGGAGACGCGGATAATAACTATTTCTCTTCATCAGGAAAGGCAATTTCCGCTAAAAATAACTATGTTGTTTCCGATAAATTCACTGCTTTAATTGGCGTAAACGACCTTTGTTTGATTACAACCAAGGATGCTATTTTGCTTTGTAACAAAGAGATGGCGGAAGAAGTAAAGAAAATTGTGGACTATTTGGAACAACAAAATCGGCAAGACCTGCTGTAAGAAAAGGAGAAACAAAAAATGGATATGAAAACCTTTGGCTATTTGTATTACAAAACCCGGGGCTATTCCCGGGAAGATATTATTAAACAAGCAGGAATCAGTGAAGAGGATTTTGAATTTTTGGAGAAAAATCTGCAGGATGTCCTCAAAGAAATTGAAATGTTAAGACCGGTTGCCGAAAATATAGGACAGGATTTTACCCGCCTAACCCGTTACATTTATGAACGCGAAAGTGACCAAACATTAGGAGTTCCCCGTCCGGATGCCATAAAAGTTCGCAGCGGAGAAATTGTCCCTTTGCCAGCAATAGGAACCTTAAAAATGCCAGATATGCCTTTAGCCAAAGCCATTGAACAGCGTAGAAGTGTGCGTAAATATAGCGCTATTCCTCTGCAACAGGAAGAACTCTCTTTTTTGCTGTGGGCTTCTTCCTGGGCAAGAGATTTTCGTTCTTCAGAACAAATGGAAATCACTTTTCGCAATGTTCCTTCTGCCGGCTCGCGACATCCTTTGGAGACATTTTTAGACATCCGCAGAGTGGAAGGTATCAAACCCGGCTTATATTACTATCATCCTGTAAAACATTGTCTGGTTTTATACGATGATTCCTCTGAAATTGCCGCTAAAATTCACGAGGGATGTATGTTTCAGGAAATGATTCCCAAGGCGGCAGTGAACTTCATTTTAACGGCTGTTCCCTATAGAACCGTCTGGAGATATGGACAACGAGGATATCGTTATCTCTATCTGGACGCAGGACATATCGGACAAAATATCCATCTTGCAGCAGAAGCCATTGATGCCGGTGCCTGTATGATTGGCGCTTTTTTGGATGAAGCAATGAATGAGGCACTTGGTTTGGACGGCATTGAAGAATTTGTTATCTATATTGCCAGCGTAGGGAAAAAACCGTAACCTGTTTTTCCTAAAACTTTCATATTATTAATGCAATTATAACAATAATTTTATTAGTTCTAACCTGAACCTAAAAAACAAGAGAACCATTACTGCCAAGTTTGATGTAACCAACTAAAATATAAGTATATTAACCCCATTATTTGTCCGTTTCAGCTTAAAGTGTATAATTGATTGTTACATAGTTAATTATTAGACGACTCCCTAACACTACCGTAACACTTCCGTAATCTCGTTACGGAGTTGTTACTTGATTGTTACATCGTCATTACCGGGTTATGTAAACAAAAAATAATTGGAGCATTTCCTTTTTTCATATATCATTTTTTGAATGGAAATCCTTTTTTCATTTCTGCGTAATCAGGATTTGCCCACCATTTTTACCCCAATTTCTTATTATGATATTTTTTGCCTGAAAAGCTATTTATCATTCTTGTGAGACAATGAATCCAAATAAACTTAAAAATATTAACTTCATTTTCAATATGAAAATTGCATTATGATTTATCCAACTACTTTTTATGCTTACTAAGAATATTTTGGAAGGTAGAAATGGCTTTTTCTATAGATTCAGAAGTAAGTTCCTTAAAGTATTCTTTTTTATGAATAGGTTTTTTTACTTTCCTTTCACCCTGAAGTAAGGTGATAATATATAAATCAACATCAAAATAGGATAATAGAGTATGAGTGGAACTACTACCAAAGATAATTGACTGACTGATATTTGAATAATCCCCATTTAACTGGCTTTCTAATTGGAGTAAAACACAATCTAAGGTTGGATATTGGGTTTTTAATAAGGTAAAATCCACCAATATTCTTTTTAACATTGCATTTTCGGTATATGATTTACATTCAACGCCCAAAACTAATTCATTATCAATGTAAACTGGAACATCTATATTCAGTTCATAATAATAATTACCCAAATGATCTTGAATATATGATTTTATTTCAGGATTTTTTATTCTTTTTACATAATCAGCTTTTATTGGTATACGAACTTTTGTCTTATTTAAAGATAAATGTGTTTGATCTCCATTTAAGCGATCCCATGCTATCTGAATCATACCTTTAGCAATATTTTCTACTAAACTACCCTTTCCTGCTCTAATTATTCCACCATAAGCTCTATCTTTACTATTTAATGCTTCCTTATCAATGCCTTTAATAATAGCATCATAGATATTAATTAGGTCTTCAACAGTCGGAATTTTCATAATTTCCCACCAAATTAATTAAACAACCTTAAAATGTAACATATAAAAAGGTAATTCTATATTATACTTCATATCATCTAATAATAATAGTTTAATAATTAAAATAAAAAGGATGATAACCTTTCTTCAGCTTTAGAACAATATTCACTGGAAATATCAATCCCCAAATAATGCCTTTTATTCAATTTTGCCACTAAGGTTGTAGTTCCTACTCCGTTAAACGGGTCTAACACAATATCTTCTTGATAGCTAAAAAGTTTAATAACTTTGGTGGCAAGTTCTTCGGGAAACATAGCAGGATGATTAAATTCTTTCATTCTTCTTTCAGGAGCGATAGACCATTTTGCATAGACCCATTTTTTAAACTCATCTCCGCTAATGTCAATCTTTTTATCGTCTCCGATTTTTTTAAGAGTGCCTTTACAAAATATTTCTATAAATTCCCAAGTATATTTCAGATAGGGATTACTTGGGCTTTTCCATGATCCCCAAGCTGTATATTTACAATTATAATTATTTTTCTCCCATAATATTTCTCCCTTCCAGATTAGCTTTTTTTGCATTAAATAGTTACTTATTATGTGATGAGTAGGAATATAATCTGAAAATAAGGGTTGAACATTGATAATGAATCTTCCACCATACTTAAGAACTCGTATGCATTCATCAAAAATAGCAAAGAGGGTTTCAAAGTATTTTTCCCAATGCTGATCATCCTCATTTTCTTCATAATCCAAACCAAAATTATAAGGGGGAGAAGTAAAAATTAAATCAATACAATTGTTGGGTAATTGAGATAGTATTATTTTACTATCGCCACATACGATCCGATCCATATATTTATCAGGCAATAAGTTATTTATCTCAGAAAAGTCGTTTCCCCGAGTATAATAGAAGATTTCTCGTTTTTTTTCCTTTTCTTTTCTATTAACAGTTTTTCTTTCATCTCCATATCCTACATAAAGACGTTTTTTTCCCTTTATACCATAACTCTTGATGTTACTTATCGCACTTGATATTTTATTTAAATCATTGTTATTATTATTAAGTGATAATTCTTCTATATCTGATTTGAACATTTCAAAATCAATATTATTAAGATAAACTAAAACTTGGTTATCATTATAATCAAAATGAATATTACTTTCACCATATTTCTTTTCTAAGGCATTCAAGATGCTCATAGTATAATTATTTATAGGGTAATCAAATTCAACCTTGATTTCCTTATAATTAACCATTCTTACCTCTACTTTCTTTTTTTTAATATTATCATTTCTCTTCAGTTTTTTATCACTATATATAGACATTCATATAATCTATTATTGAGTTGTCAAGTAAAATATTCTAATTTCAGGTTGCCTTAGTCAGGAATAATTTTAATTTGATATTAGATGTAATACAAACTACAAAATTATACAATTTCCAATTTGACAAACCATCTTAAAAAATACGCTTAGGGATTTTATCACTTTTTTATGATTTTTGAAGGATTAATTTAAGCTCCGAAAGATATGCATTTGTTATTCCTACTAAAGTAGTTCCAGCTATTCAATCCAATATTCCAAGAGAAATGAAAAAGTTAAGAAATGATTTTGGTGTTAAATTAATAGTTAAAAACGAGTGGTGTTCTTTTAATTTAGCTAATAGGAAAGCCCCATAATCGCTATCCTGAAACGATATTTTGTTTATGATTACTGTTCATAAGCAATAAGGAGAAAAAATATACATAAGGTATTCCTTACTTATTTACTATAAGATAGACAATTTCCTTGACTGAATCTGCAGTTGTGTTAAAAGATATAAAAAAGCAAAGAAGGATTGCTAATGTCGGAAATACTGTCAATAGATATAAAACGCCTTTTTTATGGTGCTCAAGTTTTACTAAATGAGATACAATTAAAAGTGGAAAAGGGAGAACGAATTTTAATTACCGGAATTACCGGAAGCGGAAAAAGTTCTCTGCTTTCTACTTTGAACCTGATGAACAGAAATTATGAAGGCGAAATTCTGTTTGAAGGGAAGAATATTGTGGAATATCAGCCCGATATATTACGCAGTAAGATTTGTATGGTGTTACAAGAACCCTATTTGGAAGATGCCAATGTGCAAGAGGTTTTAGACCTTCCCCTTCATTACAGTTCTTTAAAGCACAGGCGTTTACCCGATAGGCAGGAAAGAATTAAAAATTTATTCACTGCATTTCAATTGTCTTATGAATATCTGCAAAAACCGACTTCTCAGCTTTCGGTTGGTGAAAAACAACGCATTGCCTTAATCAGAGTTCTGCAATTGCAGCCGGATATTTTATTACTTGATGAAATTACTTCAGCTCTGGATCAAAAGACCTCAGGGATAATTTCCGAATGTATTTTTAACAATTTTGCGGGAACAGTAATAGCCATTTCCCACGATCCGCTTTGGCAAAACCTTTGGCAAAGAAATTGGGTTCTGGAATATGGAACAATCATAGACAGGAGGATATAAAATAATGGATATCAGTATTTATAGATTGATACTGGCAGTTTTACTTTTAATTTTTCCGCTTTTGATTTTTAGCAATCTGAAACTGAAATTGAGCGGTCAACTTTTTAATTCTTTTGCCAGAATGATTGTGCAACTGGCAATTATTGGCTTAATTCTACAGTTTATATTCAACAGAGAAAATCCGTGGCTTGCCTTTCTTTGGATGCTTATTATGTTAGCAAATGCTGTTTTAACCTTAAAAGGACGGCTCAAATTTCAAAAAAAAATTCTTTTACCAGTTCTCATATTTTCACTTTTAACTACTACGCTGATTGTTATGCCTTGGCTGATAATTGTTGTTCTGCGTCCAGAACCCTTGTTTGCTCCAAGGTTTCTAATTCCCATCTATGGTATGATTTTAGGAAACAGTATGAATAATTGTTCACTTGCCCTGGAACGTTTTGAAAGTGGTCTTAGCGAAAACTGGAAAGCATATTATACCCGCCTTTCTTTGGGTGCAAGCCAATGGGAAGCTATCCTTCCTGCTTTCAGAAAAGCAATGCAGGCAGCTCTAATGCCGGAATTGCTTACAATTGCCTCTATGGGACTTGTAACTTTGCCAGGAATGATGACCGGTCAAATTTTAGGTGGTGCTTCCCCTCTGGTAGCTATTAAATACCAAATGATGATTATGATTGGTATCTTCAGTGGAGTTACGATTACCGATTATACCGCTATAAACATATACCTGAGAAAAAGGTTTGATAAATTCTATCTGCCCAAACCATAAAAAATGAAGATAATTTAGGTTTAAAAGAAAAAATGAAACTTGAAAAATGAAATTTCCAATTTTTTAAGAATGGTAATCTCTATTAAACGGACAAATAGCAAGTAATATATCAAAGAATACATATTTGGAAAGTTATAATTACTATTATTACGGAAATATGCTTAAACAGAAATAAACATCACAATTTTATAGACAAAATTATTACATATAATTATTGAAGAACACAAGCTCACAAATTACTTGACAAGAAATTTGATTATTTTTGATAGATAAAAATTCTTTCAGATAAAAAATTGAGAGGAGAAAATAACGATGGATTATGATGTGTATTGTGATGAAAGTTATCCTGATTTATTCAGTTCTAAGAAACCAAAAGCAAAATATCTTGTAATAGGTAGTTTGTGGCTATGCAAACAAAACAGAAATGTTTTTAAAAAGGAAATACATTCTCTCCGCGATAAACATAAAATGGGTAGAGGTGAATTTAAATGGAAAAAAGTATCCAAATCACGACTTGCTTTTTATGAAGAACTGTTAGATTGGTTTATTGCAAAAGGTGATGAACTTAGCTTTAGATGCATTATAGTAGATAATGCTAAAATTAATCTGGTAGAATTTCATAAAGATGATCAAGAATTAGGGTTTTATAAATTCTATTATCAAATGTTACATCACTGGTTAGAGGATAATAATTCCTACAATATATTTTGTGACAATAAAACAATAAGTACGAAAAGTAGATTAATAACTCTGCGCGAATGTTTAAGAAATGCTAATAAATCATCTTGGGTTACTGATATTCAAGCAGTAACTTCAAAGGAATCAGTTCTTTTGCAATTGAGCGATGTATTAGTCGGTTTAGCTTCCTCCAAGTTCAATAATAACCTTAAGCAAGGGTCCCTAAAATCCGAATTAATAAGCTATTTTGAACAAACAATGGGAAGAGAAATTATGCCAACTAGTAAAGATGAGAAAAAATTCAATGTGTTTAAAATTAAGTTACGGGACGGTAGGTAAATGAACTACCCTCCATTTCTTAATCTTAATAGCATTGATGAATATAGAGCACATTTTGAAAAAACTTATTGTAGATGTCCACTTCAAACATTTGATAAGTATATAGTAAGATTTAAAAAAAGCGATTTTGAGCATGCGTTTTATGAAAGTTCCAGAAGAAATGGAATAAAAGATAACTTTTCCAAAAATAGAGCATTGAGAATGGACTGGATAAAGTATGCCTTAATGGATTCAACAAGTATATTAAAAGTAGGATGGGATAAAAATAAAAAAAATATATAAATAAAAGGAGAGTAGCAATAGTTCAAAAGAATTATGTTATAATAATATTAGTAACGAATCCATCAAAGAAAATAGCCCGTTTTATAACAGCATTTGTAGCTAACCGGTATACCATCAACAAAATTCTTCAAAGTCCTGAATGGAAATAAAAAACCGTCGATTTGACCAGGCGGGTTCGACGGCAACCTTTGTTGGTTCAATTACCCCAGGTAATGAACACTGATAATATAATCAGAATGCATAGTTATGTCAAGTAAAATATTTGATTTTTTTCTCTTCTCTTTGCGTAACTGCTTATATAACTTTGGTTTCAAGCATATAAATTTTTTAAAAATTGGGAGTGTTCATTTTATTGGGTCTGTTTTCTAATAAAATAATCGGAAAACCATAG
>ERZ795056.5217-NODE-5217-length-13105-cov-4.507510_pt1 | contig 13105 bp, 10 predicted proteins | sample MGYA00375140_ERZ795056 | MGnify/ENA primary metagenome ERZ795056 (study PRJEB30185, sample SAMN05720227) | activated sludge metagenome | isolation source: Anaerobic digester | place: USA | collected 2015-03-09 ...
GCACTACATGCTTACACGTTCAAAGATCTATGCTGTCAAAACCGGTCGGCCCCATTTTTTGTCAACTTCTCAACCCTTCATTGGCTGAGTCGTCAAAATTAAAGTAATTTTACCAAATTGACCTTAGTCATTTTCATTTACCTACTTTCATTCTAACGTCTCATGGAATTTCGTATCGCCCCACTTATCATCGCCATCTTCAACCTCTTGTTTATCGCCTATATGAACCCGGATATTAATACCAGTATTTCCTTAAAGACAGCCTCTTCGTATGGCACGGTATTACTACCTTTCGGCTTGCTACTCGCCTTATCTTTCGGCACCTTTTTTCGACATACCTTTTATTCTACTAAATTCAAAATCGCCTTTTATATCCTCAATGCAACGAATATTCTGTTGTGTGCATGGTATATATTTGCGATACAACAGCAACATATTTAAATATACGAATGGCAGCTAGACAGCAATTTCAAATCACCATACCTTCGGCGTGTCATCAAAATTTTGAAGCCATGCCACAAACTGAACGTGGACGGTATTGTGCCTTGTGCGAACGAGACATCATCGATTTTACCTGTATGTCGGATGAGGAATTAATTGATTTCTTATCGTTGAAGCATTTTAAAATTTCGTGTGGCATGTTCACTCGTGATCAACTCAATCGAAATTATAGCATCGAAAAACCACGCCCCTTCTTTCGATTTCCTACGCTCAACAAATGGGTGGCAGCCTTCTTTTTACTTCCTTTGAATATGCCTTATGGGGTTGCACAATCAACTAACCAACTAAGCGCTACACAACAAGCCTTGCCGTCAACGTACGATACGCTTATTCGACTCCAAGGCAAGCTAGTGAACAACGATACTACTCATGGCGTTTCCAATATTGAAATCACCTTACTCGATACCAATCAAGTTGTGTTGCAGTCTACCCTAACCGACCAGTTGGGCAAATTTATCTTCGAAATTAATCCCGGAATGATTCAAGATTCCATTCAATTACGCGCTAAACCGTCTCCCAATTTTCATGTAGAACCTATTTCACTTTCATTATCGCATTATGTAGCCTACAATCCACCGATCATTCTCACGATGATGCCCATGGTAAATCTTCCTGTGGTAAACGTCATCACCGTATCTCCGTATCTAGAAACGCATGTAACCGGTGGTGTGCCCATGATAAGTTACGATAACAATTTAGTTTCCAATATCCCGTATTCGGTTAGCTTCAACAAACGTAAATCAACGTATTATAAAAAGAAGCATCAACATAAAAAGAAATCAAAATAAGATTGACTGATTACTGTGTAATTCCTAAAATTTTCACAGCTTCTTCTGCAGCCATTTTACTGGCTTCCTTTTTACTGCCGGCCACCGACGAAGTGACAATTTCATTCTCATACATCACACCCATCTGAAATTTCTTTCGACCTTTCTCTAATTTTTCTTCCAACAATACAAACTCAACAGTCTTACCTTGTTTGCTAGCCCAACCAATTAATTTATTTTTCAAATTCACTTCAATCCCTTCCAACAATTCTATATCCACAAAAGGAATCAAAATTCGTTTACGCAAAAAGGTACGTGTTTTCGCATACCCCTTATCAATATAAATGGCACCTATCAAGGCTTCTAACGCATTGCCAAAAATTAAGGAGTCGCGTAAAAAATAATCTTGCTCATTAAATTTCATAATCGACTTTAACCCTATCTTCAAGGCAATCTGATTCAAGGTTTTTCGATTCACAATCTTTGATCGCATATCGGTTAAATAACCTTCCGGCTTAGTGGGATATTTATTGAAAATATGTTCGCCAATTATAGCACCTAAGATGGCATCACCTAAAAATTCCAAGCGCTCGTTATTCTCCGTTGAATTCATGTTGTTCGAACGATGACACAATGCCAACTCATACAAAGCAATATTACCGGGCGTAAATCCGAGCATAGTTTGCAATTCTTTATACAAGGTACTCCCCTTGGTAAAAAATTGAGCAATAAATTCAGGAACGAGGCGCAAGTGATTTATTTTTCTTGTTGCAAATTAATACGTCTTTGTCCAATCGGCTAATTTTTTTTCAAGAACTTCCAAGGGCATATTACCGCCATTCAACACTTGCGTATGAAAGGCCGCCAAATTAAATTTAGCCCCAAGTTGTTTTTGACTTGTTGCCTTCATGGCCGAGATCGTTAACTGACCAATTTTATAGGATAATGCCTGCCCCGGAATCGCCATGTAACGCTCTATTTCGGCTTCAGCTTCTTGCGCACTTATACGTTCATGCGATGTCATGTAAGCAATCGCCGAATCGTGCGATAATTGGCGCGTATGAATACCGGCATCAATCACCAATCGCAAAGCCCTATGCATCGCATCACTCAAATGCCCAAAGTACTGATAAGGATTTTTATACAAGCCTAAATCTTTGCCCAAGGTTTCGGTATACAAGGCCCAACCTTCCGCATAGGCGCTGTAGCCGAGAAACTTACGAAATTGTGGTAAGTCCTTATTTTCTTGTTGCAACGAAATTTGATAATGATGCCCCGGAATGGCTTCATGCAAAAATAAAGTCTCCATACCCACCGCATTGAATTTTTTCGGATCTAAAATGGGTGTATAAAAAATCCCCGGACGAGTGCCATCCTCGCTACCGGCATTATACTCAGCACTAGCACTGGCGGCACGATATTCTTCGGTTTGCCGAATTTCGAATTTCGTTTTGGGGGTTTGTTCAAAAATGCGTTTCAAAAATGGTTCTTCGGTTTTGTGAATCGCCCAAAAACTATCTAAAACTTGTTTTGGTGTGGTAAACGGATAAAATTGTGGATCGGAATTGAGGTAAGTAAAAAAGGCAGGCAGGGTTCCTGTAAATCCAACGGAGGTTTTCACGTTTTCCATTTCAGCTTCTATGCGCGCCACTTCTTGCAGCCCTAAATTATAAATACTATCTGCACTCAAATCGGTGGTCGTATAATATTGAATTAAATAATCATAATACGCTCGACCGTTGGGGATGGCCGAAATACCATGGGTTTCACGACAAGCCGGAATATAGTCGTCGCGCAAAAAATTTTCTAATTTGCTGTATGACGGAATTATGTATTGACTAATATGATAAAAATAGGCATTCTCAAGTCGCTTCTTGTCTGCCTCCGAAAAATCGGCCGGAAGCTTTTTAATGGGATTGTAAAAAATTGAACGTGTAGGATCTATCGTCAATAAACCTTTGATCTGCGGAATCATTTTACTCGCTAAAATTTTCGGTAACACAATACCTTGTTTCATTCCTTCGCGCATATTACCAATGGCGGTTTCTATCCAAGCCGGAAATTGTTGCATACGCGCTAAAAATTGATCATAATCTTTCACTGTTTTAAAGGGCTGTGCTGCATCACCACTACCTAATTGTGGAAATTCTAACGTGAAACTCCAAAATTGATTGATAGGCATCAAATGGAAAGGGAATTCGAATTCTTTAAGGTGTATAGATAGTTCGTATTCAAACAAATCTTTGCTTAATTGATCGGCCTTGTTGAGCTTGCCCGAAAACGCCTGAGATTGAGTTAGGTAACGCTGATAAAACTCCTTGGCATGCGTTCGAAAGGTATCACTTATGGTAATCGTCAAACGGTCATTATACCGATTATCGCCAATAGCCGTGGCTTCTAGGGGATACAACTGCATTCGCTCGTCCCAATAATGTTGAAAAAGATCCTTCAATTCCTTTGAGGGCGGAAGACTTTCGCTTTCATTGTGGCATGATGTCCATAGAATACTACAAAAAATGAGCAGTAAGGCGCTACAACCTTGAATCAATCGCTGCATCGTAAAAATATTTTCGTGAACACGCAATGTACAGACTTTTCAATAAAAAAACAGGCCGGTTTTCTTCAATTTAGCCTGCCGCAAAGCTTTACACACCCTGCGTTAGCAAACTTTGAGTGTTAAAGCTTTCTAAAAAGGCTCAGATTCATCTTGAAAAAATAACACCTTATCCCCAAAAACAATTCGTAAACAAATTCAAGACGAAAATTATTTTTTTATTTCTGAATTACATTATAAATTCGCAGTGTTATTAAATAGATACTTAACTCTTTTTCATAGGTTGATTTGGTTAGGGATTAAAACAGTCTTCGCTTTTCCAAGTGAGGACTGTTCCTTTTTTAGGCCTATTCAATTTCAACTTCCCTTCTCCATTGCGGCAAAAACACTATAAACTTGACCATTCTTTTTGGGGCTGATTGAGTGTAATACTTCTTTCAACGTACATACGGGCTACTCCGGGCTGTGGTCCTATGGGCCTAGACTCAAGCGCTTACGACATGGCCCATAGGGACTACCCCTGCATATCCCGCAGCGAAGTAGGTCTCCTTGCTATTGGCAGCTTTTTACCGGCCATTAGAAAAATAGACTAAAAGTATAATTGAATATTTACGACTTGTGCACCACCACATCATCTAAAAAGAGTTTCTTCAACTCGGTGGCATCAGAAGGTTTCAAACGACCCGATAAAATCAATCGCAATTGACGTCGTCGCAAGGCACCATCATAACGGGTCATATCTTCTTCGGTTTCCGGTATCAATTCCGGCACTTTACGAGGTTTGCCATTCGGATCCAAGGCCACAAAGGTCATATAGGCCTCATTCGACAAATATTTATATTGTGCCGACAAATCTTCACCATGCACTTTCAGGTAAACCTCCATCGATGAATTAAAGGCTCGTGTGACTCGCGCTTCAATCGTGACTAAATTCCCCAAACGAACCGGATTTTCAAACGAAATATTATCTGCCGAAGCAGTCACCACCGGACAATTACAATGTCGCATCGCAGCCAAGGCTGCCGCAATGTCCATCCAATGCATCAGCTTTCCGCCCATTAAATTACCCAAGGTATTGGTATCATTCGGTAACACCAATTCAGTCATGGTGGTTAAACTATCTGTCGGTTTCTTTTGCAACATGGATTCGAAATTTGCCGCAAATCTAGGTGAATATCCCGTATATTTGAGAGGCCCATGAAAAGAATTCCCTTTCTTATTTTCTACGCCTTCTTGTGTGCACCGCTTTCTTTGTGGGCTCAAGAAATTCCTTTACGTGTATTATTCGATTATAATAAATCCGAAATTCCGGATTCTTCCATGCTGGCCATCGTACGCTTAATGAATCACCAACATGTCGAAAAAGTGTTGATTGAAGGACATTGCGACAGTGTAGGCAGTGTAGAGTACAATATAAAATTATCAGAACGTCGAGCCCAATCTGTCAAAAAATTGATGACGGATAATTTACTGACTCCCGATAAAATTCGAGTATGCATCGGCCATGGTAAAAATAAACCACTGAATGATAATGCCACCGAATACGAACGCAGCTTAAATCGTCGGGTTTATATTACATTTTATGTAACACCAACTGCGAGCCAACCTGAACTAGGAACCGACTCCGTAAAACCTTCCCAAATTGCTTATCTCAGCAAAGAAAATTTTAAAAAAGGAACGAATATTACCTTGCGAAATTTACTGTTTGATGGCGGTTCCCACGTGATTCTACCGAGTTCCTTTCCCGAATTAAATCGCTTAGTAGACCTACTGAAGCGCAACCCTCGTATCGAAATCATGATTGAAGGTCATGTGTGTTGCACCAATACCGAGCCGGATGGCTACGATTGGGGCACAGGCTTGAATAATTTATCAGAGGCAAGGGCCCGCGAAGTCACTGAATACCTCACCGACCGGGGCATTTCACCCGAACGACTTCGATACAAAGGTTTTGGTGGCACCCGAAAAATTCAACTAGATGAAAGTACCGAAAACCTTCGTCGACTCAATCGTCGTGTCGAATTAAAAGTACTGAAGGGCACTGAATAACTCGAAGGCCGTTTCTTTATAAGATTTTCAACAAAATCAGGCCATGAGTATAACTATTGGTTCTTGACTTGTCTACCTTTGCGAACTCGGCTCACTTCGAAATTTTTCGCAATCACAATATCCGGCGAAATAAAGGCACTTGGAAATTTTTGAATCACATGTTTCAATTCTTTGGTGGCCATTTTACGGTCTAAAAAATCACCAATTTTAATCTTATAATTAGGACGATTGTACACAATATAACTGCGATGTTTGGTATCCATTCGGGTATAATCTTGCTTAATTTTAAATGCCATTTCCCGATTAGGGCCATCGTAAATACAAATTCGAAATCCTTGCTGGGTTGAGATATTTCCGGTCAATGATTTTCCATTTTTTACAATGGGTTTTTGCATAATGGTTGCCGGTTTCTTGACCTCGGCAACTTTTTCCTTTTTCCCTTTTCCTTTTTTCGATCGTCGCCCACCTTTACCATTGGAGGCTAAAATATCTCGTTCACTATCCGACAAGTTCTTACCCGAAACCTCTCCGCCACGTTTGCGTGAAGTGCCGGTCTTTTTACTCTTCACGGTCTTGTTCGCCGTTTTGGTTTGTGCACTAACACCGTGATAAATAAAGGCCAAAAAAAGTAGGAGTAAAAATGACTTCATAACGGCGAAAATAACACCGATTCATCAATCAAGTATCGTCAATTCAAGAACAAAGTGCTATGTAAAATTTCTTTTCTTTAAACCTTTATCTATCAAGCATTTCAGCGGCATTAAATTTATTCACATCATGAATATTCGCATGTTTTGGGCAAATTCATTGCTTTCCTATGTAGAATAAAACCGACCTTAACCCATCATGAATTTTTATACATCATCATAAAAAAATCAATCTTTCGAATTGCCGGTTACTCACGCCATCTATGGCTTAGATAAACGCAATCCGTCTTACAATATCGTCGACACTAACAAACCAAACTACATTTTTTCATGAAATCAGATGGCCCTTTTACTTTTTTCGACAAGATTCCATTTTCGCATTCACCATGCTTACAGTAAATTGCAGCGATATGGCAAAACAAGATTTGGACATAAAAGTCAAAGGTGCACGTGTACATAACCTCAAGAATATTGATGTCGTTTTCCCACACAATAAATTAATTGTGGTGACAGGTGTAAGTGGATCCGGTAAATCATCCTTGACCATGGACACCTTATTTGCCGAAGGCCAACGTCGATATGTTGAAAGTTTGAGTTCTTATGCCCGCCAATTTATGCGCAGTATGCAAAAACCGGATGTCGATTTAATTGAAGGTCTTTGTCCCGCCATCGCCATCGAACAAAAAGTCATTTCACGCACACCACGCTCTACCGTAGGTTCTATGACCGAGATTATCGATTATATGCGTTTGCTGTTTGCAAAAGCCGGTCGCACCTTTTCACCGGTAAGCGGTCGGGAAGTGAAAAAAGATGAAATCAGTGATGTCATTCAGTATATCCAACAATTGCCCAAAGGCACAAGGATACAGGTGATTGTTCCCTTGCCTGAAAATGCGAAAAAAAGTTTAACCTATTACCTCGAAGATATTTTACATAAAGGGTATTCACGCATTTACCTACCAACGAAAAAAGAAACACTGCCCATCGAGGATATTCTTGCCGAAGGCAGCACATTAAATGTAGATGAAGCTTATTTATTGATTGACCGAATTGTGGTAAAAGCTTTCGAACAAGATGAATTACATCGTTTAGCCGATAGTTTGCAGACAGCCTTCGATGAAACCAATGGTGATTTATTTATCGAAATCGACCAACAGCGAATCGAACATTTTTGCAACCGCTTTGAACTTGATGGTATGCGTTTCGAGGAACCAAGTCCTAATTTCTTTTCGTCAAATAATCCTTATGGCGCTTGTCCGGATTGCGAAGGCTTTGGGATGGTTTTAGGCATCGATCCTAATTTAGTAATTCCCAACAAAAATTTATCGGTACATGAAGGCGCTGTCGTGTGTTGGAATGGTGATAAAATGAGCGAATGGAAAAAGCAATTTATATACGATAGCAAATCAAATTTTCCGGTTCACAAACCCATCCGTGAACTCTCCAAAGAACAATATGATTTACTTTGGAAAAGCCCTCATGGTATTGATGCTTTTTTCAAAATGGTATCGGAAAACTTATACAAAGTGCAGTATCGTGTGCTTCAAGCACGCTATCGCGGCAAAACAAAATGCGCATCATGTGAAGGTTCTCGTATTCGAAAAGATGCCCTATATGTAAAAATAAATAACACCTCGATTGCCGAATTACTCGACCTTCCGGTAGAAAAAGTGATGGAATGGATGCGAAACCTAACACTCAACGACCATGACAAAGTGGTATCCAAACGCATACTCACCGAATTAGAAGCTCGCCTGCAAACCTTGCTAGACGTGGGATTGAATTATTTAACCCTCAATCGCACTGCCAATACATTGAGTGGTGGTGAAAGTCAACGTATTCAATTAACGCGCGTGATTGGAAGTAATTTAAGTGATAGCCTGTATATCCTTGACGAACCTTCTATCGGGCTGCATGCACGCGATACACATCGTTTAATTGGTGTGTTAAAAAAATTACGCGACCTAGGAAATACAGTCATCGTTGTAGAACACGACGATCAAATTATGCGTGATGCCGATTACATTATTGACATTGGCCCTTTTGCCTCGCATTTAGGTGGCGAGGTGATTGCTCATGGCAACTATAAAGAACTCATTAAAAACAAAAAGAGTTTAACCGCTCGCTATCTTAATGGCGAATTAAAAACAGGCATCGAAAAACATGCACGTAAAGTCATCAATAAAATAACGTTATCTCATTGCACCTTGCATAATTTAAAAGATGTACAAGTAACATTTCCGTTGAACATGCTTTGTGTGGTAACAGGGGTGAGTGGCTCGGGGAAAACAAGTTTAGTCAAACATATTTTATATCCGGCCATGAAAAATCACCTTGGTGACTTCACGGTAAAACCCGGTGATCATGAAGCGTTGACCGGTGATGTATCGGCTATAAAAGCCATTGAAATGGTCGATCAAAATCCCATTGGGAAATCGTCGCGTTCTAATCCCGTGACCTATATCAAAGCCTATGATGAAATTCGAACCTTGTATGCCGCGCAACATTTATCGAAAGTACGAGGCTATAGTCCAGGCTATTTTTCGTTCAATGTCGAAGGTGGTCGATGTGATCATTGCAAAGGCGAAGGTGAAATCATTGTCGAAATGCAGTTCTTAGCTGACGTGCATTTAACCTGCGAAAGTTGCAAAGGAAAACGATTCAAACCCGAAGTACTCGAAGTTTTGTATCAAGGCAAAAGCATTACTGATGTCCTAGATATGAGTGTCGATGAAGCCATTGAATTCTTTAGCAAGGATCGAAAAATTCATGATAAATTAAATTGTCTAGCCCAAGTGGGTTTGGGTTATATCAAACTTGGACAATCATCGGACACCTTAAGTGGCGGTGAAGCACAACGTGTGAAACTTGCCTCCTTTTTAGATAAAAGTTTTGCCAACAAGAAGATACTTTTCATTTTTGATGAGCCAACCACCGGTTTACATTTTCATGATATTCATAAACTATTACAATCATTTGAAGCACTCATTGAACAAGGGCATTCCATCATTGTCATAGAACATAATCCGGATATTATTCGGAATGCCGATTGGATTATCGACCTTGGGCCAGAAGGTGGTGAAGGTGGAGGTCATGTGCTTTTTGAAGGCACTTATGCAGCTTTAAAGACTTCGAAATCAGGCTATACGGCGCAGTTCATTTAAAACAAGCACCATACCTACCGCATTTAGGCCATTTATCCATGGTTCATGAGAAAAAAGCATTTCTTTTAAATACCTTTGGAAAAATTTTTAACTATGCGTAATTCTTTTTTAACCTACCTGCTCTTTGCTTGCCTCTTGTTGTTGGCCGCTTGTCACAAAATTCCGGAGCATGCCAATTATATTCCGAGTGATGCTCAAATGGTAGCTAGCATTGACCTAAATAAAATGGGCAAAAAGCTATTATGGAACGCCCTCACTGGGAGCGAACTTTTCAAGGAGATGATGAAGAAGGTAAAAAACGAATCATCGAAATCAGCCATGAAAGACTTATCAACCATTGGTCTCAAACAAAATTCCAATGTGTTTTTATTTTCCGTCAAACAAGCCAATTCCGGCAATATGGCGTGCGCATTGGCAGGCATGGATAACAAAGCCACCTTTGAAAAATTTATTCAAACAAATTACGCCGGCAAAACAATCAGCAACAAAACGAATTATGCGTATTGCAAAATCGAGGAAGGTTTACTGGCCGCTTGGAACAACGACGTTGCCTTTTTCTTTCCGCTTCCCGGAGGTAATTTATCCGCAGCAGACTCGATGTATATGCCGCCAACAACCATCAATGCCGAAAACGAAATTATAGGCCAATTGGAAAATTATTTTTCGATGAAAGCGGAGAAATCACTTACGTCCAATTCTCATTTTAAAGATTTATTAAAGGAAGAACATGATGTATGTGTATGGGCCAATTACGAAGCCATCTTTGACGATTATGGTGCTGCAGCCGGCAACCCCATGTTGAAAAAAGATTATTTTAAAGACGCTGCATTAGCGACCGGTATTGATTTTGAAAAAGGAGAAATCAATGCCGTGATGGACTATTTTATGAGCAAAGAAATGGCAGACATTTATCGCAAGAATCCGCCTAAAAATATAGATGGCGAGATGATTCAACATATCCCATCAGACAAAATTGCCTTTCTTGCCGGATACCAATTAAATGTAAAAATGGTGCAAGATTATTTGAAACATTTTGGCATGGATGGCTTGGTCAATATGGGTCTTGGATTAATGGGTACCAGCATCGATCAAATTGGCACTGCGTTCAAAGGGGATATGATATTTGCCGTTACCGATGTAAAAAAGAAAGATACATCCGGGGCTTCCCCCTATGATAGTTTCGCGTATAATGGACCGGATATGAATTTTACCATGGCCCTAAAAAATGGCGACAAATCCGCTGTTGAAAATTTATTGAGTGTAGGTGTTAAAAAAGAAATTCTTTCAAAAAATGGAAATCATTATTCAATGAAAGAAAACGAAGACAAAGGAGACATGGTGTTGTCAGACGATTACTTAGTGTATTCTACTAATGCATCATACGCCAATGCCTTTACCGGCGGATCTGCTAAAAAAGAAACAGGAATTCCATCTGAAATTAAAAAACATTTTTCATCGAACCCTATGTCCTTGTATATGAATATCAGCCAAGTGATCAATGCTGTAGATATCGATGGTGACACGCCTGAAGAAAAAGAATTTATTCAACAATTGAAAACCATGTTTACCTATGCCGAAATGCATGGTGGACAAATGAAAAAATCAGCCACGCATATGGAAGGCAAATTGGACATGTCGAATAAAAATGAAAATGCACTGATACAATTATTGAATTTAGGCATGTTGGCCAAAAAAGCAACTGATTCTAAAAGCACAACTGAGATACCGGCTGATTCGAACTTAGTACAATAAATCTTACTCCCTTGTTTCGGAATTTAACTTACATCCCTTACGTTGTTTATGTAAGCCTTTTATTTATTCTGTTAATATTAGGTTCGTTTCCTATCACCCTACTGTTGTTACTTTTCCCCGATCGTATCAAAGACAAAGGCATGTTTTTGTTGATGAAATTGATTAGTAATTGTTGGTTCATATTGATTGGATTTTTTCCCAAAAATTATCATCGATCGAAAATAGACTTCTCAAAAAGCTATATGATTACGGCCAATCATCAATCATTTTTAGATGCAGCTATAATTTATACATCCATACCGCATGTGTTTAAATCATTAGGAAAAAAAGAAATTGAAAAAGCCCCGATTTATGGTATCATATACAAAACTGTAGTTGTCACTGTAGACCGAAGTTCCATGACGGCTCGAGCGAATAGCTTACGCAAAATGAAACGCGAATTAGATAATGGTAATTCTATTTTAATTTTCCCGGAAGGCACATTTACCGACCAACCACAAGAGGCTTTAGTACCTTTTCAATCCGGAGGCTTCTCTCTCGCACTCATGCAAGAAGTTGATATTTTACCTGTGCTATTTTTAGATACATCGCGCCGAATTCACCCATCAAAACTATGGAAAATGACACCGGGCATGAATCGAGCCGTTTTTCTTCCTCCAATTCCGCACACCCACTTTGGTAAAAAAGAAGGTGATCAACTTAGAGATTTTACCCAATCGTATATGCAGGCTTGTCTTGATTTTTGCCGAACTCATAATCCTGAATTGGTATGGGAATTTGGCGTAAATTGGCAGTCTGAAAATAAGACTACTTGAAACAATTCGCTGACATCATATTACCCCTAGCCCTTGAAAAAAATTACACCTATGGAGTTCCCATTGAATTACAAGGATTAATTGAAGTAGGTCAACGTGTGGAAGTGCAATTAGGTCGACGTAAAATATACAGCGGTATTGTAAAACGAATTCATACTGAACAACCTGAAGTCTATGCCGTCAAACCCATTCGAGCGATTTTAGATACCACACCCGTAGTCTCGAAATCTCAATTAGCCTTGTGGGAATGGATGGCATCCTACTATGTGTGTACTGAAGGCGAGGTGATGAATGCGGCTATGCCAGCCAACTTAAAATTAGAAAGTGAAACTTTTGTCGCCATGTTACAAGATGAAATTGCTGAAGATATCGAATTAAATGATGATGAATTTTTGGTGATGCAAGCTTTGGAAATAAAACGAATGAAACGGAAAGAAAACAATTCAGTTACTGATACTGAAACCGATGCTTCGAATGATTCACTAACTTTACCCTAATGATAATCGTCTCTAAGTAACGCAACTAGATATTGTATGAAAAAAATAATTATCCTCTTCATCTTGGCATTTACCTATTCGATAAGTTGGGGGCAAACAGGTTTATATTTTCCGAAGCAACAACTTGACAATACGAATGAAGCGTCTTTACGTGAATTTATCCTTCATTATTTTCACGATTTTCAGCAGGGCGACATGGATGTGGTAATGCAATTTCAAAAACAAACTGAGCGCATGAAACATTTCAACTTCGTGGTAACCATGCAAGGTTATGAAATTTTACATGCTAGCATCAAACTGAACATCAATACGCAGAATCAAATTGTATCAGTAAAATACGAAGGACCAGATCGGAAGAG
>ERZ795056.5220-NODE-5220-length-13098-cov-22.787626_pt1 | contig 13098 bp, 7 predicted proteins | sample MGYA00375140_ERZ795056 | MGnify/ENA primary metagenome ERZ795056 (study PRJEB30185, sample SAMN05720227) | activated sludge metagenome | isolation source: Anaerobic digester | place: USA | collected 2015-03-09 ...
GCGGTGGGCAGGTACTGCTGCTTTACGTAGTGTCCGGGAAAGTCGTGCGGGTACTGGTAGCCAACGCCATGTCCCAAGCTGCGACCCGCCGCCGAGTGTCCGTCGCGCAGGTGCGCCGGTATGGGCAGCGAGCCCGTCTGCGCCAGTGCCGCTTTTGCCGCCGCATACGCCGTGACCGCAGTGTTGGTCTTTGGTGCTGTGGCCAAAAACAACGCGAGCTCTGTCAGCGGCAGCACACCTTCGGGGAAGCCCAGCATCGCAAAGGCTTGCACGGTGGCCATCGCCAGTGGCAGCGCGCGCGGATCGGCTACTCCGACATCCTCGGCGGCAAAGATGACCATGCGGCGCAAGATAAAGTGCGGGTCTTCGCCGGACTCACACAGCCGCGCCAGGTAGTACACCGCTGCATCCGGGTCCGAGCCACGCAGCGACTTGATAAACGCCGAGATCACATCGTAGTGCTGGTCGCCGTCTTTGTCGTAGCGCAGGACTTTGTGCTGCAGTGCTTGCTCCAGCGTCGCGGCATCCAGGTGGCGCTGACCGCTCGCATCGGGCTGGCACAGATGAGCGGCGGCTTCCAGCGTCGTAAGCAGCCGCCGCGCATCGCCCGCCGCGCTAGCAATCAGCTGCTCGCGAATGGGCGCAGAGAGCTGCAGCTGTAGCTGCCCAAGCCCGCGCTGGTGGTCGGTAAGTGCGCGCTCCAGCAACTGCACCAGCGCCGGTGGCTCCAGCAGCGTCAGCGGCAGCACGCGCGTCCGCGACAGCAGCGCACTATTGAGCGCAAACGAGGGATTCTCGGTCGTCGCTCCTACCAAGATCACGGTGCCCGCTTCCACGTGCGGCAACAGGCCGTCTTGCTGGCTCTTGCTGTAGCGGTGGATCTCGTCGATAAACAGCACCGTTCGGCGGCTCTGTTCGTGCAGCGCGGTCTTGGCGGCGTCTAGTTCTTGGCGCAGCTCTTTGACACCACTTAGCACTGCGGACAGCGGCGCAAAGCGCGCGCCAATCTTGTGCGCCAAAAGCTGCCCGATGGTCGTCTTCCCCGTCCCCGGCGGTCCCCACAAGATCAGCGATGGCAAAAACCCGCCGCCACTTTCGCCTGCCTGCTGCGTCAGTAAAAGTCGTCGTAGCAGCTTGCCTTCACCCAGTAGCTGCGGCTGACCTACGACCTCTTCCAGCGTCTGCGGACGCATGCGCTCGGCCAGCGGCTGACCGATGCGAGTGCTAAGAGCGCGATGTGCGAACAGGTCCATTGCCCGCGTATGTAGCACAAGCGCCTGTGCGTTGCTGGTACAGCCATGCACCGGACTTCTGTTCGTGCTGGCTGGAATGCGGATGTTGGCGCGGCCCGGCGTGCACTTTGTGGTAAGGTCGCAGGCATCATGACTACGCACAATTCCTCGTCGACCACCTCTTCCGTAACGTCAGCATCAACGGCCTTTGGACCCGGCGCGCATCTGGATATCTTGGGACTGGATGCCGTGCACTTTTTTGTCGGCAACTTGAGCCGCGCGCGCCGCTTTTATCAAGCCCGCATGGACTTTGATGAAGTGGCTGCCAGCACTCTCGACTTCGCCCAGCGCGATGAGATGGAGTCGGTGGTGTTTCAAGCCGGTGATGCGCGGCTGATGTTTTCGGCACCGCTGTCGGGCAGCTCACGAGCAGGACAGTTCTTGCGTCGTCATCCCGATAGCGCCTGCGAGCTGATCTTGCGCGTGCGTGATCTGGATCACACCTGGAACTTGCTGATGGCGCGCGATGCTACTTTTGTCACCGAGCGCATCGATGCGAAGACCCAGACCGGACCGGCGCGCTACTTTGTCATCGCCACGCCGCTGGGCGACGTCAACATTACGTTCTTGCAGCGCCCCGATGGGCCGTTTGTGCCGCCGGGTTTTGCGGTCACGGGCACGCCGAAAGCCAAGCATCCGCTGGGGATCTCGGGCATCGATCACCTGACCTCGAACATGCGGGTGCTAAAGCCGTGGATCGACTTTTTGCGCGACATCCTGGGCTGCGAGCCGTACTGGAAAGTGCAGTTCCACACCAACGATCTGCGCCCCGAGATGAAGGGTGGCAGCGGGCTGCGCTCGATCGTGATGTGGGAGCCGCGCTCGGGTCTAAAGTTTGCGAACAACGAGCCGCTGCGACCGCACTTTGAGAAGTCGCAGATCTCCATCTTCTGCAATGACAACCGAGGGCCGGGCATCCAGCACGTTGCGCTCTCGCTGCCGGACATCTGCAGCGCGGTTGATATCTTGCGTCAGCGCAGCATCCAGTTTCTAAGCACGCCGGGCACTTACTACGATGCGCTGCCCGAGCGTTTGATCGAGCTGCAAGTGCCCAAGGTTCGCGAGGAGCTGGCGCGGCTGCGTGCGCTAGGCATTCAAGTGGACGGCAGCCAGGAAGGATACCTGCTGCAGATCTTTATGAAGGACAACTCGCTGTACTTTGATGATCCCTCGGCGGGTCCGTTCTTCTTGGAGCTGATTCAGCGTGAAGGCTCGCGCAGCTTCGGGGAAGGCAACTTCCGCGCGCTGTTTGAAGCCATCGAGCGCGAGCAGACCAGCACCTTGTATCCGGCGCAGTAGTCCTGGGTGCAGCGCACACCTGCTGAGTAATAGAAGTGACGGCGCAGCCTCGGTGCTACTGCCGTCATTTTTTGTAAGGAGGAGCAAACTTCCATGCTCGACCGCCACTGCCTCGGAACGGTTCCGGCCAAACATCACACGGCTCTACGCGATGACAGCGGCAAGCTGTTTTATGAGCACTGCATCACCCGCAGAGGCTTCGATGGGGGCTACAGCATCCTGTATCACCGCAGCCTGCCGCCGCGTGACATCGCCCACCGCAGCGCGCACCTGCCCTCAGACCCCGAGCCCTACTTTGATGAGGGCCTGCGCCGACGGCATCTACAAACGACGCGGTTGCCAGCCGGGGAGGGCGATCACCTGGCGACCCGGCGCATGCTGCTGTCCAACAGCGATGTCGCGCTGGGGCTGTGTCGGCCACTTAAGGCGCAGCCGCGATATGTGTGTAATGGCGACGGTGACGAGCTGTTTTTCGTACACTCGGGCCACGGTCGCATCGAGAGCGTGTACGGGCTTTTAGACTATCGGCCTGGCGACTATCTGCTGATCCCGCGCGGCACGGTCTATCGCGTGGTGCCTGCAGCAGACAGTGCGGCGGCGACTGCACCGCTGTGGTTTGTCATCGAAGGCCGCAGCCATATCGAGATTCCGTCGGCCTTTCGCAATCCGTTTGGTCAGCTGCGCATGGATGCGCCGTACTGTCACCGCGACTTCCGCCGTCCGACCGAGCTGTGCGGCGCCAGTGGCCCCGACTTTACCCCCGGCGAGTACCCCATCTTCATCAAGCGCGGCGGCAACTACCACGAGATCGTCCGCGACTGCGACCCCTTGGATGTGGTGGGCTGGGACGGCGCGGTCTATCCGATGGCGCTGTCGATTCTGGATTACCAAGCCAAGGTCGGGCGCGTTCACTTGCCGCCGACTTCGTTTATGACCTTTGCGGGCGGCGGCTTTATCGTGTGCTCGTTTGTGCCGCGGCTGCTGGACTATGGGAAGGACGCGATCCCGTGTCCGTACCCGCACTCCAGCGTCGATTGTGACGAGGTCATTTTTTACGACAGCGGCAACTTCACCAGCCGACGTGGCATCGGTCCAGGCAGCATCAGCCATCACCCGATGGGCATTCCGCACGGACCGCAGCCCGGTGCATACGAAGGCAGCATTGGCGTTCAGCGCACCGACGAGATTGCGGTCATGGTAGACACGTTTAAGCCGCTGGGCCTGACTGCCGATGCGCGCACCATCGAGGACCCTGGCTACCACGACTCGTGGCGAGCCCCAGCGCGCTAGCATCGGCGACCTCTTTTCTCCACAGATTCCCTTTTACCCTCAGCCAGAAGAGTGATTGATGAAGCTTGTCACCTTTGACAGTGGCAGCGGCTCCCGTCCGGGTGTTGTCGCCGAGACCTCTGCCGTTTTTCATGCCGTGGCGCCGATCTTGGACTTGCCGGTGGCGTTTGCTTTTTACGAAGCGCACTCCGGGCGATCCTCTGATGCAGCGTCGGTGGCTGCGCGATACGGGGCCGAGATGCTGGGCCTTATCGACTGCCAAGCGGCGGCGCTACCCGCGATTGCCGAGCTGCTGCAGCTGCATGCTCAAGGTCAGCTGCCCGCGCAGTATGAAGGACGTCCGCTGCTGCATCCCCGCGCTGCGGTGCGGCTGCTGTCGCCGATTCCGCGCCCGCTGTCGATGCGCGATGGCTACGCGTTTCGTCAGCACGTGGAAGCGGCACGTCGCAATCGCGGCCTGCCGATGATTCCCGAGTTTGATGAGATCCCGATCTTTTACTACACCAATCACCTGTCGGTGGTGGGGCCGGGCGCGGTGAAAGTGCGGCCTTTACATCTGCAGCAGCTCGACTTTGAGCTGGAAGCAGCGGTGGTGCTGGGCAAGACGGTGCGCAATGCCGATGTCGCTGCTGCCGATGACGCCATCTTCGGGCTGATGGTGCTAAACGACCTGTCGGCGCGAGCGCTGCAGATGCATGAGATGAAGCTCAACTTAGGACCGGCCAAAGGCAAAGACTTTGCTTCGGCGCTGGGGCCTTATCTGGTTCCCAAGCAGGCGCTGGCTTCGTGGGCGCAGCACTCGCCGCGAGGCACGCAGTATCGCCTGGGCATGACGGCGCGTCACAACGGTGAGCAGGTGGCCGCCGGAAACCTAGCGGACATGAGCTGGACTTTTGCCGAGATCATCGCGCGGGCCAGCTACGGCGTGACGCTGCACTCGGGCGAGGTCATTGGCTCGGGGACCGTGGGCACGGGCTGCTTCTTAGAGACCAACGGCAGCAAGATCTTTGACAACCGCTGGCTACAAGTCGGCGACCGCATCGACTGCGAGATCGACGAGCTAGGCTGCTTGGAAAACACGATTGAGCTAGAGGCGTAGCGGCAAGTGCGGTGCAGCGCTGAGGAGTCTTGGCGCTGCACCAAGCAGAGGCTGTGAGCGGATTACGGCGTGGCGGGCTGCGGGATGCGCAGGTGCATAAAGCTCAGGCACATCTCGTCGAGGGTGCCCTCGCCCCAGGTGACTTCGCGGGGCATCTGCTTTTGGCCATTTACGACCGGCTGGTTGGCGTAGGAGTTATCATACGCACACTCCATCATCAGCGAGTCGGTGGGGCGCAGCGAGATCGGCTCTTTGAAGTGATAGCCCTGCTGCCAGTGGAAGTCCCAGTGTGGGATCTCCAGCAGCATCGGCCCATCTTCGATGCGCGAGTAAATGCTCTTGCCGAGCATGTGCATGTGTGGAGTCGTGCCGGTCAGCACCAGTTCTTTGGCGGTGATGCCCAGGTAACGCAGCACGATGGCGATGGGAACCACCAGCGTCTGCTTGGCGTTCGGATTACCGGCAGGAATCTTTAGCTCGTCAGGATTGGCCATTGGTACCAGCAGCACGCGATAAGGCGGCTTGCTTGGTGCCAGCTCCAGCGTGGCCTTGGTGCGGTCGCCGACGCCTTTGTACTGCAGCAGGTTGTAGTGAACCTGCATCACCAGCAGCGAGCCTTTGCGCAGCAGCACGCCTTCATCCGAGCGCAGCCGATTCGTTACGCCACCCGGCGCCCAGCCGACGACGAAGCTGGCACTGTTAGAGCCCGCGCCACCAAAGCAGGTGTAGCCCGGGCCGGCTGCGTCGGTGTCTTTTTTGCGGATGCGCTCGGCGTCTTTCTCGGGCACCTCAAACAGGATGACGTGGTGGACGATCTGCGCGTTGCCGGGGGTGATGTCGCTGGCTTGGACGTAGCGGTCCTCGGTCAGCTTGGGATCGACGATGAAGCAGCGGTAGTCGTCTTGCAGCTTGCTGTTGGGCTGATAGTCGTAGCCAGAGTCCATCACCAGATCGGGGCGCGGAGGTTGCACAGGCTCGGCTGGCGGCAGCTGCGGGCGCGAGACGGCATCGCTTGGGCCTTCGATGCTGCCTTCATCGATCCAGCGCAGCAGGGCCGCTCGATGCTCGGCTGGCATGCTGCGGTTGTTGCGCAGCGCCAAGCCTTGGTCCGAGGGCATCCATGGTGGCATCGACCCAGAGTTGACGGCGGCTCTAATCTGCGGCGCGTGCGCTTTCACATCGGCGTAGCTGGTCAGCGTAAACGGTGCGATGCCGCCTGCAGAGTGACAGTCATTGCAGTAGCGCTGCACCATCGCTTTGGCATCTCGGTGGTAGGACAGCGGCTCTTCCTGCTTCATGACCGGCGGGATTGACGACGGGTCAAGCTCTGATGCATCCGGCGAGCAGGCCAAAAGCATCCCCGATGACAGCAGCAGCAGAGCGGACAAGGACGTCCGCAACCAGCGAGGCCGGGACAAGTTCTCGGGCATGTCGATCCTCCAAAAAGCAAAGGCAACAGACGCAGCTAACAAGCGATGGCCGGGGCGATCGCAACCAGCGCGCATCTTAGACCGAGTTGAGAAGTTAACAGCGCGGCTTTTGTGGAAAGGACAGCGAAGCGCCAGCAGTGGGGTGCTGCTGGCGTTGCTTCTGCAAAACTGCGAAAGAAAAATCGAAGCGGGGAAGGTCGTGCCGAGTGGCGGAGAGCTACGCCTTGTCGAGGTTGGCGCTTAGCTGAGCCAGCTGGTTACGCAGCGCCGCTGGCATACGGTCGCCAAACTTGTCGAGGAACTGCTGGTGGCGGCCCGTCTCTTCCTTCCATCCGGCGACGTCGATGGCGAGCAGCTTCTCGATTGCGCCCGGCGACAGCTTTAGGTTGGACAGATCCAGCGCGTCGGGCTTGGGGATAAGACCGATGGGCGTCTCTTGCGCGCTGGCTTTGCCCGAGACGCGCTCGATGATCCACTTGAGGACGCGGATGTTGTCACCGTAACCAGGCCACAGGAACTTGCCTTCTTCATCGACGCGGAACCAGTTGACGTGGAAGATCTTGGGCAGCTTCTCGGCGGTGGTGCGGGTGCCCATTTCCAGCCAGTGGGCGAAGTAGTCGGCCATGTTGTAGCCGCAAAACGGCAGCATCGCCATCGGATCGTTGCGGACTACACCGACGGCACCAGTTGCTGCAGCCGTGGTCTCAGAAGCCATGGTGGCACCCAGGTACACGCCATGTTCCCAGTCACGTGCTTGCAGGACCAGCGGCGCGAGTCGGGCACGGCGACCACCGAAGATGATGGCGCTAATCGGCACACCCTGCGGCGCGTCAAACTGCGGCGAGACGCTGGGACACTGACGAGCAGGCGCGGTAAAGCGCGAGTTAGGCTGCGCCGCCTTCTCTTTGCTCTCGGGCGTCCACGGGTTGCCCTGCCAGTCGGTCAGGTGCGCAGGCGGCGTCGGCGTCAGGCCTTCCCACCAGGGCTCGTTGTTTTCGGTCAGCGCGACGTTGGTAAAGATCGAGTTTTTGCCAAGCGAAGCCAGCGCATTGGAGTTGGTGCGCTTGCCAGTACCGGGAGCGACGCCGAAGAAGCCCGCTTCGGGGTTAATCGCCCACAGCCTGCCGTCTTCGCCAAAGTGCATCCAGCAGATGTCGTCGCCGACGGTGTAGACCTTAAACTCGTCGCCCAGGCTGGGCACCAGCATGGCTAGGTTGGTCTTGCCACAGGCCGACGGGAAGGCCGCTGCGACGTAGGTGGTGTTGCCGCTCTTGTCTTCGATGCCGAGGATCAGCATGTGCTCGGCCAGCCAGCCCTCGTCGCGGCCCATGGTGCTGGCGATGCGCAGCGCGAAGCACTTCTTGCCCAGCAGTGCGTTGCCGCCGTAGCCAGAACCGATGCTCCAGATCTCACGGGCTTTGGGAAAGTGACAGATGAAGCGGCGGTCGGGCGACAGGTCCCCAAGCGAGTGCAGACCCTTGACGAAGCTGCCGTCGGTCTTGGCCATGTGCTCCATGGCGGGCTTACCCATGCGCGTCATGATGCGCATGTTGACGACGACGTAGGGGCTGTCGGTGATCTCGACGCCGACCTTGCTCATCGGTGAGCCCTCGGGGCCCATCAGGTATGGCACGACGTACATCGTGCGACCGCGCATCGCGCCTTGAAACAGCGGCCACACTTTTTGCTTGGCCTCGTCGGGAGACATCCAGTTGTTGGTGGGTCCCGCTTCGTCTTTGGTGTCGCTGCAGATAAACGTCAGGTGCTCGGTACGGGCGACATCGCTCTTGTGTGAGCGATGCAGATAACAGTTGGGATAGGTCTTTGGATTCAGCTGAAGCAGATCCCCCGATTTCAGCATCAACTCAATGAGCTGTCGGTTTTCCTCCTCTGAGCCATCACAAAAGACGATCTGATCGGGCTGCGTAACCTGAGCTACTTCCTCAACCCACTTGCGGAGCGCAGAGTTCTCAGTCATTGGAAAAAGACATTCCTTTCTGGGTAGGCGACAGCGGTACGGACATCTAGCCTGCGCGTAGTTTTCAAGTCGGCTCAGCGACGAACAGAGTGTTGCTGCGGGGCCGATAGTTCGAGGCGCAGCCTAGCACAAGCCTACGCGTATTCGCTACGTGGCACCTTCCGAGACTGTGTAGCCGCTGAAATTAACAGCGCTTCTCGCGCTACTTTGGGGAGCACTGTAGGCCTTCCCCTGGCGTCTGCGCACAGTGCATGCGGCGTTGACTGCGCTGTGTGAAACTCAAAAGCTAGACGCGACCAATGTCACGCTGCGGGAGTATTTTGTTTTTGCGGGAAAGTCGGCTTACGCAGGCTGCGCAAGCACTGGAGGCGGGAGGAAAAATACCCGAGCCATGTAGAAGTGGCTCGGTGACGGACTAGTGCGCGGACTTCTTAGCAGCCTTCTGAGCAGGAGCGGCAGCAGGTTTGGCCTGAGCACGTACTTTTGCAGCGGCGGCGCGGCGGTTTTTGATGCGTGCTTTCAGGTGACGCTGCGCTTTTTTCCGGCGCATCTTGCTGCTGTTGCGGCTATCTCCACGACCCATGGCTTCTGTTCTCCTTAGACTCTTGGACTGCGGCAGCGCTTGGCTACGCACAGTCTTTCTGGTTCACCGAATAACGGTGCAAAGTTGCAAACTTAGAGGCAACTAGACATTGATAGCTGACTTTGCGCAAGGGCTGCGCTTGTGTCAATCGACAAATCTTGAGGCACGGACTGCCAGCGCGACTGTCTAGATGGCATTGCTGCAGGTGATGGGGACGATGATACCCGGCGGGACTGGTTAGGGAATTCCCTCGGGCGGGATGATAAGGACGCGCAGGCCGGGCTGCTGTGGGGTCAGCTCCATGCTCTGAATCATGGCGCTATTGACCTGGGTCGAGAGTCGCTGCGGCTCTGCCATCACCAGGTTGCGATCGGCGCGGCCACGTAGGCGGCTACGCAGCGAGCGAAATGTCTCGCTGACACTGCCTCCTGTCCGCCAGCCGTCAAGAACTCCGGTGGTATTGAATCCGGCCAGGGTCTTTTTGATGTTGGCCAGTGTCTCCGAAGACATCCGGGTGGAGATCTGAACCAGCGCCGGATTGGGAATGCGCCCCGCTTCACCGGCATCGTAGGCTTTGCGCAGTTGCTTGCCAGCCACAGCCGCCTCGGGAGCAAAGACGCAGTCGGCCCGACGCAGGACGACGTCGCTTACGGCTGCTGACATATCTGGCGCCGCCGGTCGCAGCTGAAAGTAGGTGGCGCGAAGCTCGCCGTAGAGCATGACGTTGCCGATATAAGTCGGCTCCTTACCGCTGGGCGCGACCCAGGCCAGTCGCTTGTTGGCCATGTCTAGGATGTTGCCCGTCGGCAAATGGGTATAAAGACCCCAGCGCAAGAACACATCTCCCGACGAGGTTGCCACCGCCAGGATGTTATAGCCACCCCCTCGGTCTGCCATGTACAGCGGGTCTAGGATGGCCAGGTCGACCTGCCCTTTTTTGACCGCGCTCTCTAGGTCGGCAGCTTTGGCGAAGACTTTTCCTTGGGTGGGAATGCCTGCGCTCTGCAGCTTCTGGGCAATCTTTTCCAGGTACGCAAAGCGTGCATCTGCCGATGGTAACGGTGCAGATGGAGCATACATTGCCAGCACCAGTGGTCCACCGCTGGGCACCTCCTGCGCCTCTGCTGAGCGCGCCAGTGTCATCGCGGTCAGAAGCGTCCCGGTCAGAAGCCCGCCCAAAAATGTCCGTCTGGGTGTCATTGCTCTCTCCCTGCTGCCTGCGCCGCTCACTGTGCCTGCCCCGTGCCCGGTCCGAGCAGGCGATCTTTGGTGTCGATCCACTCACGCAGCTTGGGGGTTCGAGCGCCTCGCTCAAGCGCCCGCCGATACAGGTCCAGCGCCTTGCGCGCTTCGCCACGACGGTCAGACAAGATACCCAGGTTGACCAGCGCTTCGGGAGGTCGTGAGCCCAGTCGCTCCAGCACTTTTTCGCTGCCAGCTTTGCCGTCTGCTAGGTCGGCAATCGCCAGGTTGTGCTGCAAGATGGCGTCGTCATCGTCACTGGTGCGGGCTCCAACTTTCTGGGCTGCTCGCAGCGCGGGCCCCACCAGCTTCGGTCTGCCTTGCTGGTGGTAGTCGTAAGCCAGCGTCACGTTGGTCGAGTACAGCAGCGCCCGCAGTACCCGCAGCAGCGTCTGACTGTCCGGGCTGGAACCAGCGCGGCTCTGCAGCTTGGGCAGAGTCTTGAGAACCTGCTCTCGCTGGGTGCTGGCAGTGGCGCCTTTGTACTGGACGAACACCGACACCAGCTCGGGACCCAGGCGATTGTAGGGACCGGCCATCTCGCAGTTGTCCTCTTTGGCGCGACCGACCAGGTCTTTAGCCAGCTTGTACTGACCTGCGTGCGTGGCCGCCAGGGCACCCAGGCACTCGGCATTGCCCTGCTCTGAACCTTTGCTGTCGAGAGTCCCAAGCTCAATGGCGCGCTGAATGTCGGCCAGGGCATCTTCGGCCTGCTTGACTGCGGCAGCGCTACCACCGCTGCGTGCAACTTGGGCTTCGCTTTCCACCAGTCGCAAGCGGCCTCGTCGCAGGTGCGAAAGGGCCAGGTTGCGCTGACCAGAGCGCAGCAGCTCTTTGCTTTCACTACCGGTGCCCAGGTCTCTGACGGCTTGCTCTAGCAGTTCGACCGCGCGATCCAGACGCTCGCGCTCTTTGGACTTGTCTTCCTTGGCCTTGTCTTCCTTGCTGTCGGCTGTCAGGTAGCGTGCGCCTAGCTCGATGCGCGCCTGCGCCAGTCGATTGCTTAGCGCCAGCTTGCGTGCCGAGTCCGTCGCTGGAACTGCGTCAGCCAGCTTCTTGGCTTCGGTCACGGCGCGCTCGGCGGCTTCAACCGCTTGCTGCGGCCTGCCCAGTAGCTGCTGCGTTCGCGACTGCAGCAGCCACAGTGTTGGATCATTTTTCCCTGCCCCGCTCAGGGCTGGCTGGAGTGCTCGCTCCGCTTCGGCGGGATTGTTTTGCAGCAGCATAATCGCCGCTTGGTTGCGCAAAAGCCCCGGGTTCTCGTCGACCTGGCGGGCTTCGCGCAGCAAGTTGTTGGCATTGACCAGCGCCGTAGACCGCTCGGTGGCGCGCTCGGCCTCTCTGCGCTCGCGATCGCGCTCTTTGCCAGAGTCTCGCTCTTCAAAGGCTGCGAGCAGTCCGCTGATGGCTTTTTGCTCCAGTGCCCGCGACAGACCGATGCGTGCTCGCGGCTGTTTGGCGTCAAGCAGCCGTGACTGAGTATAAAGCTCGCGCGCACGGTCATAGTTGCCGCTGCCATACGCGCCACTACCAGCCAGCGCCAGCACATCCGCATCCCCCGGCGCCAGCTGCGCCAAGCGGTCCGCCATAGTCAGCAGCCCCTGCGGTGCCGCCGGTGAGCCCGGAGCGATTCGCCCTTGGTTCATCTGCTGCAGTCGCGCCTCTAACAGCACCGCTGCCAGCTCGACTTCATGCGCTGCGAGTAGGTCGTGGTTCGCGCCGCTCTTGCTCTCGATATCGGTCAGCCCGGACTCGGCCACTTCGGCAGCTTTTTTGGGCTCTCGCAGCTGCATGTAGGTGCGCGAGATCGCAGCCGGCAGGTTCACATGCGTCTGATAGTCCGGCTTGGCCTTCAGCGCTTCCTGTGCCGCCTGATATTTTTTGAGCGCCTCGCGTAAGTCCGCTTCTTTCTCGCTGGCTTGGTCGATGGCCGCGAGCAGGGACAGCACGCGCGGGTCATCGGGGCGCAGGCTCTCGTACTGCTTGGCGAGGGTGCGCGCTTCGGTCAGGTTGCCTTGATGCAGGTAGCAGGTGGCCAGGTTGAAGGCGACGGCAGGTCGGCGGCTGATGTCAGAGCGCAGCGGTTCATACTGAGCCGCACCTTTGGCCCACTCGCCTTCTCCGATGTAGACGGTGCCCAGCATCTGCCGCACCTGGTTGTCGCGAGGCCGTGCTTCCTGAGCCAGTTCCAGCAGCTTCTGCGCTTCCTTGAGCTTGTTGCGCAGAAAATAAGCGGTCCCCAAAAATAGCTGCGCCGAGGGGTCAATGACCTTCTGCTCCTCGGGGCGATACTTGAAATACTGCTCCAGCGCGGTGCTGGCGCGCACCGGGTCGAGGCGGGCGTAGTGTTTGCCAATCTGAAACTGCGCGTCATACGTTTCGGGCCGCACGCGCGTCACGTCTTCCAGGTAGCTAAGTCCACGCGCCTTCTGGCCACTTTCGTACAGACACAGGCCCAGCACGGTCTTGACGCTTAGGTCGCTCGTCGACAACTTCTCGGCACGGGTGAGCAGCTCGATGGCGCGATCGTACTTATGCTCACGGAAAAACAGCGTCGCCCGCTTAACGAAGGCTTCGACGCGGCTTGGGTTGAGCTTGATCGCCTGGTCATACAGATCAGCGGCAGCGTCGTAGTTGCCTTGGTTAAACTGCTCCTCGGCTTTTTTAAGGACCGACTCTTCTTCCGTCTCGTTACCGGCGCGGCCTTGGGCCTGTGCCGACGACGGATAAAGCGGGCCTCCGCCTACGCCAAGCAGCAGACCCAGTGCGATTGCAGAGACAAGCTCTGCGCCGCCCGGTCCGCTTGTTCCATGTGGAGACCGTGTGCGACCGTCGAGACCTTGGGGATCTCGGGGTCTAAAGCCAAGCCAGCGACCTAACCCTGC
>ERZ795056.5222-NODE-5222-length-13093-cov-4.888633_pt1 | contig 13093 bp, 13 predicted proteins | sample MGYA00375140_ERZ795056 | MGnify/ENA primary metagenome ERZ795056 (study PRJEB30185, sample SAMN05720227) | activated sludge metagenome | isolation source: Anaerobic digester | place: USA | collected 2015-03-09 ...
CGTCGTTAACGTCTAACTTGGTGTCCTTTGTGCCCCTCTTGGTGTCCCTTGTGTTAATAAATGTCGCTTAGGGTAATTCGCTTTTATCACCTTATTAAGTTCCAAACAAATGAACACCATTGCCACTATTGCTGTATCTGCCAACGAAATTGACGAAATCGTAAATGGTTTTCAAGACCACAGTCTACCCAGTGAGCGCTGGACCCACCAGGCCCACTTGATTGTCGGCCTCCACTTTGCCTACCATTATCCTTTGGATCAGGCCATTTATTACCTGCGGGCAGGAATCATCACCTACAATGTAGCTACCGGGGGGGAAAACACCCATGAGCGGGGTTACCATGAAACGGTCACTCAACTGTGGGCGCGTTTGTTACAAACATTTGTGCATGAAAAATGCGCAGGGCTTACCCTGGCAGAAGCCTGCAATGCACTATTGGCAAGTAGTTATGCCGAACAGGAGATCATGTTTCGCTTTTATTCCAAAGCCCGCCTATTTTCTACCGAAGCGCGAGCGCTATGGGTAGAACCAGATCTCAAGCCCATTACTTGTTGAGGATTTCAGGTTCGTCAAATGTCCAATTCTACCAATACTGGACAGTGATCAGAATGCTCGGCTTCGTTCATTTGGCGAGCCGAGCGCAGATTGTCGCGTAAATTGTTGCTGACCGATTGGTAATCGATCCGCCAACCCTTGTTGTTTTTGCGGGCACCAGCACGGAAACTCCACCAACTGTATTCCACTTTATCGGGATTCAGGAAGCGGAAGGCATCGGTGAAGCCGCTGTTGAACCATTTGCTCAACCACTCGCGTTCCTCTGGCAAGAACCCGGAAGAGTTTTTATTTCCCCGGGGATCGTGAATGTCACGTTCGGTATGTGCAATGTTATAATCACCAAGGACGATCAACTTCGGGCGTTCTTTTTGCAGTTCATGCGCCCACTTGAAAAAATCCTCCAAAAAGACCATTTTGAATTCCTGGCGCACATCTCCGGTTGTACCGGAAGGAAAATAACAATTGAGAATCGTGAGGTCACCAAAATCACTGCGCAAAATGCGGCCTTCATCGTCGTATTTGGCCATTCCACAGCCCGCAATTACCTGATCAGGCTCGCGCTTGCTGAAAGTCGCCACGCTACTGTAGCCCTTCTTTTGGGCAGAATGCCAATAGGCATGATAACCCAAATCTGCAATGGGGGATAAATCGACCTGCTCAGGGCTGGCTTTGGTTTCCTGCAAGCAGATGATGTCGAATTGGTGTTCGCGCACCCATTCAGCCCAGCCTTTGTTGAGGGCAGAGCGGATGCCGTTGACGTTGTACGAGACGAGTTTTAGAGACATGCTATCAGGTTTGGGTGTGCTCCCACTCCCACGACTAAAGTCATGGGGTAAGAGATATATGGCCTCCCACGAATAAATTCGTGGGGTGGCTTTGTTTAACCGTAAAGTTCGGTGATGATCTGGCGCTTATCGTAACCCAGTTTATCATAGAGATTGAGCACCGCTTCATCCACCATATTTTGCCAGCCGCAAAGATAAAATTTTACATCGGAACGTGGTATGGCGTATTCATTTAGGTAAAAAGAATGGACATGCCCTGTCTGAACTTCAAAAGGGAACTGAGCAGGATCGAGGTTTTGCTCACGCGAAAGGGCTACCGAGTAGCGAAAGTTTGGCAACTGTTTTTGCAGCTCAACAAATTCCTCTTGGTAGAGCACGCCTTCGGCCTGACGGGTACCAAAAATCAGATGGAGCTTGCGGTGAGGGATGTTGTGCGTGTGAATGTGTTGCAACATGCTCCGAAAAGGCGCAACTCCTGTGCCTGTGCACACCATCACCATATCGTGATCGATGGTTTCGGGCAAAACAAAAGCACCATCCGGGCCTTTGAAGCGAAGGGTAGAGCCTACTTGAATGTCATCAAACAGGTATTCTGTAGCTTTGCCTCCATCGAGGCGCACGATACAGAACTCCAATTGATTGCTCTCCGCAGGCGCACTGGCAATGGAATAGCTGCGCCAGCGCTGTAGTCGTTTATCCCCAATGGGTAAATCCATTGTCACAAACTGCCCTGCTTTGAAATTGAAGGCTTCCACTGCGGGAATTTCCACCCAAAAGCGGCGGGTGTTGGGGCTTTCAGACTGTATGTTGATGACGTTGGCGTCGTACCAGGTTGGCATTGCTTGCAGCGTTTTTTTTCAATAACCGTACGAAGTTAAGCTTTGTTTATATCTGGACTAAATTAAGTATTCATAAAATCATTTCCTTATACCTCAGCACCACCTCAAATCCTTTATTTTGAAAATAATTTTTGGTTTCCTGATCTCCCCTATTGCTGGTGACCAACACAAAATCACCTCCCCAGGCTCCCAAAGACTTCACCTGACCCCAATAATCTGCAAAATAGAGGTCTTGTGCTCGAGGTAAATCCAGCATCGTACTGACGATAGTTTCATGTTGAAGGATCAATGCTTCAATTTCACTTAGCGAATCGCAGGCTACAAAATCCAGCGTCAATTTATTGATTTCGTCTAGTTTATCCTTAGCTATTTCGCCCAGAGCCCGGTAGCGTTGAATGCCGTCCCGGCTGTTTTGTTTTTTACCCAAATACACAAAATAAAGTTGATCAGCAAAGAGAGGCTGAAAAACGACATTTCGCGCCGTTTTGTTTTGGTACAAAATGGGCCCCGCAGCCTGAGCACAGGCCAGGTCATATCCTGAACCACCAAAAGTTGCCTCTAGCAATGCATAAGGATTCACTGCCGTCAAATCCGCTAAAAAACTGATCAAGGTTGAACTGGTGCCCAAACCCCAATACCTTGAAAAACCCAGCCGGGTAGTGATGGTGCAACCCGCTAATTCATCCAGAGCCAAACTGGAGCGCAAAAAAGCTTGGCGGATAATTTCTTGCAAACGTTGCGTGGGCTCCATTTCATTACAATCCAGAATGGTTAAACTCGGAATGTCATAGATTGCACTAAACCACCTGCTTCCATCTACATCATGGCTCTGCCAACTCAATCGATCTGCAGGACCAGCGCTGATGGAGAATTTTTGTCCCAGGCGCGTGGGCAAGGCCAAAGCCAGAGCCCCATCCAGGACGAAGTACTCCCCGGTAAGCAACAATTTTCCTTGAGCCTGATAGTTTTTTCCTATGAATGAAGACATGGTTGGCTTAGCTTGCTTTTGCTGGAGTTTTTTGTTTTTCCTCCTCGCGTCGATCCAGAAATTCGCGTACTGCTGAAAAAGACACTACCCGATCCTGGAAATACGCCTCGGCTGCCAAACAATCGCTGGTATTGCCACCCAGGTGGTTGAGGATGTTCATCAAGTGCATTTTCATGTGCCCTTTTTGAATACCGGTCGTAACCAGGGAGCGCACTGCCGCAAAATTCTGCGCCAGGCCAGTTGCTGCGATAATGGACATCAATTCCGGCGCCGAAGGCTGCCCTAAAATTTCAAGTGACAAATGCGCCAGGGGATGTAATTTGGTCAAACCACCCACTGTACCCAGCGCAATGGGCAGATCAAGCCAAAAGGTAAAAACGCCCTCTTCAACCCGGCAGCGGCTCAGGCTACGGTACTGACCATCGCGGGTTGCATAAGCATGCCCACAAGCCTCGGTGGCCCGAAAATCGTTGCCCGTAGCAATCACCACCGCGTCTACCCCGTTGTAAATACCTTTGTTGTGCGTTGTGGCGCGGTAAGGGTCGATTTCGGCAATGCGCACAGCTTTGGCAAATTTTTCAGCAAACCCTGAGCCATCCAGATTGATACAGGCATCATCCAGCGCCTCTATTGGGCAACTCACCTCAGCTCGAACGATACAATCCGGCGTATAATTGGAAAGAATGGCCATAATGATTTCGACCTCATGTTCATGTGCATGCATCGCCGGGTGGCTGCTCATAAAGTGTTGCAAACTGCGGCCAAATTCCTCCAAAACCGAATTGATGAAGTTGGCCCCCATCGAATCACAGGTTTCGAAGCTCACCCGCAGTTGAAAATAATGGGGTTCCAGTTCCCCCATATCCAGTAGTTCAATGGACAATACACCTCCACCCCTTTTTTCCATATTGGCGGTAATGTGTTGTACATCTTCCAGGAGTTGATGGCGTAGCTCGGGCATCAGCTTTTGCAGTTTTGCCGAGTCTCCGAACCAGCTGAAATGAAGTTGACCCAACTTGGTGGTTCCGAGTACCTTTGTTTTGAACCCTCCTTTATTGAGCCAATATTTGGCGGCACTGGCAGCAGCGGCCACGACTGAACTTTCTTCAATCACCATCGGAACGGCGTACAAGTGTCCATCAACTAAAAAATTGGGGGCAATGCCGTAAGGGAAAAAATAGTTACTCAGCGTGTTTTCGCTAAAACCGTCCATTACCCGCTGCAATTCCTCGTCTTCGTGCCAAAAACTGCGCAGCACTTCAAGTGTCTCCTCTGGAGCGGTGGTATAATGCTCTGCCAACCAGTGCATTTTTTCTTCCTTGCTGAGCTTGTGAAGTCCCGATATTGATTTTTCCTGCATTCTTTTTCTATCTGACCTTTAAAAATGCTTGTGCCAGCTCCAAACCCTCGATTTGAGCAGCGACGTATGTACGCAAGGACGCATAGTCTCCTTGGGCATGTTTGAGAAATCCAGATGCCTGGCCGTATACAGCTGGCAACTGGAGTTTATGGATGAGGTAATAACCATCCAGAAAATTTTGTATTCCTCCCGAGGCAATTACCGCCGGGCAACGCACCTTATCCCCCAACTCCAACAACAATTGATTGACAAAACCAGCCATTTCAACCGCGCTGTGGCCTACCTGAGCCAAGTGGCCATAAATCAATTGTTTGGCTTCCGAGTCGCGCAACAATTCCAACTTGGCAAAATTGGTTCCCCCACCAGCCGCAAAATCTATCGCAGCAAGTGGAAGTTGCAATAAGGCCCGCAAACTTTCTACTCCCATCCCCTGCCCCACTTCTTTGACGATAAGGGGTACATCAACCTGAGCCAAAATGGTCTCAATGGTTTGGAGAGGTGGATGTACAAAGCGGTCCCCTTCCGGTTGCAGCCATTCTTGCATGGGGTTGACATGGATAATCAAGCCATCCGCCTCCAGTTTATCCAGCATCATATTGATGCGGTAAAGCTCTCTGCGTTCAATGAGTTGCTCCAGTTGGGCAATGCCCAGATTAGCAAACAGGGGTTGCTTACCCATCAATGGTTTTACCGCAAAATCAGCCAACACTTCATCACTGTACAATAAAGCGCGACACGAACCCAGTCCCATCCCCATCCCAAACTCTCCACAAGCGCGAGCCAGGTTGTGGTTGATGGTGCGCGCCATGGCTGTCCCTCCGGTCATACTGGAAACCCACAAGGGAGCCCGGAAAGTATGCCCCAGAAAGGGAAAACTTGGCCAGGATTCCGCCACCGGGTGTCCACTGAGCAATGGTTCGTAGTAAAACCGCGCGTCCAGTTCGCCTTGTAACACTTGCGCGTTAAAAGCGAGTTGAATGTGGTCTCGTTTGCGTTCTTCCGCAGTGGGATCCTCATTTGGTTGAGTATCAACGATGGCTTTGTTTGGCTCCTTCATCAAAAGAGAATATTCATCCAGCAAAATTAAGGAATTCAACGGATGGAATGATATAAAATCAATTTCCGGAGTGAAACAAGAATAGGCCAGGAAAGTTTGCGTGGAGAAAAGAAAGAAAAAAACTTGGAAAAATTTAATCTTTACCTAATATTTGACAGTTATACCAAAGTGGAAGGCAAGTCCGAACGATTGTTTGCTTGAGGAGCAAACGTTCGGACTTGGAGCTTCCTGCTCAAAATTAGAAACGCTTATTTACATAGAGGTAATCGCAATGTTGGTGGTGGAATACGCGGAGGTGTTCCACAAGAAAATTGTCTACAACACACCATTGTGTGATTGTGACACAATGATAAGAATAATTATCTTTGTGTCCAAATTACACTAAGCTTTTTTTCTAATTTTTTTCAAATGGACGAATTAATTGCGGTATTAACAGAAATCAAAGCATTATTCAATCGATCTTTGAGCGAGTTATCCATAGATTGTGTGGTTTTTGGATTTCATGACAATCAACTTAAGGTTCTCTTGCTTAGAGTAAAAGGCAGCAATGCGTGGTCTTTGCCAGGTGGTTGGATTTACAAAACCGAAGACGTTGAGCACGCGGCTTACCGGATTCTTCAAGAGCGGACTGGATTAGACTCTATTTTCCTGCAACAGTTTTATGCTTTTGGGGCCAATCAGCGCTACAATGGCAAAGAAGTTATGTCCAGAATGGGTTTGCCTCCGGAACAGAATTTTTTACCAGAAAGAGCCGTATCCATTGGGTATTATGCTTTGGTAGAGTATTCTTTGGTAGCCCCCAAAACTGATTTATTTACCGATGAATGCCGCTGGTGGGATGTAACCGAAATTCCCGATTTGCTGTTCGACCACAACGATATTGTCAGTACTGCATTAAAAACCTTACGCCGTCAATTTGACTACCAGCCCATCGGTTTTAACTTACTTCCCGAAAAATTCACCTTGATCGAGTTGCAAAAACTGCACGAAACCGTTCTTGGGCACCCGCTGGATCGAGGTAATTTTCAAAAGAAAATGCTGAGCTATGGTTTTTTAGAAAGGCAGGAAGAGCGGAAAACGGGCGGAGCGCACAAGGCGCCTTACTTGTATCGCTTTGATGCTGAAAAATACGAGACTTATTTACGGGACAATGAATAAAATTATCCTTGTTTCCTGCGCTGCCGGATGAAATACATACCTAGGAAAAAACCAATCAGGGTGATTAATTCACTTTGGCTGGACTCTTCCAGCAGTTCAATTTCTCCACTTTCCTGTACAAAACGGTATAAATATTGATATTCGATGGAAATGGGGTCATCATCGGTGTTGGGTAAATCGCGAATAATCTGCCAGCGGGTATTGAAAATATTCTTGCGTTTCCAAAAATAGACTTCCCCGCTATTCAAATAAATCGTAGACTTTCCAAATAGCCTCAGTTGGATGTTTCCCAACTCTTCTTCATTTTCATCACTGATGATCACCTTGTGGATAAAAACACCCTGCAATTTAAAATTGACGACCACGCCGTTCAATTCCGACTGAATTTTTTTTCCAAAAGTAGAAAACTGCATTTTCCCCATGTACTGGCCGCCTTCATCCAGAAATTGGTATCCCTTTTGGAAAGCATGCGCCATCCATTTTAATTTGGAAGGAAAAGGGTAATGGTACAACATCACAAAAATGATTGTCTGGATAAAAAGACCTCTATCCTACTTTAAAAAAAAGCCCACCGGTTGGGTTAGGTTCATCCGGTGGGTTGGTCTCAAGTGTTTTTGGTTAGTATACATCAGGAGAATTAAATTATCTAGCTTGGTATTTGCTGCTTGAAAGGTAAAAGCTTTCTACGACAATTTGATAAAAAGGGTAAAAAATTCGCTACTAATGCGTCATTCTTGCGTCTAATCAAGTGTGTTTGGTTAATTTTTTCAAAAACCATTAAAAAAAAGCCATTGGATATTGCATTCCAGGTCACTAAAAAGTACTTTTGTTGCCACAATGAACGAACTGACTACACATATTACCTTACGGCATACCGTCGTCGTTTCGCACGTCGCCCTTGGGGGGCGTGATATCATTTCTTTACCCACCGGGGTAGGATGCAATTCCCTACCAAATACCACCAAAATAATTGTGTTATTCATATAGCATATGATTGAGGATCAATTGCTAGAGTGTGCCTGAACTACAGTTTGCGCTCCGCCCTAAATCTTCAACACAATACACAGATTTGTGCGTGTGCTTATTTTTTGTTCACCCAAATCCAGGCCTAAACAACCTGTAAAACCATCAATAACTGAAATGGAATTTATCGTTGAGGTAGCCCAACCCGAGCACGAAAAGTATGCAGAAGCAATCTGCAACGAAATGCGTGAGTCTGCTAAAGCCCGTGGAACTGGTATTGCCGAGCGTAAGCCCGAATACATCATCAAAAAGATCCACGAAGGCAAAGCAGTAATCGCGTTGCAGGACGACAAATTTGCAGGCTTTTGCTACATCGAAACCTGGAGCCACGGCCAGTATGTGGCCAACTCTGGTTTGATTGTTGCGCCAGACTATCGTCGTTACGGGCTTGCTACCCGCATCAAGGAGTGCATCTTCAAATTGTCGCGTGATAAATACCCCGATGCCCGCATCTTTGGCATCACCACCAGTTTGGCAGTGATGAAAATCAACTCCTCATTGGGCTACGAACCCGTTACGTTTTCGGAGTTGACCCAGGATGAAGCATTCTGGGCGGGTTGCAAAAGCTGCCCCAACTTCGACATCCTGGAGCGCAACCAACGCCGCATGTGTCTGTGTACGGCCATGCTCGCCCCCTCCAAAAATGAGGTAGAGCGAATGAAACACGATTTATCTGACCTAATTGTTGTTACAAATGTCTAATCATAAAGTTGTTCTGGCCTACAGCGGTGGGTTGGACACCTCTTTTTGCATCCTTCACCTTACCAAAGACAAAGGATTGGAAGTTCATGCGCTTACCGTAGATACGGGTGGTTTTAGCGCGGAACAATTAAAAACGATGGAAGAACGCGCCCTGCAATTGGGTGCCAAAAGTTTCCGCGTGGCCAATGCACTGCACGATTATTACGACCAATGTATTCGTTACATGGTTTTTGGAAACGTGTTGCGCAACAACACCTATCCCCTGTCGGTAAGTGCCGAACGGATGTTCCAGGCCATTGAAACGGCCAAATATGCCCAGGAAATTGGTGCTGGAGCAGTGGCACATGGCAGTACCGGGGCAGGGAACGACCAGGTTCGTTTTGACCTGGCCTTCAACGTCCTGGGACAAAACCTGGAAATCATTACGCCCATCCGTGACATGCAACTTTCTCGTCAGGCCGAGATTGATTACCTGATCGAGCACGGCTACAACTGGAACTGGGAAAAAGCCAAATACTCCATCAACCAGGGTATTTGGGGCACCAGTGTTGGAGGGGCAGAAACCCTGACTTCGCAAAAAGCACTCCCCGAAGATGCTTATCCGACCCAATTGACGGAAAAAGATCCTTCTATCGTTGAACTTCAATTTGAAAAAGGGGAACTACAGGGCGTGAATGGCCAAAGCTTTACCCACCCTACTGAAGCCATTCAAGCCTTGCAAAAGTTAGCGGGGCCATACGCCATTGGGCGCGACATCCACGTAGGCGATACCATCATTGGCATCAAAGGCCGGGTGGGTTTTGAAGCCGCCGCACCGCTCATCCTCATCAAAGCACACCACTTGTTGGAGAAGCACACCCTCACCAAGTGGCAACAATATTGGAAAGACCAAATGGGCAACTGGTACGGCATGATGCTGCACGAAGCCCAATTCCTCGATCCGGTGATGCGCAACATCGAAACTTTTCTCGCCGATACGCAGGAATACGTTTCGGGCAAAGTTTGGGTAAAACTGATGCCCTACCGCTTCGAACTCCAGGGCATTGAGTCCCCCAACGATTTGATGAACTCCGCCTTCGGGCACTATGGCGAAATGAACAAAGGCTTTAGCGGCGAGGATGTGAAAGGGTTTACGAAGATCTTGGGGAACCAGACGAAGATTTTTCATTCAGTACATGGCAAACGTTGAGAAGTTGAGGGGTTGAGAAAGTTGAGGCTACCGCAAGCGACCTGGTCACCGCGCGATGCCGAAGTGGAGCCGAGATACAAAGTAGTTCGCAGTAGCTTCAACCTTCTCAACCCCTCAACTTCTCAACCCCTCAACTTCTCAACTAATGTTAAAAGTTGGAATAATCGGCGGCGGCGGCTACACCGCAGGTGAGCTCATCCGCATCCTGCAATACCACCCCGAAGTAGAAATAAGTTTTGTACAAAGTGCCAGTCAGGCCGGCAAATACGTATACGACACCCACGACGACCTCATGGGCGAATGTACGCTCAAATTCACGGCGGAACTATCCACCGATGTGGATGCCCTGTTCCTGTGCATGGGGCACGGCCAATCGCCAGCATTTATGGCGCAAAATGCCATTCCCGATCACGTGGCTGTGATCGATCTGGGCAATGATTTTCGCCTGGACGAAACCTGGGTCTATGGTTTGCCTGAGTTGAATCGGGCTGCTATTCGGCGCAGCAAGCGCATCGCCAATCCAGGTTGTTTTGCGACGACAATTCAATTGGGATTGTTGCCACTCGCCAATGCCGGGTTACTTGCTCCAGAGGTCCACATCAATGCAATTACGGGCTCTACCGGTGCAGGCCAAGCGCCCAGTGCCACTACCCACTTCAGTTGGCGAGCCAGCAATTTATCGGTATACAAGGCTTTTAACCATCAGCATTTGGATGAAATCCGACGAAGTTTAGTCCAGGCACAACCCGGCTTTGGTGGGGAATTGAACTTCATTCCCCTGCGTGGTGATTTCACCCGCGGTATCCTGGCCACCATGTACCTGGACTGTAAATTGAGTGAACAAGAGCTGAACGAGCTCTACACTCAGACCTATCTCAACGAGCCATTTACCTTTGTTAGCGCGCCCAATCCACACCTCAAGCAGGTCGTCAACACCAACAAATGTTTGGTACACGTGGAAAAACACGGCAACAAAGCCTTTATCATCAGCGCCATCGACAACCTGACCAAAGGAGCTTCCGGCCAGGCGGTGCAAAACCTGAACCTGATTTTTGGGCTACCGGAAAAAACCGGGTTGAACCTGAAATCGGTAGCATTTTAACCCGGGTTCGAAGGTTCGGGGGTTCGAGGGTTCGAAGTTAGTGGTTGCCAAGCGAAGTCGAGGCGTCGCTAACTTCGAACCCTCAAACCCCCGAACTCCCGAACCCCCGAACCCTTTTCGACATGAAACTCTTCGACGTATATCCACTCTACAACCTCAAACCCGTACGGGGACAAGGCAACTACGTTTACGATGAAAAAGGCCAGGCTTACCTGGATCTTTACGGCGGCCACGCGGTGATTTCCATCGGCCATGCCCATCCACATTACGTAGCCAAATTGACAAATCAACTCCAGAGTCTTGGATTTTACTCCAACTCCATCCAGAACGACTTACAAATCGAGCTGGCCCAAAAATTGGGTGCGCTTTCTGGCTGCGATCAATACAACCTGTTTTTGTGCAACTCTGGTGCCGAAGCCAATGAGAATGCCCTCAAAATGGCCTCTTTTCACAATGGCCGTACGAGGGTATTGGCTTTCAAAAAAGGTTTCCACGGGCGCACCTCCGCTGCGGTAAACGTCACCGACAGTGCCTACATCCAGGCGCCCATCAACAAGGGCTTCCCTGTTGATCTGATCGCCTGGGATGATTTGGATGCCGCAAAAAAAATCCTGTCACAAGGTGATGTGGCAGCAGTGATCATTGAAGGCATCCAGGGCATTGGTGGTATTTATGTACCTAATCCTCACTTCTTGCAGGAATTACAGGATTTATGCCGTTTGCACAATACCATGTTGATCCTTGATGAAATCCAGTCGGGATATGGCCGGAGTGGGTGTTTTTTCGCCTTCCAACACGTACCCGGAATTGAACCCGATTTGATCACCATCGCCAAGGGGATGGGCAATGGTTTCCCGGTTGGAGGTTTGTTGATTCATCCTAAATTTAAGGCCAAACATGGCATGTTGGGCACTACTTTTGGCGGCAGCCACCTAGCTTGTGCTGCTTCCATCGCGGTGTTGGATGTCATGTATCAGGAAAGGCTCGTGCAAAATGCCGCCGAAGTGGGCAGTTATTTGCTGGATGAGTTGGCAAAAGTGGAATTAATTAAAGAAATTCGCGGGGAAGGCTTGATGGTCGGTATGGAATTTGATTTCAATACCACCGAACTGCGCAAGAACCTCCTCTTTGATGAAAAGGTTTTTGTAGGTTCTTCCTCTAATCCCAATGTCATCCGCCTATTGCCTGCCCTTTGCCTCGGCATCAAAGAAGTGGACATTTTTATGGAAAAACTGGATCAGGCACTCAACAAATTAGAGCTTGAGGAATCCAACAATTAAGCGCATAGTATGAAAAATTTCACATCTGCCAAAGACGTAACAGACTTGGCTGGACTGGTTCAACTGGCCCGCGATATAAAAGCCGACCCTTTCAGATTTCGGGATGCTGGCAAGGAAAAAACGATGGTCTTGTTGTTTTTCAACCCCAGCTTGCGCACCCGCCTGAGTACCGAAAAAGCGGCTCTCAACCTGGGCATGCAAGTCATCAGCATGAATGCCGATCAGGGTTGGACCCTCGAATTTGAAGAAGGTGCCATCATGAACGCTGGCAGCGCCGAACACGTCAAGGAAGCTGCCGCCGTAGTGAGCCAATACGCCGACATCATCGGTATCCGCACCTTTCCGGGATTGAAAGACCGCGAAAAGGACTACACGGAGCAGGTGATCGAAGCCTTCAAAAAGTACGCCAGTGCGCCGATCGTCAGTTTGGAGTCGGCTACCCGCCATCCTTTGCAGTCTTTAGCAGATGTGATCACCATTGAAGAATTCAAAAAAAGAGACCGCCCTAAGGTGGTACTCAGTTGGGCGCCCCACGTACGCGCGCTCCCCCAAGCGGTACCCAATTCCTTTGTGGAATGGATGAAAATCGCCAACGTAGACCTCGTCGTGACCAATCCAGAAGGTTACGAATTGGCCGATGAGTTTATGGATGGCGTACAGCTGGAATACGACCAACAAAAAGCTTTTGAGGGCGCAGACTTCATTTACGCCAAAAACTGGTCTTCCTACCGCGAATACGGCCAAATCCTGAGCCAGGACGAAGCTTGGCGCATCAGCCAGGACAAAATGGTCAACTGGGCTAACAATGCCTACTTCATGCACTGCCTCCCGGTACGCCGCAATGTAGTGGTGGAAGATGCGGTGTTGGATGGGCCGAATTCGATTGTGATCAAACAAGCGAATAACCGGACCTGGGCAGCGCAAGCGGTGCTTAAAAAGATACTGGAGGAGTTGTGATGAAAAAAACGAGCTAAGAGCCTGTAAAAAGTAGACATTATACCCAGAATCCCAACCGGGGATATTTTGGAGTTTGTGGAAGAGGCGGAATAGTTAC
>ERZ795056.5229-NODE-5229-length-13076-cov-3.459028_pt1 | contig 13076 bp, 7 predicted proteins | sample MGYA00375140_ERZ795056 | MGnify/ENA primary metagenome ERZ795056 (study PRJEB30185, sample SAMN05720227) | activated sludge metagenome | isolation source: Anaerobic digester | place: USA | collected 2015-03-09 ...
AGATGTTAAGCGGTGACTGGAGTTCAGACGTGTGCTCTTCCGATCTTCCACGGATGCGAGGGCTCCGCTTGGGTGGCAAATTTGCGTTCCAGCGACGCCCGTTTGGTTTCGGCCTTTTCGAGTTGGGCGCGCAACATCGCCGTGGCGGTCTGCGCTTCGCGTAAGCGATCGGTGGTGGGGGCTACCGCTTCGATCACTAAGCCGGTGCAAGCGCTCACCAACCGCTGATGCGAGCGACTAACGATGCGCATGACGCGGGCCTTGATTGGGTCAGGTGCTTGCAACGCGGCGATGCCGGTAACGCTGAGAATCCGCGCTCGATCGAGGGCTTCGAACAGCGGCGAAATCCCGCCGTCGTCGACGGACCGCACGCCATAAAGTTCGCGCGCAGCTAACACTGCAATGCCGCCACCGCCTGGGTCGTTGGCGATTACTTCGAGTGCAGTAATGGTTTGTTGCAGCTGATCGTTGCCTTCACCGCGGCGCCGGGCCGAAGCCAACACGCTGCGAATGGCGCCTTGCAGCTCAGGTGACAGATCCGACTGCATGTTGGCCATGCTTTCACGGACAAACGGCACGGTCGGCTGTTCGACAAAACGACTTGAGCTTTCGGCTTGTGGTGCACGCGGTGCGTTGCCGTACAACTCGACAAGATCTTCTTCGGTTGCGCGAAGCCGGTCCGCGAGAATGCTGCCAATTGCAAGCTCGGCTACCGTGAGCGCTCGCGATACTGCAACGCCTAGCAAGAAGCCCAAGTTGCTATCGGACGTGCGAATGTCGTCGATGATTTGATTGGCGGCTTCACTCAAGATGTCGAATGCGCCGCGCAAGGTCGGCCAGTCACCGCCTTGGTTGAGCCAGCTGTGTGCCAAACTTTGCGAAAACGTCCACACATTAACGGCACTGGACTTTTCTAAGTCGTGAAAAATCGCTTGGCATAACGTCGCTGCATACGTTTCGACTGCTTGTGCTTCGGTCATGCCGGCACAGAGCGCAGAGTCGGCAAACCCGCGAGCCGTCACGGCTGCGAAATAGGCTTTGCGCTTTTGCCACCACGCGATGGCGCCCGTGCTGCGCACAACCTGGGTCGACGTTGGCACAACTTCGATGATTTCGACCACGACAACCGAGACGTTATCGCCGCCACCGCCGCGCAACGCGACATCGATCAAGTCGCGGCAGACTTGGTCCGGTGGATCGCCAGAGCCCAAGATGTACTGCACCGATTCATTTGCTGCGTAACCGTACAACCCGTCGGAGCAAAGCATGATGCGGTCGCCAGGTTGCAACGCAACTTCGACTGCGTCGACATTCGGATCCGGCCGAGCGCCAAGGTTGCGCGAAAGTACGTTTTTATACGGGTGCCGGTCGGCGTCTTCGGCGGTGATAACGCCACGTGACACCAGTTCTTCGACCACGGTGTGATCGCGGGTGATCTGTTTACAATGACCATCACGCAACAGATACGCCCGGCTATCACCAACGTGCGCAATGATCGCGCGACTTGGATCGATGAGCAAACACGCGACTGCGGTGGTGCCCATGCCGTGGCGTTCGGGCGTTTCCACGGCTGATTTGAAGATGGCAGCCGATGCCGCCTGCAGGGCCGCGATCATGAGCGACTTGGGGGCAATTTCACGGTTGCGCGTACGCAAAAAGGCAAGCGACGTGTCGCGTGCGGTTTGCGATGCGACATCCCCTGCATTGGCACCACCCATCCCGTCAAACACGGCATAAAACCCAAGCTCCGGCTCGACCACCATGGCGTCTTCGTTTTCGCTGCGGACGCGGCCCACATTGGTGGCGCCAGCGGAACGAACCCGCGCCGATACCAAGGGTTTGGTATCGCCGCCAACCGACGCATCACGTTTGCTCATGCTTCCGCTCCGGTGGTGCGGATGGTTTCGCGAGGATCTTGTTCGGCACGCAACTCGTTGCAGAGGGCGAGCTTGCGTTGCAGGTCGCGTGCGAGCAGCTCATTGCAAACTTTGACGGTTGTGACTGTGGCAGAAGCCAAGGCCTGTACCAAGTGGCGGCGCTCGTCGTCGTCAGGGCCATCTTGTTGCACAACCCGCGCTGCCGTATCGCCAATTTCGGTCAAGCTGGCCATGACGGCGCTGGGGCTCTGCGCTTCTGCTGCGCGCATCGCAAGGAACGACTGCAAAAAATCGCGATGCATGCGCAGGTCGCCTGTCACCAAATAGTTGCCGAGATGTTCGAGCACAGCTTCGAGCTGCCGACGCAACGGTGAGTCGGATTGGTTTGCATCGCTCTCGGTATCGCTACGGCTTGCACGCGCGGCCAACATGCGGTCGACAATCTTGGGCCGCAGCGCTTCGAAGATAGAAACCTTGGGTGGCCCGGGTCGCATGAGCTACGAATGCTACTACAACGTGAGCGCAATCAGCGACCGGCGACGTGAAAATTCCCACGGTGTGATCGTGCCGCACAGGTCTCCTGCACGCATGTACGCATGGTTCCCCACATGCCGCCCAGTGTTCGCGTGTGCTGTTCGATGCGGCGCGCCGTGCTAGACTGGACTGGCCTTGGGCGGTTCCTCCAAACAAAGCGGTCGATTGCCGAACGAGCGGGCGAACGCTCGGAGCGGCGGTCGCGTGCTGGTTATTGATGATGAACCCCTGTTGCGCGCAACCCTGGAGCAAGTGCTTGGCGACGAAGGTTATGTAGTCGAAGTGGCGGCTGACGGTGCCGAAGGGCTGCAACGAGCGCAACGCATTCGGCCTGACGTGATCTTGTTGGACTTGATGATGCCAACCATGAACGGCAAACAGTTCTTGCAAGCGTTGCGGGCCGAGCCTGGTTGCGAAACCCTGCCGGTATTGATCATGACCGCCGTGCATGGCATCCACACCAATCTTGCATTGCTTGGTGCAAGCGAAGTGTTGCAAAAGCCCTTTGAAGCCGAAGATCTCTTAAGCAAGGTTGCGTTGGCGATGTACCGCTCACGTTCCGAGTGGCCGGAACCAGCACCAGCGGCAGGTGACCGTAGCGTCACAACCACAGCGTTGGCCGACAGCGCAACCTCCGCCAGCACGCCTGCGGCCCAAGGCGTGGTGCTGTTGGTGGATCCCGACCGCAGCCACTTGCAGCAATTGGATCGCGAATTATCGGCGCGCGGCTACACGGTTGTGTCGATGACACGTTCGCTAGTCGACCTGTGTCGCTTGAGTTTTGCGTTGTCGCCGGTGGTAGTTGCCGTGGCTGCCACGTCGCCACATGCCGAAGAGTTGTTGGTGCCTGCGGGGGCACCGTGCCCGGTCGTCATATACGGCAGTGCCCGCGCTAGCACGCTGGAACCGCGGGAACGTAGCCAACAAGTCTGGGCAGTGCCCAACAGCGACGACGCTGAATTGCTTGCCGCAGTGGAACAGGCCGCGGCGTTTGGCAGCAAAGTAGAGTAGAGTCCGCGCCATGCTGGATTTGGCTGTGCATGCTCAACGTCGCAACGCCGTGATGGAGCGGCTTGGTGCTAACGCGGTGCTGTTGGTGGCGTCCTTGCCAGAGCGATTACGCAGCGGCGATGCGCACTATGGGTTTCGGCAACACTCCGACGTGCTGTACCTCACGGGCTTCGCCGAGCCCCAAACGGTGGTGCTGTTGCGGCCGGGCGCTGCGACGGAATCATTCGTGATGTTCGTGCGGCCACGCGACCCAGAAGCCGAAACCTGGGACGGGCGACGCGCTGGCCTGGAAGGTGCCCAAGCCATCTACGGTGCCGATGCCGCATATCCCATTGCTGAACTCGCGACCCGGCTGCCCGCGCTCATCGGCAACAAAGACGAGCTGCATTATGCGCTTGGCCTCGACGACAAACTCGATGCCCTGGTAACCTCGACCTTGGCTGCATTGCGCGGCCGTGAAAAGCGCGGCCAATGGACGCCACGTGCCGTGGTCGATCCGCGTTATTCGTTGCATGAAGCGCGGTTGCGCAAACAGCCGGATGAAATTGCGACACTGCAACGGGCTGCCGCGATTACCGCGGATGCGCACGTGGCCGCGATGCGTGCTGGCCGGCCTGGCCGTTACGAATATGAATTGGAAGCGCTGCTCAGCTACGAATTTCGTCGCCATGGCGGCGCTGGCCCCGGCTATACGTCGATCGTTGGTGCGGGCGTCAATGCCACGATCTTGCATTACATCGAAAACGCCAGCCCGATTGCTGACGGCGACTTGGTGTTGGTCGATGCCGGCGGCGAAGTTGCCGGCTATACCGCCGATGTCACCCGGACGTGGCCTGCCAATGGGCGATTTTCGTCAGTACAACGCCATGCGTACCAGTTGGTGTTAGACGTGCAAAAATCGGCGATTGAACTGGTGCGGCCCGGCGCAACGCTGGAACAACTGCACAATCACTGCGTGCGCGGCCTCACTGCGGCGATGATTGAACTCGGCTTGCTCAGTGGTTCGGTCGACGACCGTGTTGCCGATCAGGCCTTTCGCAAGTTCTACATGCATGGCACCTCGCATTGGCTTGGTCTTGATGTCCATGACGTCGGCCCCTATTTGCAGAACGGCAAAGCGCGCCCACTTGAACCAGGCATGGTGATTACGGTTGAGCCGGGTTTGTATGTTGCGGCCGATCCGAATGTGGCTGCGGCTTTCCACGGTCTTGGCATTCGCATTGAAGACGATATCCTAGTGACAGCCGATGGGTACCTTAACCTCACCGCAGCTTGCCCCAAAGAGATTGCCGAACTCGAGGCCATTTGCGGCAATGCCGCCTGAGGTCTCGGCCCCCAGCGAGGGACCTTCACTCCCAGTATGAAAATATGAATTCATTTTCATATTGAAGCTAAGTGTTGGCATATAAAGAATAAATGGCGGTGAGGATATAGCCCCACGCAGATACGCCGAGTTGGTTGCAACCGGCACTCTAGGCAGCAGGTAACCGGTTAGAATTACGTTGTTTTGGTGATCGGTGTGGTTGGCGGTAGCAGGGCGCAAGGTTGGCACGCATTGTGGTTAGTAGCCTGGCATGCGCAACGCTCACATCGGTTGGTTCGTGGCTGGTTCAGTGCTGATTGGTGCAACTCACCACAGTGCAGCAGCCCCACGCCAATGGCGCCCGGGCAATGATGCTGCCAACTATACGCTCGAACTTACGGGCCCAAACGATGGCGTTCAATTTGCGCGACAGGTGCTACCGCCAACGGCGGGTGCCGGCCAACAATTGGGCGACGTTGGTTCGCTGCCTGCACTCGCACAAAGCCGGATTATCTATTTGAACAAGACCGGGGTTACGCTGCGGCCCGGCAACGAAAACGACGCGCGCAACAATATTTCGACGATTGCAGCCTCGCTGGTGAACATGCCGGCTTGGAATCCGCCAGCCCAGCTGTGGACTGACACGGTGACCTGCATGAAGGACATGTTCAGTCGTTTCAATGTGCAAGTTGTCACCACCGACCCAGGCAACGTGCCACACATCGAAGCAGTTTTTACCAACGGCACCATGGCAACGCTTGATCCGTCGACGCCGAACGCGAACCAAATCGGTGGTGTTTCGCCGTTTACGCAAGACTGCGGCATCATCGAAAATTCAGTGGTGTTTACGTTCACGAGTGTGATGCCACAAAACGCGCAAGTGATGTGCGAAGTGATGGCGCAGGAAATTGTGCACTCGTATGGCGCCGACCACGAAGTGTTGCCGTCCGATCCGATGACGTACATGAACTACAGCGGCAAACGTAGTTTCCAAGATACGACGTCAGACTGTGGGGAGTACAGCCCACGCGCTTGTGGCATCGGTGGTTCGACGTGCCGCAATAAGCAAAACTCGGTTGCGCTGTTGCGCGAACGGGTTGGCATGTCGAATGGCACGCCGCCCAAAATTACCAACATTAGCCCAGCGTCGGGCGCTACCGTGCCACCCGGCTTCAGTGTGACTGTTGCCGCCACCGACAATGTGGGTTACTAAAATCGAAGTGCTTGTTGATGGCACCGTGGCAGGGACTAAAACCTCAGCGCCGTGGACGTTTCCAACCAGTGCAACCCTGGCCGACGGCGCTCACGAAGTCGTGGTGAACGTGTACGACGACACCAGCTCAACCTCGCAGACCCTGAGCGTAAGCGTGCAAAAAGGCGCACCTCAACCAACCGGCCCGGGCGGTGGTGGGGCGGTCGTGTCGGACGGCGACCTGCAAGGTGGCTGCGCCAGCCAGCAAGGTGGCTCCGCGCTCCTTGGCATGGTTTTGGTTGGCTGGGCCGTGACTCGGAAGCGCCGGTTCTAGTGCGTGTGCCTGTACGCCGCGCAGGGTGTGATGTACAACCCGCACGATGTTGACAGGTAAACAACGCCGCTATTTGCGTGGCATGGCGCACAACTTGAAACCACTTGTGCAAGTTGGCAAAGAAAGCGTCAGTGAAGCGCTGGTGGCCGCCGTCGATCAAGCCTTGTTAGATCACGAATTGATCAAGGTAAAGATCGGTGAAAATGCCGAAGGCGATCGCCATGAAATCGCAGAGGATTTGGGCAAAAAAACCGGCAGCGAAGTAGCCCAAGTGTTGGGTAATACAATTGTATTACCCAACACTTGGGCTACTTCGCTGCCGGTTTTTTTGCCCAAATCCTCTGCGATTTCATGGCGATCGCCTTCGGCATTTTCACCGATCTTTACCTTGATCAATTCGTGATCTAACAAGGCTTGATCGACGGCGGCCACCAGCGCTTCACTGACGCTTTCTTTGCCAACTTGCACAAGTGGTTTCAAGTTGTGCGCCATGCCACGCAAATAGCGGCGTTGTTTACCTGTCAACATCGTGCGGGTTGTACATCACACCCTGCGCGGCGTACAGGCACACGCACTAGAACCGGCGCTTCCGAGTCACGGCCCAGCCAACCAAAACCATGCCAAGGAGCGCGGAGCCACCTTGCTGGCTGGCGCAGCCACCTTGCAGGTCGCCGTCCGACACGACCGCCCCACCACCGCCCGGGCCGGTTGGTTGAGGTGCGCCTTTTTGCACGCTTACGCTCAGGGTCTGCGAGGTTGAGCTGGTGTCGTCGTACACGTTCACCACGACTTCGTGAGCGCCGTCGGCCAGGGTTGCACTGGTTGGAAACGTCCACGGCGCTGAGGTTTTAGTCCCTGCCACGGTGCCATCAACAAGCACTTCGATTTTAGTAACCCACATTGTCGGTGGCGGCAACAGTCACACTGAAGCCGGGTGGCACGGTAGCGCCCGACGCTGGGCTAATGTTGGTAATTTTGGGCGGCGTGCCATTCGACATGCCAACCCGTTCGCGCAACAGCGCAACCGAGTTTTGCTTATTGCGGCACGTCGAACCACCGATGCCACAAGCGCGTGGGCTGTACTCCCCACAGTCTGACGTCGTATCTTGGAAACTACGTTTGCCGCTGTAGTTCATGTACGTCATCGGATCGGACGGCAACACTTCGTGGTCGGCGCCATACGAGTGCACAATTTCCTGCGCCATCACTTCGCACATCACTTGCGCGTTTTGTGGCATCACACTCGTGAACGTAAACACCACTGAATTTTCGATGATGCCGCAGTCTTGCGTAAACGGCGAAACACCACCGATTTGGTTCGCGTTCGGCGTCGACGGATCAAGCGTTGCCATGGTGCCGTTGGTAAAAACTGCTTCGATGTGTGGCACGTTGCCTGGGTCGGTGGTGACAACTTGCACATTGAAACGACTGAACATGTCCTTCATGCAGGTCACCGTGTCAGTCCACAGCTGGGCTGGCGGATTCCAAGCCGGCATGTTCACCAGCGAGGCTGCAATCGTCGAAATATTGTTGCGCGCGTCGTTTTCGTTGCCGGGCCGCAGCGTAACCCCGGTCTTGTTCAAATAGATAATCCGGCTTTGTGCGAGTGCAGGCAGCGAACCAACGTCGCCCAATTGTTGGCCGGCACCCGCCGTTGGCGGTAGCACCTGTCGCGCAAATTGAACGCCATCGTTTGGGCCCGTAAGTTCGAGCGTATAGTTGGCAGCATCATTGCCCGGGCGCCATTGGCGTGGGGCTGCTGCACTGTGGTGAGTTGCACCAATCAGCACTGAACCAGCCACGAACCAACCGATGTGAGCGTTGCGCATGCCAGGCTACTAACCACAATGCGTGCCAACCTTGCGCCCTGCTACCGCCAACCACACCGATCACCAAAACAACGTAATTCTAACCGGTTACCTGCTGCCTAGAGTGCCGGTTGCAACCAACTCGGCGTATCTGCGTGGGGCTATATCCTCACCGCCATTTATTCTTTATATGCCAACACTTAGCTTCAATATGAAAATGAATTCATATTTTCATACTGGGAGTGAAGGTCCCTCGCTGGGGGCCGAGACCTCAGGCGGCATTGCCGCAAATGGCCTCGAGTTCGGCAATCTCTTTGGGGCAAGCTGCGGTGAGGTTAAGGTACCCATCGGCTGTCACTAGGATATCGTCTTCAATGCGAATGCCAAGACCGTGGAAAGCCGCAGCCACATTCGGATCGGCCGCAACATACAAACCCGGCTCAACCGTAATCACCATGCCTGGTTCAAGTGGGCGCGCTTTGCCGTTCTGCAAATAGGGGCCGACGTCATGGACATCAAGACCAAGCCAATGCGAGGTGCCATGCATGTAGAACTTGCGAAAGGCCTGATCGGCAACACGGTCGTCGACCGAACCACTGAGCAAGCCGAGTTCAATCATCGCCGCAGTGAGGCCGCGCACGCAGTGATTGTGCAGTTGTTCCAGCGTTGCGCCGGGCCGCACCAGTTCAATCGCCGATTTTTGCACGTCTAACACCAACTGGTACGCATGGCGTTGTACTGACGAAAATCGCCCATTGGCAGGCCACGTCCGGGTGACATCGGCGGTATAGCCGGCAACTTCGCCGCCGGCATCGACCAACACCAAGTCGCCGTCAGCAATCGGGCTGGCGTTTTCGATGTAATGCAAGATCGTGGCATTGACGCCCGCACCAACGATCGACGTATAGCCGGGGCCAGCGCCGCCATGGCGACGAAATTCGTAGCTGAGCAGCGCTTCCAATTCATATTCGTAACGGCCAGGCCGGCCAGCACGCATCGCGGCCACGTGCGCATCCGCGGTAATCGCGGCAGCCCGTTGCAGTGTCGCAATTTCATCCGGCTGTTTGCGCAACCGCGCTTCATGCAACGAATAACGCGGATCGACCACGGCACGTGGCGTCCATTGGCCGCGCTTTTCACGGCCGCGCAATGCAGCCAAGGTCGAGGTTACCAGGGCATCGAGTTTGTCGTCGAGGCCAAGCGCATAATGCAGCTCGTCTTTGTTGCCGATGAGCGCGGGCAGCCGGGTCGCGAGTTCAGCAATGGGATATGCGGCATCGGCACCGTAGATGGCTTGGGCACCTTCCAGGCCAGCGCGTCGCCCGTCCCAGGTTTCGGCTTCTGGGTCGCGTGGCCGCACGAACATCACGAATGATTCCGTCGCAGCGCCCGGCCGCAACAGCACCACCGTTTGGGGCTCGGCGAAGCCCGTGAGGTACAGCACGTCGGAGTGTTGCCGAAACCCATAGTGCGCATCGCCGCTGCGTAATCGCTCTGGCAAGGACGCCACCAACAGCACCGCGTTAGCACCAAGCCGCTCCATCACGGCGTTGCGACGTTGAGCATGCACAGCCAAATCCAGCATGGCGCGGACTCTACTCTACTTTGCTGCCAAACGCCGCGGCCTGTTCCACTGCGGCAAGCAATTCAGCGTCGTCGCTGTTGGGCACTGCCCAGACTTGTTGGCTACGTTCCCGCGGTTCCAGCGTGCTAGCGCGGGCACTGCCGTATATGACGACCGGGCACGGTGCCCCCGCAGGCACCAACAACTCTTCGGCATGTGGCGACGTGGCAGCCACGGCAACTACCACCGGCGACAACGCAAAACTCAAGCGACACAGGTCGACTAGCGAACGTGTCATCGACACAACCGTGTAGCCGCGCGCCGATAATTCGCGATCCAATTGCTGCAAGTGGCTGCGGTCGGGATCCACCAACAGCACCACGCCTTGGGCCGCAGGCGTGCTGGCGGAGGTTGCGCTGTCGGCCAACGCTGTGGTTGTGACGCTACGGTCACCTGCCGCTGGTGCTGGTTCCGGCCACTCGGAACGTGAGCGGTACATCGCCAACGCAACCTTGCTTAAGAGATCTTCGGCTTCAAAGGGCTTTTGCAACACTTCGCTTGCACCAAGCAATGCAAGATTGGTGTGGATGCCATGCACGGCGGTCATGATCAATACCGGCAGGGTTTCGCAACCAGGCTCGGCCCGCAACGCTTGCAAGAACTGTTTGCCGTTCATGGTTGGCATCATCAAGTCCAACAAGATCACGTCAGGCCGAATGCGTTGCGCTCGTTGCAGCCCTTCGGCACCGTCAGCCGCCACTTCGACTACATAACCTTCGTCGCCAAGCACTTGCTCCAGGGTTGCGCGCAACAGGGGTTCATCATCAATAACCAGCACGCGACCGCCGCTCCGAGCGTTCGCCCGCTCGTTCGGCAATCGACCGCTTTGTTTGGAGGAACCGCCCAAGGCCAGTCCAGTCTAGCACGGCGCGCCGCATCGAACAGCACACGCGAACACTGGGCGGCATGTGGGGAACCATGCGTACATGCGTGCAGGAGACCTGTGCGGCACGATCACACCGTGGGAATTTTCACGTCGCCGGTCGCTGATTGCGCTCACGTTGTAGTAGCATTCGTAGCTCATGCGACCCGGGCCACCCAAGGTTTCTATCTTCGAAGCGCTGCGGCCCAAGATTGTCGACCGCATGTTGGCCGCGCGTGCAAGCCGTAGCGATACCGAGAGCGATGCAAACCAATCCGACTCACCGTTGCGTCGGCAGCTCGAAGCTGTGCTCGAACATCTCGGCAACTATTTGGTGACAGGCGACCTGCGCATGCATCGCGATTTTTTGCAGTCGTTCCTTGCGATGCGCGCAGCAGAAGCGCAGAGCCCCAGCGCCGTCATGGCCAGCTTGACCGAAATTGGCGATACGGCAGCGCGGGTTGTGCAACAAGATGGCCCTGACGACGACGAGCGCCGCCACTTGGTACAGGCCTTGGCTTCTGCCACAGTCACAACCGTCAAAGTTTGCAATGAGCTGCTCGCACGCGACCTGCAACGCAAGCTCGCCCTCTGCAACGAGTTGCGTGCCGAACAAGATCCTCGCGAAACCATCCGCACCACCGGAGCGGAAGCATGAGCAAACGTGATGCGTCGGTTGGCGGCGATACCAAACCCTTGGTATCGGCGCGGGTTCGTTCCGCTGGCGCCACCAATGTGGGCCGCGTCCGCAGCGAAAACGAAGACGCCATGGTGGTCGAGCCGGAGCTTGGGTTTTATGCCGTGTTTGACGGGATGGGTGGTGCCAATGCAGGGGATGTCGCATCGCAAACCGCACGCGACACGTCGCTTGCCTTTTTGCGTACGCGCAACCGTGAAATTGCCCCCAAGTCGCTCATGATCGCGGCCCTGCAGGCGGCATCGGCTGCCATCTTCAAATCAGCCGTGGAAACGCCCGAACGCCACGGCATGGGCACCACCGCAGTCGCGTGTTTGCTCATCGATCCAAGTCGCGCGATCATTGCGCACGTTGGTGATAGCCGGGCGTATCTGTTGCGTGATGGTCATTGTAAACAGATCACCCGCGATCACACCGTGGTCGAAGAACTGGTGTCACGTGGCGTTATCACCGCCGAAGACGCCGACCGGCACCCGTATAAAAACGTACTTTCGCGCAACCTTGGCGCTCGGCCGGATCCGAATGTCGACGCAGTCGAAGTTGCGTTGCAACCTGGCGACCGCATCATGCTTTGCTCCGACGGGTTGTACGGTTACGCAGCAAATGAATCGGTGCAGTACATCTTGGGCTCTGGCGATCCACCGGACCAAGTCTGCCGCGACTTGATCGATGTCGCGTTGCGCGGCGGTGGCGGCGATAACGTCTCGGTTGTCGTGGTCGAAATCATCGAAGTTGTGCCAACGTCGACCCAGGTTGTGCGCAGCACGGGCGCCATCGCGTGGTGGCAAAAGCGCAAAGCCTATTTCGCAGCCGTGACGGCTCGCGGGTTTGCCGACTCTGCGCTCTGTGCCGGCATGACCGAAGCACAAGCAGTCGAAACGTATGCAGCGACGTTATGCCAAGCGATTTTTCACGACTTAGAAAAGTCCAGTGCCGTTAATGTGTGGACGTTTTCGCAAAGTTTGGCACACAGCTGGCTCAACCAAGGCGGTGACTGGCCGACCTTGCGCGGCGCATTCGACATCTTGAGTGAAGCCGCCAATCAAATCATCGACGACATTCGCACGTCCGATAGCAACTTGGGCTTCTTGCTAGGCGTTGCAGTATCGCGAGCGCTCACGGTAGCCGAGCTTGCAATTGGCAGCATTCTCGCGGACCGGCTTCGCGCAACCGAAGAAGATCTTGTCGAGTTGTACGGCAACGCACCGCGTGCACCACAAGCCGAAAGCTCAAGTCGTTTTGTCGAACAGCCGACCGTGCCGTTTGTCCGTGAAAGCATGGCCAACATGCAGTCGGATCTGTCACCTGAGCTGCAAGGCGCCATTCGCAGCGTGTTGGCTTCGGCCCGGCGCCGCGGTGAAGGCAACGATCAGCTGCAACAAACCATTACTGCACTCGAAGTAATCGCCAACGACCCAGGCGGTGGCGGCATTGCAGTGTTAGCTGCGCGCGAACTTTATGGCGTGCGGTCCGTCGACGACGGCGGGATTTCGCCGCTGTTCGAAGCCCTCGATCGAGCGCGGATTCTCAGCGTTACCGGCATCGCCGCGTTGCAAGCACCTGACCCAATCAAGGCCCGCGTCATGCGCATCGTTAGTCGCTCGCATCAGCGGTTGGTGAGCGCTTGCACCGGCTTAGTGATCGAAGCGGTAGCCCCCACCACCGATCGCTTACGCGAAGCGCAGACCGCCACGGCGATGTTGCGCGCCCAACTCGAAAAGGCCGAAACCAAACGGGCGTCGCTGGAACGCAAATTTGCCACCCAAGCGGAGCCCTCGCATCCGTGGAAGATCGGAAGAGCACACGTCTGAACTCCAGTCACCGCTTAACATCT
>ERZ795056.5232-NODE-5232-length-13072-cov-45.096105_pt1 | contig 13072 bp, 9 predicted proteins | sample MGYA00375140_ERZ795056 | MGnify/ENA primary metagenome ERZ795056 (study PRJEB30185, sample SAMN05720227) | activated sludge metagenome | isolation source: Anaerobic digester | place: USA | collected 2015-03-09 ...
CCGCTTCCACTTCCAATGCGTGTTTGATGAGCCCGTCTTTTTGCGTGTACTCGTTCAACAACGCCCAAGCTTCCTCGCGATTCATCAACCTACCTCCCGATCTTTTCGGTTTGACGGCTCAAGAAAAGCGTCCGTATGTCGCCTAACATATAGATTATAGCACGAATCAGGCGAGGATAGCCTGCCGGCCGGTTTTCTCCCGGTGAAGGATTTTCGTCGGCAGTAATGACGAATTATTCGAGTATTTTGCGCTGACGCCCACACCGATTCACGAGATTTTCCGGATCAAGCCCTTGTATCTTCTTTCTTTTTCAAGAGGAACTCATCCTCGGGTTTTATTTTCAATCGGTATGTCAGTTTCTTCCTCATCGTAGCGAGGGTGTCGATATCATAAGGATATCTGTAAGAGTTAAAGTAGTTACGGGTGGCGGGAGTCAATTCGATCCCCAGAGAGCGCCACCGGGGATCGTTTTTCCATCGTTCAGCAAGCCAGTCTTCGATCAAGGAAAACGTTGGTTTTTCCCCGTAATGTTCGTAAGCGAAAGACTTAATCTCCCCGATAATGTCATACAGGAGGAAGGCTTGAATTTCTTTGCCCTTTTTCGCTCTGGGTCCCCAATCGTGCAAGCGCGACTTGTGCTCTGGTTCGGTGATGATTCCTTCTGCCAACGCCTTACGAGACTCCGCCCGCAAGGCGAAGAACTCTTTCGGAGTAAGGTACCCGTCTTCCCTTTCCTCGAGGGTTTTTTCGTTCAGCCGCTCCTCCAAGATATCCGGGATGCGCGCCAATTCATCGCGCAGGAATTCTTTGCATTTCCATTCCCTTTTTTCGTAAGCATCAAGTTCTTCATAATCCTTAAGATCTTTATAGATGGTGTTCAGACCCTTTTTCACGGTTTCAAGAGTCTTCTCGGTGGGCATCCTATCAGCGTCGCAGTAGGACGGCGCTTGGCACTTTTGCTGGGAGAACCCCTGGATCAACTCGCTCCGGCAAAAACCGCGGTAAGGCGATTCCGTGGTCACGCAGAAACCGAATCGGTAAAGAAGGATAAAGTATCCCGTAAGGATCGTTCCGTCCTCCGCGACGGTTTCGACGTTGATGTATTCGCCGTCTCGCCACGCGCGGATTCCTTGTTCCAAATTTTCCATTTCGCTCACTCCTGTCGGCAACGCGCGCCTTTAATCCCTTTTAAAATGGATACGAAAGGTTTCAAACAAGCCATTTCCGCAACGTATCGACGCAATCAAGCCGCTCCCACGGCAAATCCGCGTCTTCCCGCCCGAAATGGCCATAAGCGGCCGTCCGTTTGTAGATCGGTTTCCGAAGACCCAAGCGCCCGATGATCGCGCCCGGACGGAAGTCGAAGGTCTCCTCGATCGCTGCTCTAAGCCGTTCGCGGGGGATCCGTTCGGTTCCCATCGCGTCAAAATCGAAGGAAACGGGCTCCGCCCGCCCAATCGCGTAGGCGACTTGTATCAGCAACTGGTCGGCTAGCCCGGCGGCCACGACGTTTTTGGCAACGTAACGGGCCATATAGTGCCCGGAACGGTCCACTTTCGTGGGGTCTTTCCCGCTGAACGCCCCTCCACCGTGCGGCACCCAGCCGCCATACGTATCGGCGATGATCTTCCTTCCGGTCAATCCGGTATCCGCCAAAGGCCCACCCAAGGTAAACAAACCCGCCCGCGTCGGGTTGATCAACACGTCTTCATCGTCAAGAGGTTGCGCGATCACGGCTTCGACCACCTCTTTACGAACCAGGGCGCGCAGAGCCGGTATAGAGATTCGGGGGGAGTGCTGCGTGGAAACCACCACTTTAGACACTTCAGGAGGAACCCCATCTTCCCCGAACCGAACGGTGACCTGCGCCTTTCCGTCGGGAAGGAGCAAGTCGCATCCGCCCTCTTTACGAAACCACGCCAGACGGCGAGTCAACCAATGCGCCAGGATTATCGGCAACGGCATCAGCGAGGTTTGGAACGCGTCCCGGATCGCAAAACCGAACATCATCCCCTGATCGCCGGCCCCCTCCAGTTCTTGGTCTTCCGCGTCCACGCCCAGGGCGATCTCCGGAGACTGCCCGTCTATGTGGGCGAGAATGGCGCATCGTTCATTGTAATGGTTGAACGCGTCACCGACATAGCCGATCTCCGTCAGGGTTTCTCTGACGACCTTCTCGTAGTCCACTTTCGCGGTGGAAGTGACCTCTCCGGACAAAATCGCGGCTTTCGAGGTCAGCATTGTCTCGATCGCCACCCGCGCGGTCGGATCTGAAGCCAAATGCGCATCGAGGATCGCGTCAGAAATCAAATCCGCCGCCTTGTCCGGATGGCCTTCCGTGACGCTTTCGCTGGTAAATTGCCGATAGTTCATCCAATGGTTTTTTTTCAATCTGAATCCTCCTTTGGTTTTCGAATGTTACTTGTCAAGTTTTTTCTACAGTCGCTGTGGCTATCGCCAGTCGTAACGGGCGGTCATCACGGTATCGCGCATGATTTTTTCGGGGTTTAAGACATCGGCATCCAGAACTCTTTTGACGATCGAAGCGGAAAACCCGCCGACCAGCGCGGCGTTGTCCTCGCGGGCAAGCGCGGGGACGTTCCCCCCTCTCGTGCTCAAGTTCCAGAAAACCACTCTTGGGAGCGCGTATCCTGCGGCTTCGTATTTTTCGCGGATCATGCTAAAGGCGGGCTTACCGCTCGTCGCGCGATCGAACTGCATATCAGACAGGATTAGAATCGCGGAGGGCATCTCTTCCTGCGGAACCTGATGGCTTGCTGCTGCTTCGAGCAAAAGAGCGAAAACGGCCTCCAAATCGGTGCTTCCTCCCCAATCAGCGGACAAAGTCTGGTTCAGGCGTTGCATCAAGCTCCCTCGAACCTGAATCATCTCGGGTTCTCGGGAAAATGTGACCAGGCAATCCTTGAAGACCCCTTTGTTCCTTTCGGCAAGATACAGTCCCAAAGAAACGGCGACGAACATAGGGCAAAGATTCGGGCCGATCGGACAAGACAGCATTGACCCGGACACGTCAACGACGGGAAGATAGGAAACGGAAGAGTCCACCCAATCTGGCAGGCTTTTCCACTGCTCTTCCATCAATTGCCCCTCCAGAAAGGAAAAAGAGGGCTCCGAAAGCCCATACCTCACATAGACGTCTATCCACTCGGAATCGTCGAAACCCACCTCGAAATCCTCTTCCAGTAGAAAGCGCAGGAAATTTTTAACGATATCGTAGGGATAGACGGCTGTGGCGTTAATATGTGATTTTCCCTCTTTGACCTCTTGAAGGAAGCGTTCGACTCTTTCAGTGGAATGTCGCGTGAAAGCTCTTGCGTATCGGGAGAAAGCGAGGGATGGGACCTTCGCGTAGTCGATCTCGTCCCATTCGCCGACGGCCATCTGGCTTTCGACGACTCGGGTCAGGCGGACGAGCAGTTTCCTGTATTGTTTTGGAGTCAGTTTTAGTTGATTTCTTAGCCAGGCGGCTTGTTCCCCTTTTCTGGGCATCCATTTAGCGCAAAGAGAATTTCCCTCCTCCATCAACCCTTTGCGAATCATCTCCAAAGCAGCCGGCCACCCCTGCGTCCCTCGAAGGGCGAGCAGGTCATCCCAACGACCCAGTTCAGGGATCACGGCGATGAGTCGGGAAGTCAAAGGGCTTTCGGGCAGCAGGTCCCTGAAGATTTGCCGCTCTCCGGCGCCCTCTCGGATGTCCCGCGCCCAAAGAAGAGTACGAACGGCGATTTCCTCGTCCTCCTCGAGCGCTTTTCGAAAAAGGGTTTTTATATCCTCTACATTTTTTCCTCGCGCTCCCCCAGCCTGGAGAAAAAAATCCACACAGGCGTTCAGGGAGGAAACATAGGAAAGCATCCCATTCTCGGTTCGCGTTATGTTTTTCGTCGCCTCAAACAATTTCATAGAACGGCCTCCTTATCGTGTGGATTCAAAGCCCCCTGAAGCGGGAAGGTGGCGGTCGCAGGCTGGCTTTTTGCCGGTTGTTTTTTGCTGAACCCAGCCTAAAGTTCCTTCCCGCTTTGCAAGGGCTAAGCCGCATTCGCGGGCAAAGGCCGGCCGAAATCCTTGATCCCCGATTCGAACCGCCATCTCGGGCGCGTTCCTCGAACCGGTAGGTGGACGCCGTCGTTCCTTTGCGCGGATAGTGTACCATAAAAAAAGAGCTTTGTCAATATCCAATTACCTAATTTTATCTATTATATTCTCTGTATATAATAATCATTATTCCATACCATTTAATGCCATAAAAGGCTCGTAAGAATAACTGTTCAACTACATGCTAGCAGAACGGTTATATGACATCGCCATTTCGTTGCATGCGTCTTCTACAATATTTGGGCGATGGCTATTGAAATCGCTTCGCGTTGTAGTATAATATGGCAATCGGTAATCAATTACTGTACTTGTAACGAGTCAACCGCGGCTTTATGAAACGGAGAAAAGTCCTTTCGAAACGGGGAGGAACGCGAGGAAGCGGGTTGATCCGCTGGCTTGGATTATACCAGAAAGGGGAGAAACGGACATGACGCTATTTTTCGCAACGGGGGCTTTCCCCAGGGCGGGCTTGCTCGAACTGGGTCTCGGGTTTTTAAGGCGCGCACTGCAATGCGAAACGGAGGAGGGTGGGCATTCCGGTTCGGACTGGGATGAGTTGTTAGCCCGAAGGGGCCGAGGTAAAAAAGAGATCCTCCGCCTTGGCAAACAGTTGGAGGGAGCCAATCCCGCCTATGCCATAACGGTCAACGGAAAACGTAGAGGGATATTCTCCGACTTCCTTTTCAAAGGCCTCGATAAGGTCGAAGACAAAGAGCTCCAGGACATCATGCGCGCGATGGCCGCGGTCGGCCCCGCCGATCCGGCGCATAGAGGAAAGGAGTTAAGCGCTTATCTCCAGAGCCTAAGCTTCCTCAATCGCGGCGAAACCAGGAAAATGGCCACTTCCAGCCATCTGGCGCGCTTGATCCTCGCGCTCGTTCAACCGAGATCGATCGGGAGTCTGTGCGACCTCTGTTCCGGCATGGGGATCCTCGGCGTCAAAGCCCTTTCGGAAAACCCGGGACTGTTTTTTTACGGACAGGAGATAGACGAAAAGAGCTACTTTCTGAGCCTTATCCATTTCGCCCTTTCGGGGTTTCGGGACGTGGAGCTGAGGTTCGGCGACATCTTGAAAAACCCGCTGTTGAAAGACGGCGACGCACTGCGACGGTTCGACGCGGTGGCCGCGGACCTACCCTCTGGCCGGAACGCTGGAGAATTCGGGGAGATGCCGTTTCCGCAGCGATTCAAAGAGAACTTCGGCAAAAACCTGTCGAGCGATTGGCTCTTCGTCCAACACGCGATTCATGTCTTGAAGCCGGGGGGGTTAGCCGTTGTCGTCCTCTCCACCCCCAGCCTAAACAAAGCCGGAGACATGGGAGTCCGGCGGAGCCTGCTTTTGCAAGACCTCGTCGAAGCCGTCATCGACCTTCCGGACAGCATTGCCGACGCGTCGTCGCAGCCCCGGTCAGCGCTTGTGCTGAGGAAAGGGAAAATCGCGGAGAGGACGGGAAAGGTTCTGATGATAGACGTTTATGGACAGTTCGCAGCCGGCATGGATAGCGATCCGGGCCTTTGGGTCGATGAAGCCGCCGCGATTTTTCGAGAGGGGAAAGAGATACCGGGGATCAGCGTTTGGCGACCTGTCGAGGAAATCGAGGAGAAAGACGCGCTCCTGGGGGCTTCGGGATACGCGCTGGCATCCCGCCCGGCAACGGACGCTACCCCGTTCAAACCTCTTAAAACCCTTTCGGAAGCTGTTTTTAGAGGGATACAGTTGAGTTCGGGACAGCGTGAATCCGCAGCTAGCCGGGAAGGGGAGGAGGTTTTCCTGCTCAACTCCGGAGACATCCGGGACGAACGGGAACCTGGAGACTATCTACCGGAAAAAATCCGTTTCTGGAACAGAAAGTGGGCGCTCTACGCGCTGAAAGAGGGGGATCTCGTCATTTCCGCGCGGGGAACGGTCATCAAAACGATGGTGATCCGGCCTGAACACCTGCCAGCGATCGCCTCTTCCAACGTTCTATGCGCGCGTTTGAAGGAAGGAGCGGTCGATCCCCACTATCTGAAAGCGTTCCTGGACAGCCCCCACGGCCAGTTGATGTTGAATAGCGTGCAAACCGGAAGGACCATCAAAGCCATCAACCCGCGCAGTCTGGAATCCGTTCAAATCCCCTGCCCCGAATTCGAGCGGCAAAAACGAATCGGGGAGGCCTACCGGAAAGCGCAGGAGGATTTCCGACGGGAGAGGGAGCTGTACGAAAAGCGGCTAAAGGAAATCTTCGCGGCGCTGGCGGATTGACCCAGAAGCCCTTGCCATCAGTCGGAGCTTTGCGGGGTGTCAGGTGAAGGCGGTTTACGAGGACGGATGCGAGCGCGAATGGAAAAAAAGCGGGTTCCGGCGCGAAACCCCGCATGGCTTTAAAAAATGAGTTTTAACGGAAAAAGTAAAGGAGGAACCGGATGAATGGAACCGAATCTAAACGATGGGTCACCAAGAAAGCCTTTCTGAATGCCAGAAACTGCCCGAGATGGGGCTGGGAGACTCTGGACGGGAGGGACGCTCCCCAATCTCTCGTGAAGGAATTCCTATTCCACGAAGGAAACGCCATTGGCGAAAGGGCGAAAAGACTATTTCCTGCTGGCATCGAAATTACGTCGAAAGACCCCGGTGAGGCTCTCGTAGAAACGAGCCGCGCGATTTTGAGAAACCCGACGCCCGTTTTATTCGAACCGGCTTTCGCTTATGGCAGGTTCATAGCGAGGGTGGACGCTCTGGTTCCATCAGAGAACGGCTTCTCTCTTATAGAGGTGAAAGCGGCGACAGCAAGAAACGTTCATCTTGCCGAGGGAGAAGAATACCTGAAAGACCTTGCCTATACCGTATGGGTATGCCGAAAAGCGGGGCTTCCGGTCTCCTCAACGAAACTGTGGTTTCTATCCCACGCTTATTGGTATGGAGAAAGCGAGCGGTTGCTATTCACGGAGAACGACTGCTCAGGGCTCATCGATCGGTTCTTAACATCCTACGAGTCCGATTCGGATCAGATCGCGGACTTGCTGCTGGGAGAACGCCCGACTTCGAAGCTTCTCCCAATTTGCAAAGGGTGCGAGTTTAAAACGGAATGCTTTCCCGATTTTGATCGCTACACCATCTTTCATATTCCTGGAATCAATAAAAGGAAACTTCAGGAATGGATCGGTCAAGGGATAACGAAAGCGGAGGAGATCGCGGAACCTTCAGGTTTCGACACCATCCAAAAACGGGCGAAGCGGGCGACCATCAGCCGGGAGCCCTTCCTGGACCGCCGCGCTTTGGGAGAAGAGCTCCGAAGTTGGAAATACCCGATCGCCTACCTCGATTTTGAAACGATCGCCCCGGCGTACCCGGTTTTAGAGCATACCGGGCCTTATGAAAAGATCGTGACGCAGTTCTCGCTCCATATAGCGCAAAAAGAAGGCGATTCGATGAATCAAGTCCGGGAAAGCCATCGGGAATATTTGGCGGACCCTGAGGACCTCCGGGCCAGTGTCATCGGTTTGGCGAAGGCGATGGTAGACGAGCTTCCTCCCTCAGGAAGCATCGTGACCTATCATAAGAGCTTCGAATCGAAAAGGATCAAGTGGTTGATAAATTGGCTCGACGGCCAGGGCGAAAAGGAACTGGCGATGCGACTGAAGCCTTTAGAGGAAAGGATCGTGGACCTGGAAATCGCGATTCGGAGGGGATACTATCATCCCGAGTTCCAAGGCAGCTATTCCATCAAGCATGTTCTACCTGCCATGATCCCCGCGTTAACCTACGGAGATTTAGAGGTTCATGAAGGAATGACCGCTTCTTGCGCGTTTTTGAACATGGTTCTCGGCAGGGAGGAAGAGGTGATGGGAAAAGGAATCCGGATGCCGACCCGCGAGGATCTCAAAGCGTACTGCAAGATGGACACCTGGGCGATGGTGGAGCTGCATCGAAAATTGCTCGCGCTCCTGGAGGTAGGTTGAACTGCGAAAGGCCTTCGATTCGTCGTTTCGTTCATTCAGAAGAAAGTGATAGGGGGGATGTGATGGAAAAGCTTACAAACTATTTGCGGCAGACGCTCCGTGAGGAAATGCCCGATTGGCTGAAAATGGAAAAGGAATGGCTAAGCTTTCCCCGAGAAGCGTTTTTTGGATCGCGCGTCGTGTACTACCCGGGTTCCGGGACGGACGGGCATCCTGTGAGAGTCTTCGGTTCGACGCATGCGGCGCATTGTTTCGTTTACGTCGATTATCGGGTAACCCGGGCCGAATTGGAACGCGAGCTTGGAGACGATCGTGACAGATTTCGCGGGTATCGGACCGTATCTCGGCTTTCCGTTCGAGAGGACGAGCTCGTTCCGCAAGGATGGAAAGCGCATATTGAATTAAGCGAGGCCAAGCGGGCGTTGCGGAACCATTTCGCGCGAGTCTTGAGATCGCCGTACGGCTTTATGGATATCCTGGAGCGGGAAGAAGGCCTGGAAGAAGAGCACGGTCCGAAGCGTTTAGCCGCGCTTTTCCTGGGCGCTGATGGCATTGCCAGTTACGACGCGTTGTTTTGCCAAGAAAATGGCATTCCCGCTCCCTTCGCGGTTCTTTTGCATGATCACGGATTCGGGGGCAACTACGACAAGTTCGGTTGCGATGGATTGATGGAAGGTGTCGCGATTTGCTGCAGCGTCTTCCCAAAGTGGCTTCTGGTCGCCGAAAACACCAAAGCCTGGGGCGGGTACGCTCGGGTTCCCGATGTGAGGGGCAGCAATGGCGGAACGCATTATTCCGAGAGACGCCTTTATTCCAGAAGCGAGCGGTAGTCGAACCCCGAATATCGAAGGAGGCGCTCATAATAAAACGAAAGCGTATGCTTTGGGTTAAGGCCTCGCAATAAGAACTGTCTTATACATGTTTGTATTGGTAATCTTACACGAATTGATTGAAATCAATATAATCAAGAAGAATCGAGGAAAACGAAGCAGTTAAAAACTTGAAAGAAAGCGGCTCTGTAAATCCGGACCAAGAAAACATCCAGTCGCTTCCTTCGTGGCGTGTGCCCGAAGTCGCCATCGGAAATTAAACCTATGCCCAACCTCGATGTTCTTCGCTTAGTCGACAGACAAGCAAAATGCCCCGGGGGTAGGATTATCGCCCCAAGAACCCATTATTTCCCAGTCCGTCTGAGATTTCTTCAATGAAACGAGCGGCGAACTCGTTTATTATAATCATTTACCGTTTTTGGATCCTTTAGGTCATTTCCTTTCCCGGAATCGCGTGAATAAGCGCCGAGCCTGCGCACACGCTTCTACCCCCACGCGACAAGCGACGTTCATAATTATAGTAAGTAATTATTGAATATACATATACATATAATCTATTTTTTATCATTATATGTTGACAAATGAGGTTCTTTATGGTACACTTGCCTTTGTCGACGCTATCGGACCGATTGCGGGCCATAAGAATGGGCTGCTCCGGAGAAAAGCGAATATCTTGTCTGCCGGATCTTTTTTAAGTCAAACCCCGTTTATAACGGAATTCGCTTTTTAGCGATACGACACTATGAAATGAGAGAAACGGGCCACCTATCGGAGACGACTGCTTTCGAAATAAAGTAGCTCCCCGTGTTAGGCCCCCAAAAGGAGGAAATGATGGAAGGGCTCGAAATGAATCCTGCTCAAGCTAAGGAAGCTATACATTTCTATTTTGACAGAATGCCGTATCTGTAGATTCTTCTTTGTGGCCCGTCAGATATTGGCAAGACTGACATCACCTGACAGGTCGCTTCAGAAAACTATTGAGAATGTCTTGACATCCGACTCGCAGGGATGCTTCAAGAGGATCTTAGGGGATACTCAAAGGTCGAAACATGGACAGATGTGACCGCGAGAAGCAGCCTTGGTATTCAAGGGGCCATGCGGCCTCAGATTGAGTTCGTTCTAATTGACAAACTCGCCAGAGCCTTTGAAACTGAAGGGCCTGGAATACTTGACTTCGAAGAGCTCAACAGAGCCCACCCCGACACGCATCAACCAATATTCCAGTTGATTGGCGACAGGGTTATGGATGGTCGCGTAATGGGAATGCAATTAAGAATCATTGGCTCCATCAATCTCGAAGACGACAGCAACTATATCGTTAACGCTATGGATATGGCCTTCAGCAGAAGAGGGTTGTGCATCAGCGTCAAACCGAACGCGCAAAGCTGGTTGGAATATGCCTAAAAGCTTCCTATCATCCCTTGGTTCTAGAATACTTGAGAACCAATCCTTGATTATTTAACATGTTGTCTTTATGGTGTGGGAACTGAAGGGTTGAATAGTCGGAAAAGAAGAGCTGGATTAATTCCTATTTTTTTTCGATTAAATTCGGTTCATAATAAAGTTAGTTCTTAGTTCAACCAGATCAAACAGTTGAAAAAACCGATAGTACTTTTTTAATACCTATGCCTTCCCCGTACTTTTCATCGGGGATTGTTACATAGATTGATGAATTCTAATAGTCAGCATTTCATTACTTTATTTTATCCACACAACATGGAAAAGAACCACTTTATTCTTACCCATGCGAAAAGGAGAAGTCACTATTAAAGTAGATATTGGAGGTGAGCGAATGAGACTCTTAAGACAATTTGGTCGTTTTATCTTAAGCGAGCTGAAAATCATGTTTAGGAACCTAATAACAAAATAGTATCCGTAACACACATGAGTGTATATTATTTCTGTTATACGTTATTATTTTCGATTGTGATGTGATATACTATCATTAAGGAGGTGTATTTATTATGGGTGGTATTGTTATTGGCATTCTTATCCTCGTTATTGGCGTTGTTGGTGCGTTTATCAAATATTCGTTGGGAAGAGAAATTCTCATATGTGCTAGCTACGGGCATAAATTTACTCGTGATGCGTTTTCAAAGTCCGGTGGACGTTGCCCCAGATGTGGATCAGATCTTGTTAAAAAAACTGGTCAGTACGTAAATTAGTTTTTCTTAGGATATTCAATAAACACAAAGCGGAAAAAGAAACTCCTTCTTGTCGAATAATGGAAGACATTAGCTTTATTAGACCAACTTAACCATCACCACGCTATCTCGGTCTGCTATGTGTTTTTTTCGAAGCAAACATTAATAAAACTAGTGTTCCTCGCCAGCGTGTTAGAATTATCGGTTTTGACAAGGTACACTTTTCGATCAACGAATAGGTAATTCGTTTTCAAGAACGCTTGGGGTAAAAGTCCAATAACGGGAATAAATAAAATAGGAGGTAACTATATGAATTACGTTTGTAAGTACTGCGGAACAATAACCAATAGCTCCAGTATGGCCCAAAATCAATGCTATAGAAGCCCTACTAAATACCATGTGATTATTCAAGAAGCCAGAGAATATGTTTGTAAATTTTGTGGGCAGAAATCAAACTCGCCTTCTTTCGCTCAAAACCAGTGTTATAGAAGTCCTCACGGGACTCACGAATTGATAGGCTAATTGGGGATTTCAAAGGGGAATTCTCAGGTTTCCTTCCGGTTTTCTGCTTGCCGGGATAGTACTTTATTCCAGAAAAGGGGCGCTATCGGATAGTCTTTTTAACTGCAAACACAAAGCTATCGGTGTTCTCCGAAGAAGAAACTGTCTCGATAACGCTCCTTTCATGCTTTTGCTATTTGGTAACGATGATCATTAGAGAAGGGAATCTCGCACAGGCATCATGGGATTCGAATGAAGGACCTAAGGCTCTTTTCTCATTGGTTCACGTAACGAAAAAAAGCCCAAAAACGCTCAAAAACGATATTTTGGGTGATATTACCCAGGAACAAAAGGAGCCCTCAACGTAGACTGCAAAATACCGCGGCATAGACCCGGGAAACATGCCTCGATGCTTATGTGTGATTCCTTTAGTTAATAACCGGTGTTTCGTTCCGCAAATCTAATGATAGAGGGTCAGATTATTCGCCGCGATTATCCGTTCTGAAAAACTCGTTTAATCGGGTTAGGGTTTTTCTTTCGATACCGGATTGAGTTAAGGTATTCGTGAGTTGGAACGCTTCGTCATAATAATGTTTCTTCTCTTCTGCTTCTTCAGAGAGGGAGTACAAGTTAATAAGGGAAGTGATTACACTTATACTTAGCTCGATCGAGTTTGGATATCGCGCAAGTAATTCTCTACTCTGATTATCGACCAATTTATACCATTCTATAGCGGTATCCTTTTTACCAGTTCTTTTATATAGTAAAGCGATTTTTCCACACACGGATAATATTCTCTGTTCTGTATCACTGCTTTTCTCAATTATTGAGCCTATTAACAAATTGTAGCAATTACGGTAGCATTCAACCGCTTTTTCGTTGCTTTTTCTGGCTCTTTCGAAATCCCCGATTTCACTCCAATTATCTGCGATGCCGATAGCTAAATTAGCATAACGTTCATTTTGTCCTAAGACGTCTGTTAATTTTTCGAGAACTTCTTTATACTCCGATAAGATGGCACTCGAGATATTGCTTCCGTGATACAGGAAAGAGAATGCTTCATTGTAACACTTTATAGAATTTTCAGGGTTAGAATACCGCTCGATTTCTGCAATTTTCAATAAAGCGGATGCTCTATCACGTTTTCTACTGTCGTGTAAAAAATATAAATCTTTATAGAGGGCATTCAATGCTTTTTGAAGTTGCCCTCTTTTATTTTCTAAATTGCCAATTTGATTCCAACCGTCCGCGAGGATATTCCGAAGCGCTGGGTCTGTTTCTAAAGAATATGACAGTTGTCCTATTAGTGTATCAATAGAAGCTATAGTACTGTACAATAATTCTAATTCTTCCGCTTTTTCTCGTCTCTTAAAAAGACTAAGCGCTTTTTTATAACAATTAAGACTAGAAAGGGGATTCTCTAATATTTGCTCAATTTTACCAAGTTCAACATAGATATCAAAGATATCAAAAGAGTCAGGAGCAAATTCGAGGCATTTTTCATATAATTCCTTCGCATTTATATTATTCCCTCGGGCTTT
>ERZ795056.5233-NODE-5233-length-13072-cov-42.101559_pt1 | contig 13072 bp, 11 predicted proteins | sample MGYA00375140_ERZ795056 | MGnify/ENA primary metagenome ERZ795056 (study PRJEB30185, sample SAMN05720227) | activated sludge metagenome | isolation source: Anaerobic digester | place: USA | collected 2015-03-09 ...
CCCAGCGGCGCCTCCCTCGACCGCAGCGAAGCGGTGATCCGCCGCATGGGCGAGATCGCCCTCAAGCAGCCGGGCGTGGAGAGCGCCGTGGCCTTCCCCGGCCTGTCCATCAACGGCTTCACCAACAGCTCCAGCGCCGGCATCGTCTTCGTCACCCTCAAGCCCTTCGCCGAACGCAAGTCGCCGGAACTGTCGGCGGGTGCCATTGCCGGCGCCCTCAACCAGCAGTACGCAGCCATCCAGGAGGCCTTCATCGCCGTCTTTCCGCCCCCGCCGGTGATGGGCCTGGGCACCGTGGGCGGTTTCAAGATGCAGATCGAAGACCGGGGCAGCGTCGGCTACGCCGAGCTGGACAAGGCCGCCAAGGCCTTCATGGCCGCGGCGAGCAAGGCGCCGGAGCTGGGGCCGATGTTCTCCAGCTACCAGATCAACGTGCCCCAGCTGGACGTGGACCTGGACCGGACCAAGGCCAAGCAGCAGGGCGTGGCGGTGACCGACGTGTTCGACACCCTGCAGATCTACCTGGGCTCGCTGTACGTGAATGACTTCAACCGCTTCGGCCGGGTGTACCAGGTGCGCGCCCAGGCCGATGCCGATTTCCGTGCCCAACCGGAGGACATCGCCCGCCTCAAGACCCGCAACGCCAATGGCGAGATGGTGCCCCTGGGTTCCCTGCTGCGGGTCACGCCCACCTACGGCCCGGAGATGGTGGTGCGCTATAACGGCTTCACCGCCGCCGACATCAACGGCGGGCCGGCGCCGGGCTTCTCCTCAGCCCAGGCCGAAGCGGCCGCCGAGCGCATCGCCGCCGAAACCCTGCCCCGGGGCGTGAAGTTCGAATGGACCGACCTCACCTACCAGAAGATCCTGGCGGGCAACGCCGGTGTGTGGGTCTTCCCCATCAGCGTGCTGCTGGTCTTCCTGGTGCTGGCCGCCCAGTACGAGAGCCTGACCCTGCCCCTGGCGGTGATCCTGATCGTGCCCATGAGCATCCTCGCCGCCCTCACCGGCGTGTGGCTGACGGGGGGCGACAACAACATCTTCACCCAGATCGGCCTGATGGTGCTGGTGGGGCTGGCGTGCAAGAACGCCATCCTGATCGTCGAGTTCGCCCGGGAGCTGGAGCTGCAGGGCCACAGCCCGCGGCAGGCCGCCATCGACGCCAGCCGCCTGCGCCTGCGCCCCATCCTGATGACCTCCATCGCCTTCATCATGGGCGTGGTGCCGCTGGTCACCTCCACCGGCGCCGGCGCCGAGATGCGCCACGCCATGGGCATCGCGGTGTTCTTCGGCATGCTCGGCGTGACCCTGTTCGGGCTCTTCCTGACGCCGGTGTTCTACGTGCTGCTGCGTACCCTGGACAAGCGCCACCCCCTCCACTCGGCCGCCGCCCACGAAGCGCCGCTGGTGGCCCCCGTTCATGCCCACGCCGGCCAGGAGTAAGACGATGAAGCTCCAAACCCTTCCCCTGCCCCGCCACGCCACCGGCCTGCTGGCCAGCCTGCTGCTTCTGGCGGGCTGCTCAGTGGCGCCCGTCTACGACAAACCGGGCATTGCCACCCCGGCCGCCTTCAAGGAGGCGGCCCCCGTCGACGCCAACTGGAAGCCCGCCGAACCCGCCGACAGCGCCGCCCGGGGCGAGTGGTGGCAGGTCTTCGGCGATCCTGTCCTCGACCGCCTGGAGCAGGACGCCATCGCCGCCAACCCGGACCTGCTGGCCGCCGCGGCCCGCCTGGGCCAGGCCCGGGCGCTGGAACAGTCGGCCCGCGCCGCGCGCTTTCCACAGGTCGGCGTCGGCTTCGGCCCGACCCGCCAGCGCCCCTCGCCCGCCTCCCAGGGCCTGGAGGCCGACGCCGACACCCGCGCCACCACCCTGTGGCGCGGCCAGGCCACTATCGCCTATGAGGTGGATCTGTTCGGCCGGCTGGCCAGCGCCGAGGAAGCCGCCCGCCTCGACACCGAACGCCGGGCCGCCCTGTTCGGCGCCACCCTGCTCAGCCTGCAGGCCGACGTGGCCCAGGCCTACTTCCTGATCCGCGAGCTGGACGCCGCCCAGGCCCTGTACGGCAATGTGGTCAAGCTGCGCGCCGACACGGTGAAACTGCTCCAGCGCCGTTTCGAGGAAGGCGATATTGCCGAGCTGGACCTGGCCTGGGCCCGCAGCGAGCTGGCCGCAGCCCGTTCCGAATCCCTCGGCCTGTCCCGCCAGCGCGCCCTGGCCGAGCACGCACTGGCCATCCTGCTGGGCAAGCAGCCGGCCGAGTTCAGCCTGCCGGCCATGCCCCTTGGCCGCCTGTCCATCGACGTACCGGCCGGCCTGCCCTCGGCCCTGCTGGAACGCCGGCCCGACATCGCGGCCGCCGAGCGGGCCATGGCCGCCGCCAACGCCCGCGTCGGCGTGGCCCGGGCGGCCTGGTTCCCGCGCCTGTCCCTCACCGGCGCCCTGGGTTACGAGTCCGACGGCCTCGGCGATCTCTTCAAGTACGCCAGCCGCAGCTTCGTCTTCGGCCCCCTGGTGGGCACCGCCCTGAGCCTGCCGATCTTCGACGGCGGCGCCCGGGAAGCCGGCGTCAATCAGGCCCGCGCCGCCTACGTGGAAGACAGCGCCCGCTACCGCCAGACCGTGCTGCAGGCCTTCCGTGAAGTGGAGGACAACCTGGCCCAGCTGCGCATCCTCGGCGAACAGCACCGGGAGCAGGACAGCGCCGTCGGCTCGGCCGAACGCGCCGCCCGCATTGCCCGCCTGCAATACCGGGAGGGCGCAGTGAGCTACCTCAACGTCATCGACGCGGAGCGCAGCGTACTGCAGCAGCAGCGCCTGGCCGTGGGACTGGACGGCGAGCGGGCACGCTCGACGGTCAACCTGATCCGTGCCCTGGGCGGCGGGTGGACGGCGCCGTCCAAGGCCCCCGCTGCCGGTTGAGCCAGCGCCCGGGGCAGCCCGTGCCTGCCCGTGCTGCTTTGCACCACCAGGCCGAAGCCCGATAAGCTATCGGGCTTCGGCCTTTCTGCGATCACCACCATGCTCCGACTCCACCCCGGGCGCCTCACCGCTGCCCTCGTCCTGGCCCTCCTCACGGCCTCCGCGCCCGCCCTCGCCGGCAAGACCCTGGAGGCCATCAAGGCCAAGGGCCAGATCGCCTGCGGCGTCAGCACCGGCGTGATCGGCTTCTCCGCCGCTGATAGCCAGGGGCAGTGGAAGGGGCTGGACGTGGACGTGTGCAAGGCCATCGCCGCCGCCGTACTGGGCGACCCGAACAAGGTACGCTGGGTCCCCCTCAGTTCCCAGCAGCGTTTCACGGCGATCCAGTCCGGCGAGGTGGACATCCTGTCCCGCAACACCACCTGGAGCCTGACCCGCGATGCCGCCCTGGGCCTGCACTTCGCCGGGGTCAGCTATTACGACGGCCAGGGATTTCTCGTCCCGAAGAAGCTCAAGGTGACGAGCGCAAAGCAGTTGAAGAACGCCGAGGTGTGCGTGCAGTCGGGCACCACCACCGAGAAGAACCTGGCCGACTACGCCCGGGCCCAGGGCATCAAGCTCAAGCCGGTGGTCTTCGACAAGTTCGAGGCCTCCATCAAGGCCTTCTTCAGCGGCCGCTGCCAGGCCTACACCACCGACGCCTCGGCCCTGGCCTTCATCCGCAGCAAGGAAGCGCCGGTGCCCGACGACTACCTGGTGCTGCCCGAGATCATCTCCAAGGAGCCCCTGGGCCCGGCCGTGCGGCGGGGCGACGACGAGTGGTTCGCCATCGTCAAATGGACCCTCAACGCACTGATCGAGGCCGAGGAGCTAGGCATCACCCAGGCCCGGGTGGACAGCCTGAAGGCCTCCCCCGACCCGGCCCTGCAGCGCTTTCTGGGCGTGGGTGAAGACCTGGGCAAGAGCCTGGGCCTCGACCGGGAGTGGGCCGCCCGGGCGGTGAAGGCCGTCGGCAACTACAGCGAAATCTTCAACCGCAACGTGGGGGCCGACTCACCCCTGAAGCTGCCCCGGGGCCTCAACGCCCAGTGGAACAAGGGCGGCATCCTGTACGCCCAGCCCCTGCGCTGAACCATGGCCCGCCGCAGCCTCGCCTGGCAGGCGCTGATCCTTGCCGGCCTCGCCCTGCTGGGCTGGTTGCTGGTGGACACCACCGCCAGCCGGCTCCAGGAGCGGGGTATCCGCAGTGGCTTCGACTTCCTGCTCGAGCCCGCCGGTTTCGCCCTCGGCGAGAGCCTGCTGCCCTTCGAGGCCAGCGACACCACCCTGCGCGCCTTCGCCGCCGGGCTGCTCAACACCCTGCGCGTGGCCCTGCCGGGCGCGGTGCTGGCAGTGCTGATCGGCGTGATCGTGGGCTTCGGGCGGCTGGCCGACAACCCGCTGGTGCGCGGGCTCGCCACCGCCTTTGTGAACGGGGTGCGCAATGTGCCCCTGCTGCTGCACCTGCTGGCCTGGTACTTCATTCTCACCGATCTGCTGCCGGCGGCCGATGCCGCCCTGCCCCTGGCGCCGGGGGTGTTCCTCAGCAAGTCCGGGCTGGCCCTGCCCTGGTGGGGCGAGGCCGGCTGGGAAGTGCCGGTGCCGGCCGGCTTCGGCATCGACGGTGGCGCCCGCCTGACCCCTGAATACCTGGCCATGCTCATCGGACTGTCCCTGTACGCCGCGGCCTACATCGCCGAGACCCTGCGCGGCGCCGTGCAGGCCCTGCCGCCGGGGCAGCGTCTGTCGGCCCTCGCCCTGGGCATGACACCCCGCCAGGCCTTTACGCTGGTGCTGCTGCCCCAGGCCTGGCGCGCCGCCCTGCCCCCGGTGACCAGCCAGCTCCTCAACCTGTTCAAGAACGCCTCCCTGGCGGTGGCCATCGGCTACCCGGATCTGGTGTCGGTGGCCGGCACCAGCCTCAACCAGACCGGCCGGGCCATCGAATGCCTGGCCGTGGTGATCGCCGTGTACCTGCTGCTGTCGCTGCTGGCGGCGGCGCTCAGCCATGGGCTCGAACGGCGCAGCCTGCGCGGGATGCCGGCATGAGGCTGGCCCACCTGCGCCGCACCCTGTTCGGTGATGCCCTGAACACGGCCTTGAGCCTGCTCGTGCTGGCCGCGGCCGTGCTGGCCCTGCCACCGCTGCTCGACTGGGCGGTGTTGAAGGCCCGCTTTGCCCCCGACGTGGCGGCCTGCGAAGCCCTCGACCATGCCGGCGCATGTTGGGGCGTGGTCGCCGAGAAGGCCCGCTTCATCCTCCTTGGCCGCTATCCCGCCGATGAAGCCTGGCGCCCCATGCTCGCCGCCGGACTGATCGCAGGCAGCTGGCTGGCCGCTGCCCATGGTGGACTGCGCGGCCGGGCCTTGCCCCTGGCCCTGCTGCTTCCCCCGCTGCTCGCCCTGCCCCTGCTGGCCGGCGGCTTTGCCGGCCTCGGCAGCGTGCCCACCGAGCTGTGGGGCGGCCTGCCCCTGACCCTGCTCCTCACCGGTGCGGGCATGGCCGGGGCGCTGCCCATCGGCATTGCCGTTGCCTATGGGCGCCGCTCGTCCCTGCCCCTGCTGCGCGGCCTGCTCACGGCCTATGTGGAGCTGGCCCGGGGGATTCCCCTGGTGGCTGCACTGTTCATCGCCTCCTTCCTGCTGCCCCTGTTCTTTCCCCAGGGCGTGGCGGTGGACATGCTGTGGCGGGTGCTCATCGCCATCGTGCTGTTCGCTGCGGCCTATCTGTCGGAGATCGTCCGCGGCGGCCTGCAGGCCTTTCCGGCCGGGCAGGTCGATGCGGCCTCGGCCCTGGGTTTCAGCCACTGGCAGACCCAGCGCTGGGTCGTGCTGCCCCAGGTCCTGCGCAACGTGGCCCCGTCCCTGGCCAACAGCGCCATTGCCCTGTTCAAGGACACGTCCCTGGTCACCATCGTCAGCCTCTACGAGCTGACCGGCGCCCTCGGTCTGGCCCTCTCCGGCGATGCCCAGTGGCGGCCCTTCTACCTCGAAGCCTGGCTCTTCATCGCCGCCATCTACTGGCTGGGCTGCGCCCTACTGGCCCGGATCAGCCGGCGTTTCGGCCAGGCCTGACGCCCCCACTGCGGCACTGACGATCTCTGCCAGGCGGCGCACGCCAGGACCGCACATCTCCGGGTCGGCAAACACCAGGTACATGTCCACGAAGCGCTCCTCGGCACCGCCGAGGGGCAGGATGCGCAGCCGGCCATCGTCCAGTTCACGGGCGATCAGCGCTTCCGGATACCAGGCAAAGCCGTAGCCCGCAGCAGCCGCGGCAATGGACATGGCCATGCTGCTGAAGGTCCAGCGCTGCTCCACCTCGATGGTCTGGCTGCGGGAGCTGCGCGTCGAGCCGGTTTCCCGGACCATCAGATGGCGATGGGCACGCAGGTCCTTCTCCCCCAGGGGCCGTTCCAGGCGATGCAGGGGATGCGCCGGGCCGGCTGCGGCCACCAGGCGCATCCGCATCAACGGCCGCCCCAGGAAGCCCGGCGGGACATGGGGCGTCACGGCTAGGTCGGCCTTACCGCTGAGCAAGGCCTCGCCGGTTCCGCCCATCACGGATTCGATCACCTCGACCCGGGTCCGCGGCGCCTCATCGCCAAAACGCGCCAGACAGTCCAGCAGCAGCCCAGGGGGGAAGAGGATCTCCACCGCCAGACCGATCTCCGCCTCCCAACCCGCAGAGAGTTTGCGGGCCATCTGCTCCAGGTCGCCCGCCTCGCCCACCAGGGCCAGGGCCCGCCGGTAGAGCATGCGGCCGGTGGCGGTGAGCACCGCCTTGCGGCCCTGGATCTCGAAGGCCTGGACGCCCAGCTGCGATTCGATCTTCTGGACTGCGTAGGTGACGGCGGACTGGCTCTTGTGCAAGGCCTCGGCGGCCTGGGCGTAGCCCCCGGCCTCGACCACCGCGATCAGGGCTCGCCACTGTTCGAGGGACACATGGGGCACGGGCTGAATCATCTGATTATTCGATTGTTTAAAACGAAATCTTCGTCTTTTTTATCTCTCCGGTAAATCATTTAATACACCCATCGACACCCCACACGGAGAACCACCATGACCACCCTGCTCAAGATCAACGCCAGCCTGTTTTCCACCCAAGGTCAGTCCAGCCAGCTCGCCGAGCGCTTCGTGGCCGCCCGCCTGGCCGCCACCCCCGGGCTGAAAGTCATCAGCCGTGACCTGGGCGCCGAGCCGGTGCCCCACCTGGATGCCGCCCGCTTCCTGTCCTTCCTGGCCAAACCTGAAGAGCGCAGCGCCGAGCAGCAGGCGGTCGTCGCCTACTCCGACGCCCTGATCGAGGAACTACGCCAGGCCGACGAGATCGTGATCGGCCTGCCCATGTACAACTTCGGCGTGCCTTCCACCCTGAAGGCCTGGTTCGACCACATCGCCCGCGCCGGCGTGACCTTCCGCTACACCGCCACCGGCCCGGAAGGCCTGCTCACCGGCAAGAAGGTGACAATCTTCGCTGCACGTGGCGGGCTGTACGCCGGCACCCCGAAGGACAGCCAGACCACCTACGTGCGTGACTTCCTGGCCTTCATCGGCATCACCGACGTGGAATTTGTTTACGCTGAAGGCCTGAACATGGGCGACGAGAGCAAGGCCGCCGCCCTCACCGCCGCCCATGGCAAGCTTGCCGAACTCGCCGCCTGAACAAGGAGAACACCATGAGCACCCGCAGCCTCACCCGGATCATCCCGTCCATCCCCGTCTCCGATGGTGCCGGCGTCAAGCTCCGGCGCAGCCTGGGCCAGAGCCAGGGGCTGCGGCTCGATCCCTTCCTGATGCTCGACGAGTTCGCCTCGGACAATCCGGACGACTACATCGCGGGCTTTCCGCCCCACCCGCACCGGGGTTTCGAGACGGTGACCTACATGCTGGCCGGTGACTTCGAACACGAGGATCACCTGGGCCACAAGGGCAACCTGCGGGGTGGCGGTGCCCAGTGGATGACCGCCGGACGGGGCATCATCCACTCGGAGATGCCCCTTCAGGAAAGTGGCCGCCTGCATGGCTTCCAGTTCTGGATCAATCTGCCGGCCAAGGAGAAGATGAAGCCCGCCGCCTACAGGGACATCCAGCCCGAGGAGATCCCCGAGGTGACGATCGATGGCGGCAGCGTGAAGGTGGTGGCTGGCAGGCTCGAGACAGCCGACGGGCGGACGGCCGACGGCCCGATCCAGGGGCTGAGCACCGCCCCGCTGTTTCTGGATGTGCGCCTGGAGGCCGGTGCCCGCTTCACCCAGTCGGTTGCCGACGGGCACTCGGCCTTCCTCTATCCCTACTCGGGCAGCCTGCACGTGGGCGCGGGCGACGGGCGCACCCTTCCGAATCGCCAGGCCGGTGTGTTGTCCGACGGAGACAGCATCGAGGTGCAGGCCGGTGAGGATGGAGGCCATTTCCTGCTGCTGGCAGCGCGCCCCATCGGCGAGCCGGTGGTGCAGTACGGCCCCTTCGTGATGAATACCCGGGAAGAGATTGAACAGGCGCTGGCGGATTACCGGGACGGCAGGCTGACCGCGTAAGCCCCTGCAACCCACTCAGAGCGGGTGGATAAGTCGACTGCGCGGGCCGGCTTCTCCCCGGGGACGCTCGCCCTGCCCCTTCGGAGCGAACTCGAACCGCCCACTACAGCTTTTTCATACCCGCTCAGGCGACGGATTCGTGGTCGGGCTCATCGCGGAAGTTGCGGGCAATTGAGGCGAACTCGCCTGCGACCTGACACATGGCATCAACAATGTCGGGATCGAAGTGGCTGCCCCGCTCCTCAACGATCATGGCGAGGGCTTGTTCATGGGGAAAGGGCGGCTTGTAAACGCGGCGGGAGATCAGCGCGTCGTACACGTCGGCCACCGCCATGAGCCGGGCTGAAAGGGGTATGGCGTCCCCGGATACACCCAGGGGATATCCGCTGCCATCCCAGCGTTCGTGGTGCCCATAGGCAATTTCGGCCGCATAGCGAAGGAAGGACGCGTCAGCCGAATCACCCAGGGCTTTTTCGGCCTGAAGGATGGCGTTGCGCCCGTACTCGCAGTGCTGCTTCATGATCACCCACTCATCCGGGGTGAGCTTGCCCTTTTTGAGAAGGATCGCATCCGGCGTGGCCACCTTGCCGACATCGTGGAGGGGAGCCGACTTGAACAGTAGCTGGATGACCTCCTCGTCAAGCTCGGCTCGGAAACGCGGGTGATCGCGCAGCGCTTCCGCAAGAATGCGCACGTAGTGCTGGGTACGCCGGATGTGGTTCCCGGTTTCATTGTCGCGGGCCTCGGCCAGTGCGCAGAAAGCCGTGATGGTGGCTGCCTGGGCCGCAATGACTTCTTGTTTGCTGGCCACCAGGCGGCGCGACTGCTCACTGATCTCGGCGGTGCGCTCGGCCACCAGAAGCTCAAGGTCGGCGTTACGCCGCTCCAGTGCCCGGGTGGCCCGTGACAGGGCGAGGTGGGTACGAACCCGGGCCATGACAAAGGCGGGAGATATGGGCTTGTGGATGAAGTCCTCGGCACCCAACGAGAAACCCAGCTCCTCATCCTCGGGACGATCCAGGCCCGTCAGGAACATCACGGGAATCATGCGGGTGGATTCAGATGACTTGAGACGTCGACAGACCTCGAAACCGTCGATCTCCGGCATCATCACATCCAGCAGGATGATATCCGCAACACCCCCTCCTGCCAGATAGCTCAGGGCGTCGGGCCCGCTGGTGGCAGGATGCACGTCGTAGTACTCGGAAAGTACGTCCTCGAGGATCAGCAGGTTGTCAGCCTGATCATCCACAATCAGCACATGGGCGCGCTGTTTCATGCCTTGCTTCCACCTCCCTGTTGTCGTCCGGTTAGACAACGGCCTGTCGTCCCTGTTCTATAGCTAAAGAAACCACTTTCGGCGACCCTCCCGGTTCAATTCGCCCATCATCCAGAAATCCATGGCCCTGATACACAGCTTTCCGCCCGCCGTGACGCCCGATGCGCACACCCTCATCCTCGGCAGTATGCCGGGCGACGCTTCGCTTCGTGCGGGTGAATACTATGCAAATCCGAGAAACCACTTCTGGCAAATTCTGGGGGTGCTGGTTGGCGCCGGCCCCGATCTTCCCTATCCGGAACGCCTTTCGAAATTGACCGGGGCGGGTTTCGCCCTGTGGGACGTCCTTCAAAGCTGTGAACGGCAGGGAAGCCTGGACAGCAGCATCGTTCCGTCCAGCATCACACCCAATGACTTCACCACCTTCCTGACCACCTACCGGGGCGTGCAACGTATCTTCTTCAACGGTACGGCGGCGGAAACCGCATTCCGCCGTCACGTGATACCGGTCTTGCCGTCGCTGTCGTGCAGTCTGTGCCGACTACCTTCGACCAGCCCCGCCAATGCCCGCTTCACGCTCCAGCGTCACCTTGATGCATGGCAGATTCTTCGCGCCGACGCTCCGACGCGTCAGGGCAGGTAAGGAAGTGGTAGCAAGTGGTTCGAATTCGCACCGGGATGCACAGCCATACCCTGCGCACGGTGAGCATCCCAGGGGCGAACTCGGGCCGCCAGCAGATCTGCTGGCGCGCTTTCAGTGCTCCAATACATAGGTGCCCGGCGCATCGGCCAGAGCCGGATAAGCCTTGCTCGAGAACGGTGCTGCATCCACCAGTTCCCCCGCCAGGGGCCTGAGCCAGGCCATCCAATCCTCCCACCAGCTACCGGCATTCTCGACCGCAACGCTTCTCCAGGCTTCAGCGCTATCGCTGCGCCGCGCCGGCGCCACCCAGAACGAGCGTTTCGGAGGCTTGACCGGAGGATTGACGATTCCCAGGATATGCCCCGAACTGGACAGGACGAATCGCTTTGGTCCGGCCACATAGTTCATGGTGCGGAAGGTCTGCCGCCAGGGCGCAATGTGGTCATCCTCCGCTGCGACGGCGTAGACCGGCTGGACAATGGCCCCCAGGTTGATGGGCTCACCCGCGACCGTCAGGGCATCGTTCTCGATCAGCCGGTTGTGCAGATACAGCTCGCGCAAGTACCAGGAATGCATGGCGCAGGGCATTCGCGTGGTGTCCATGTTCCAGTACAGCACGTCAAACGGGGGTGGCGTTTCGCCATACAACCACCCATGGACGATGTAATGCCATATCAGGCTGTTGGAGCGCAGGAGCCGGAAGGACGAGGCCATCTCGGCACCGTCCAGGTAGCCCTTCCGCTCCATGTTCTGGGTGATGAAGCGAATACTGCCCTCATCAACGAAGACTTCGATGTCGCCCGGCTTATGGAAGTCCACCAGGGTGGTAAACAGGGTGAAGTGTGCGACCGGAACCTCATCGGCGGCGAAATGGCGGTTTGCCCACGCCATATAGGTGCTTAGCGCCGTGCCGCCGATACAGTAGCCCACCGCATGCACCTTGGCCGCCCCTGTGACCCCCCTCGCCGTATCCACCAGGGCCTGAACACCCTCGACAAGATAGTCGTCGAAGCGCACATCACGCATTTCCTCGCCGGGGTTCTTCCAGCTTGTGATGAACACCTCGAACCCCTGATCAAGCAGGAAGCGGATCATGCTCTTCCTCGGATTGAGATCGAGAATGTAGAACTTGTTGATCCAGGGGGTGACGATGACGATGGGTGTGCGATGAACTTGTTCGCGTGTGGGGGTATAGCGAATGACCTCGAGCAGACGGTTACGGAACACCACCTTTCCAGGCGTCGTCGCCAGATTCTCTCCCACCTTGAAGTCATCCGGGTCCGTCATCCGCACATTGCCGGCTTCCACGTCCGCCAGGAAATTGCGGAAGCCCCTCGCCAGACTTTCGCCCTTTGACTCAACCGCCAGGCGCATGGCGACCGGGTTGGTCCACAGGAAGTTCGGCGGCGCGACGGCATTCAGCCAGTTACGCCACCAGAAGGCCGCGCGGCGTCGCTCCTTCTGGGAAAGACCCGGCGTGTCATACAGCATGTCCTGCACGTGGTGAGTGAATACCAGATACCACTCCTTGGCGACGTCCCATGTGGGTGACTCGACCCACACCGGATCGGCGAAACGTGGATCGTCGCCATGGGGCGTGACGGGGTCTGGGCTGGGAAGACCCAGCATGCGCCGCCAGCTATGCCATTGGAGCTCCCACAGGCTGGCCGACACCTTCGCCATCGCTTCGGTCAACTCCTGGGGATGCGCAGCCCAGGCAAGTTGCGCATGAAGCAGCGGAGCAGCCATGCCAAGGGGGTCAATGGACGACTCCACCGTATCGTGGAATTGCTGCATCGACTTACGCGCCAGGTCAATGGGGGGCGCAAATCCGTGACGGGTCATGATGCTCACTCCTGAAGATCGTGATTCGGGTCCGCATTCTTGACATCGGACTCCTTGAGTTGAATCCTGAGCCTGCCTGAGTGCGTCGCGCTTGACATTCATCAAGCCGATCAAGAAGAGCGCGCGCCCTATAATGCATGTATCCAGGCCCACGCAGGAGCACTACGATGTTCAAGAACATTCTCGTTCCCACCGATGGTTCCACGCTATCCGATTCGACGGTTGCGCGCGCCGTGAGTTTCGCCAGCGAGGCCGGCGCCCGCGTCACGTTTTTCTACGCTCAACCGGATTTCCCGATGCCGATCTACGGGGAAGGCGCCCTGATTGACCCGACGACCCCCGAGCAATTCAGCCGCGCAGCAGCCTTGGAGGCCGAGCGGATCCTGGCCAAGGCCCGAGCGGTGGCAGACGCGGCCGGCGTGTCCTCGTCCGTAGACACCCAAGTCAGTGAAGTCCCCTACGAAGCCATCATTGAGGCTGTCGAGCGCAACCAGTGCGATCTCATCTTCATGGCATCCCACGGCCGGCGAGGACTGAGCGGGCTGCTTCTGGGGAGCGAAACCCAGAAAGTGCTCACCCACAGCAAGACTCCCGTGCTGGTCTATCGCTGAGCCTGCAGAGTACGTAGAAACAAAATGGCCTCGCTGTTGCGAGGCCATTTTGTTTCTACGTGCCACCATACCCTCCGGCGGCGTCACTTTTCTAGTCGGATGCGCTCTGATTGATTTCAGCGGAAGTTCTCTGAAAGAAAAGCGTCATCAGACTTGATCCGGCACACACAAGCCAGAATCCGAAGAAGCCGATGGA
>ERZ795056.5234-NODE-5234-length-13072-cov-18.197280_pt1 | contig 13072 bp, 8 predicted proteins | sample MGYA00375140_ERZ795056 | MGnify/ENA primary metagenome ERZ795056 (study PRJEB30185, sample SAMN05720227) | activated sludge metagenome | isolation source: Anaerobic digester | place: USA | collected 2015-03-09 ...
GATGGGGGTGGTTAGCTCGTCGCTGAAGACGTGGCGGGCGACCTCGGGGATGCCGTGGGTGTACAGCCCGGATAGGTGGCTGACGCCGCCGCCTAGGACGATGACGCTGGGGTCGAGGATGTTGATGACGGTGGCCAGGGCGCGGCCAAACAGGGGCCAGATCTCGGCCAGGGTGCGGGTGGCGATGGGGTCACCGGCCTCGGCTCGGCGGTCGATCTCGGCCAGGGGTAGGCTGTCGCCGCCGCGCTTTACGTGCAGGGCCTCGATGGCGGGGCCGCATAGGTAGGTCTCGATGCAGCCGCGTCGTCCGCAGTAGCAAGGTGGGCCGTCGGGGCTGAGGCTGACGTGGCCCCACTCGCCGGCGATGCCTTGGGGTCCGTCCCAGACGTGGCTGTGGGCGCTGGGGCTGGCTGGGGGACTGGCTAAGTCGCCGCTGCCGAAGGTGGGGCCAAAGGCGAGGCCGCCGCCGACGCCGGTGCCGAGGATGACGCCGAAGACTACCGGGTGGCCGCGACCGGCTCCGTAGCGCGCCTCGGCGAGGGCGAAGCAGTTGGCGTCATTGGAAAACTCAATCGGCTGCCGGACGCGAGCGATCAGGTCGGCGCGAAACGGGCGACCATTTAAGCAGGTGGTGTTGGAGTTTTTCACGGTCCCGCGGCTGCGCGCGATGCTGCCGGGCATGCCGACGCCAATGGGTGGCGGGGTAGTTAGGCCTGCTTGGGCGGTGACGTCGGCAATCAGGGTGGCCACGGCTTGCACGATGTGGTCGTAGCCGCGCTCGCGCTCGGTGGGGCGGCGCAGGCGGGCCAGGACCTGAGGCGTGTCGTCGTGGAAGCGGACGATGACGGCCTCCATCTTGGTGCCACCCAGGTCTACACCCAGGCGCAGGGCCGGGTCCGGGCCGACACCAGCCGTGTCAGCTACAGCAGGTTTTGGGGCAGCCGCAGAGTCAGCAGGGAGCATGACCGCAGGGTAGCAAAAAAGCGCACTTGATCCGGCCTGGGTCGCAGGCGCTGCGGCATCGCCGGGGCTGGCTTGGGGCTGCCAGCGGCTTCCTGCCAGCGCGGCGGGCGAGTGGGATAAGATCGAAAGCCATGACAACTCGACAGCAGCAGCGGCTTGGGGGCAGGGGCGGGGGTTTGGTGCTGGGCGCTGGGCTTAGCCTGCTGGTGAGCGCGACAGCAGCGGCAGCCGGGGGGCCCGCAGAGCTTGCACCTACCGCGCAGCTGGTGACGGTGACGGCGCGGCGGCTGCTCGACATCGAGACCGGGCGCTACCTGGATCACCCGGTCCTAAGGATCGCGGGCGGCAAGGTCGTCTCGGTCGGTCTGCGCATGGCCAGCGATGTGGTGACCTACGACCTGGGCGAGGTGACGCTGCTGCCGGGGCTTATCGACTGTCACACGCACCTGGTGGGCGGCGAGGGGCTGTCGGCAGACCAGGCGCTGCGCGAGACGACGGCGCGGGCGGCCATCGAAGGGGTGGCCAATGCGGCGGCGACGCTGCGGGCGGGCTTTACGACGGTGCGCGATGTCGGCTCTCGCGACTTTGCGGACGTGGCGCTGCGGGATGCGATTGCCTCGGGGCGGGTGCTGGGGCCGCGCATGCTGGTGGCGGTTAGCTCGCTGTCGGTGACGGGTGGACATGGGGACTGGAACGATCTGCCGGCGGACGTGACGGTGCGACGATATCAGGCGATTGCCGATGGTCCGGCGGAAGTTACGCGGGCGGTGCGGCAGAACCTGAAGTTTGGGGCGGACTGGATCAAGATCCTGGTCACGGGGGGCGTGACCTCGATGGGGACCGACCCGCAGCAGGCCGACTATACGGAAGAAGAGATCCGGGCGGCGGTGGTGGCGGCGCGGGCGCGGGGCAAGGACGTGGCGGCGCATGCGCATGGCACCACGGGCATCCTGCGAGCGGTGCGGGCGGGGGTGCGCTCGGTGGAGCATGCCTCGTACCTGACCGACGAAGCGATTGCCGAGGTGAAGCGCGCCGGGGCGTTCATCGTGCCCAATCCCTACACCAACTATTACATCGTGCAGCTGGGCCGGGCGGGCGGCTTTGCCGACTACGAGATTCAAAAGAGCGAGCAGGTCTACGCGCGCAAGATGGACAGCTTGCACCGGGCGGTCTTGGCCGGAGTGCAGGTGGCGTACGGCACGGACGCGGGAGTGCAGCCGCACGGCATCAATGCGCGGCAGCTGTCGCTGTATGTGCAAGCGGGGATGACTCCGCTGCAGGCGCTGCAGTCGGCGACGCTGGTGGCGGCACGGCTGCTGCGGCAAGAGGCGCGACTGGGCAAGCTGCAGCCGGGCTATCTGGCCGATATCGTGGCGGTCAGCGGCGATCCTGCTGCGGATGTGCAGACGCTGGAGCAGCCTGTGGCGGTGCTAAAAGAAGGGGCGCTGGTGTTCTGGCAGCCGCGGTTGCAGGGGTCCTCGGCGACGGTGCCGCTACCTGCGCCGGCTGCAGTACGGGCGACACCCCCGGCGACTCCTGCGGCTCGCGCGGGCACCGAGGGTGGGGGCGTAAAGGCGGTGGCTCCGGGGGTCGGCAGCAAGCCGGCTAATGCGGGGGCCGTTCGCCCAGTCGTACCTGGATCGCCAGCCAAAAAGTCCCAAGCCCCGCGAGCTGGCTCGCAGCGCGAAGGTGGCGTCGATGTGTGGCGCTAGGGGAGCGCTGTCGCCACTGCCGCCACTTGGCCGGTGACGCCGCCAGTCATTGATTGCGCACGGGCTATTGGGGTTAAATAAAGTGACCATGCCGATTCTCTTGCCTCGGGAACTGCGCCGTAGGGGGACCACTGGAGCTACTGGGCATGGGCCCCGGACCCCCTACTTGCTGCATACGAGGCAACAGTCGCGGGTTTTCCCCTTGTTGCTTGGGAATCTATAGGTTCGGCCATGGTACGCACGTTCCCCTTCCGACTCTTCCTCTTTGCTTTCCTCGGCTGGACCTTCGACTTCTACGACCTGGTGCTGTTCGGCTTCATCAAGGATGTCGTGTCCCGCGATTTGCACCTGTCGCATGCCACGGAGCCATGGCTGCTGGGGGTGGCGCTGTCGACCTCGGGCATCGGCGGCATCGTGTCGGGGCTTTTGGCCGATAGATACGGCAAGCGGACGATGCTGGCGACGACGGTGCTGGTGTACTCGCTGGGTTCAGCGGTGTGCGGATTGGCCCCGAATATCTGGGTCTTTATCCTGGGGCGCGGACTGGTGGGTCTTGGCGTCGGTGGCGAGTGGGCGATTGGGCACGGCCTGGTCGCCGAGGCAGTCGAGTCGCGCTATCGCGGTCGTGCGGCGGCCCTGCTGCAGTCAGGCGAGCCGGTGGGCGTGGCACTGGCGGCGATTGCGGGCTTTTTGATCATGCCGCTGGTGGGCTGGCGCGTGGTGCTGTTGGGGTCTAGTGCGACCGCGCTGCTGGCGCTGATGATGCGGCGCTCGCTGGTGCTGCCAAACGAGAAGGCGATTCGCCCTGTCAGCTTGCACAAGGTGTTTAACGCTGGGCTTGGGCGACGCATGGGCCTGGCGTGGGTGCTGGCGGTGCTCAAGCTGGGCACGTACTGGACTTGCTATACGTGGTTGCCCAGCTTCCTGCTCAAAGAGATGGGTCAGAGCATCGGCAAGAGCATGAGCTGGATCCTGACTGCGCAGGTCGGTCAGTTCGTCGGCATGCTGACCTTTGGCACGCTGGCGGACAAGTGGGGGCGGCGGCCTGCTTATAGCGTGTACTCGGTGCTGACTGCTGGAGCGCTGGCGACGCTGGCCTTTGGCTGGGGCTGGCTAAACCTGCATCCGGGCTGGTTCTGGCTGACGATGCTGATGCTGGGGTTTGGCTCTGGGTGTACGGCGGGCTTTGGCGCGCTGCTGGCCGAGCTGTTTCCGACGGAAGTACGCAGTGCTGCGATGGGCACCACCTACAACATGGCGCGGGCGGCGCAGCTGCTGGCTCCGGTGCTGGTGGATGCGATGAAGCAGCGCTACGGGCTGACGGGTGGGTTAGGAGTGCCGCTGCTGCTGGCGATAGCGACCGCGCTGTGGGTCTGGGTGCTGCCAGAGACCAAAGGCATCGTGCTGCCCCGGCTGTTCCTGTCGCCACGCAAAGGGCCCTCGCCCAAGCCGCCGGTGAAGAAGGATGTTTCGCCTAAGCCATAAGCTCTGATCCGGTGGCGGCTGTGGGCTCGCTTGCTGGGCGCGCAGGACCACCGGTACTCTAGCCAGCCTGTGCTGGGCTCTAGAGTCCGGGGTCTGTGTGGGAGCTGAGTGTCGGAGGTGAGCGTCTCTGTGACGCTACGAAGACTACGGTAGGAGGGTAAATTCGACGCGGCGGTTCTGACTGCGGCCAGCTGACGTGGTGTTGGGAGCCACGGGCTTTTCGGGGCCGTAGCCTTTGGCCACCAGCCGATTTTCGGCGATGCCTTTGCTGACCAGGTACTTGACGACCGCCTCAGCACGCTGCTGCGAGATCACCAGGTTCTTGGCTGCATCCCCGGAAGAGTCGGTGTGACCCGAGATCTCCAGCCGGACCGACGGCGACTCTGTGAGCACCTTGACGGCTTGGTCGAGGACCTTAAACGACGACTGCGCAATCACGGCGCTGTTTGGCTGAAACGAGATGCCTGCAATAGCCCCAGTAAACTTCTTCACGGCTTGGGGTAACTCGTCGGGGCAGCCATCGTCATCCTGGTAGCTGTTGCGCGTCTCTGCCTTGTCGGGGCAGCGGTCCAGGCGATCGGGAATGCCGTCCTGATCTTGATCCGTGTCGGGACAGCCGGCCAGCTCGGCGATGCCAGGCTGCTGCGGGCACTTGTCCATCCGGTCGTTGATGCCGTCCTTATCGGTATCCGGAGCCGGACAGCCCTTGTCCTCAGTGCTGCCAGCCTGGCCGGGACACAGGTCGAGACGGTCGGGAACTCCGTCGCCATCCCCATCAGTATCAGGGCAGCCGTTGTTCTCTTTGACACCCGCAACGCCCGGACACTTGTCGAGGCTGTCTGCGACGCTATCGCTGTCGCTGTCCACTTCTGGGCAGCCGCCGTTGGCTGCAAGACCGGCCTGGGTTGGGCAGCGGTCGACGTTGTCGAGAATGCCGTCACTATCGGTGTCTGCAATCGCAGGAGGAGGAGGCGGCGGCGGCGCTTCTTTACCAAAGCGTGCGAAGACTGCGCCTAAGATCTCGCCTTCTGGGGTGAATAGCGAGGTGTTGCCTTGCGCCAAGACGAAGCGGCCATCGACGCGGAAACCCCAGCTTGGGCGAATGTCGAACATAAAGCCCGCGCCTGCATGCAGCGCTCCTTTGGCGTCGGTCTGCAGGATGCCGGGCGACAGCGGTGAGCTGAGCTGGCCACCACCACCGACCAGCAGGAACGGACGGAAGCTGCCGGTCAGGATGTTGATGCGAACATGCGCCCGCAGCGGCATTACGGCGACGCTGGCTTGGCTGTCGGGAACGGGGTTGCCATCGGGATACTTGAGCGGACCGCGCATGCCAGACGGGCTGACTCCTACTTCTGCTTCCAGCGCAATTCGTGGAATGGGCAGATACGCCAGCCGCACGCCGAAGATGCCGGAGTTGCGCAGCACCGTATCCGAGACATCCAGGGCGCTGTTCGTGGTGTCGAGCGCACGGGCTCGCGACAACGGATTGTCGCTTGAGTAGAACTTGTAGCCACCAAAGATGCCGACCTCAGTCTCGGCGTGAGCGGTGGCGGACAGTGCCAACATCGAGCTGATACCAGCTACCAGCCCAGCTGCACTGGCGAGGGGGAGGCGACCAATTTTTTTTGTATGCCTTGCCATGAGCCACCTAAGTCCTAGAGGAAGTTAAAGACCAGGTTGGCTTCGGTGAGTGCATCCAGCTTCTGGTTGTACTTCACCCGGTAAATGGCGAGGTCCTGGGCGGTGGCGCCGTTGGTGCCATCTTCAATCGCATGCTCTTGCGAGGAGCAGCTGGTGCTGGTCAGTAGGCCAGAGGCCGCCGCGCCGCCCGCTGCCGGGCTAAAGACACCACTGGAGTATGCGGCGAACGTCAGGTTCGGGTTTGGTGCCGGGCAGTTATCGTAGCGGAGGTTAAAGCCGAAGCGGAACGACAGGCGCTGCCAGACCTTGGTGGTGAGGGCGACGCTGGCGTTTACGCGCGTGGCGTCGGCTGGCTTGGCAATGCGCTCGACGATGGTGGCGGTGTTTAGGTTGATGAGCGACTCGGCTTTAGCCGAAAACTGCGTGTTCTCACCCAGGATCAGGTTGTAACCAACAAACAGGCGAGCCGACGCCAGGAACACTGAGTCAGCACCCGTGGAGCCGTCGGTCAGGATATAGCTGTTGTAGGTGGTATCAACGCCAAGCTCGGCTTTTAGCTCGTGCAGCTTGGTCTTAAACATTTGTCGCGAGTAACCCAGCTGGCCACCAGCGATGGCTTTTTTACTGGCCGGGATATCAAGACCAACGAAAGCCGCTAGGTAGCCTGCGTTGTTGGTCGTAAAGAAGCGGTCGTAGCGACCTTTGAAGAGGAAGAAGCCCGCGGTGACCTTGCTGTCGCTGCCGATTTCCTCGGCGCGGTCGACGACACCGTTACAGCCGCCGGTCATCGCGCCCATCATACAAGTGGCGCCCATCGAGTCGCGGTCGAGCAAGCGGGGGAGGGTGGTAAGTGCATACAGACCCGTTAGGTCGAGGGCGATGAGGTTCTTGCCGTCATTGCGGGAGGCGTTGGCGCTGCCCGATAGCGTCATGACGTTGGCGTTACCAGCAGCGAGTGTAAAGCCAGCGGAAGCGGACGCTTTCCACTCCACCTCTTTGACCTCTTTGGGGGGAGCTACGAACTTGTACTCGGTATTGAACTGCTGCCCGCTAGGGAGCGCCTGCGCCTCGACGGAGGTCGTGGTTGCAAAGAGTCCACCTACGAGAGTTAAGCTGCCGAAAAGAATCCGCTTCATGGAAAAAAGTCCTCCTCTTTGAGTGCGTAGGCCAGGGTTACATCTAGGTGTAAAGACCAGATTGGACGTTTTGGAATGCGACATCGTATCACACTGCTGAGCGACGCCACAGGTTGCCTCATGGAAGCAAAGGACGGGGACAAGTAGCGTTCATTCATTACTTTTGCGCGGCCTAGAATACAGGTCTGTGTTTCTCGTCCTACCCCGTACCAGGAGGGTACTGAGAACATGGCGACAGCGACGCACAAGTGGAACTTTTACCGTGCCGGTGGGGTAGAACAAGTAGTGATCGGGTCCGGAGCCGATCTGGTCAATCTGGACCAACTGGACCAAAAGCTGTGGTTGGCGCTGGCGTGTCCGGTAAAGGGGACCGAGCTGGATGCAGCGACCCTGGCGCTGGTGGACACGGACCAGGATGGGCGCATTCGAGTACCAGAGGTTGTCGCAGCCATTAAGTGGGCGCGAGATGTCTGGAAGAATCCGGATGACTTGCTGAAGGGCTCTGACGCCGTCTCCCTATCAGGGATTAACGAGAAAACAGAGGCGGGGGCTGCGGTATTAAAGGGGGCGCGCGCAATTCTGAAGAACCTGGGCAAGGCGGACGCCAAGGCGATTGCACTAGAAGATGTCACCGACACCGCAAAGATCTTTGCGGGCACTCGGCTAAACGGCGACGGTGTACTTAGCGCCGACGCGACCGATGATGTGCCAACGCAGCAGGCGATTACCGACATCATGACGGTGTGTGGCTCGGTAAAGGACCGCTCGGGCACGCCGGGAATCACGCAAGAGCATGTCGACAAGTTCTTTGCGGAAGCTGCTGCGCTGGTGGCTTGGCAAGACAAGGCCCTGGGCAATAAGGCCGTGATGCCGCTTGGAGAGCAGACTGCCGCCGCGGCAGCAGCAGTGGCTGCGCTGAAAGTGAAGGTAGATGACTACTTCACCCGGGCTCGGGTCGCTGGCATCGACCCGCGAGCTGCTGCTGCCTTCAATGGGGCAGATGCGGACTTTGTGGCGCTGGCGACCAAAGACTTAAGTGCTGCTAGTGCTGAGCTTGCACGTCTACCGCTTGCACGGGTCGAGGCTGGACGGCCTCTGCCGTTGGGCGATCAGGTAAACCCAGCGTGGGCCGCAGCCGTAGCCGAGCTGGTTAGCTGCGCGATTTCTCCGCTACTGGGCGCATCCAAGCAGCAGCTCACGGAAGCGGAGTGGCTGTCTCTGCAGGCGAAGCTGGCTGGCTATCAGGCTTGGCTGGGCGAACGGCCAGCATCTGTTGTGCATCCGTTGGGGCTGCCGCGACTGACGGAGCTTTTCAAAAGTGGCGCCAAAGATCGCATCATGTCGCTGCTGGCACAGGACAAAGCAGTGGAGGATGAGAACTCCAAAGTCCAGCTGGTTGAGCGCATGGTGCGGTATCAGCGGGACCTGGCGAAGCTGCTCCGCAATTTTGTAAATTTCTCTGACTTTTACGGCCAGCAAGGGGCGGTGTTTCAGGCGGGGACCTTGTACCTGGACGGTCGTGCTTGCGACCTGGTGATGCGGGTCGAGGACGCCGGCAAGCATGCGGCGCTGGCGGGTCTGGCCAAGTGCTACCTCGCCTACTGCGACTGCGTGCGGCCAAATGGTGAGAAGCTGAGCATTGCTGCTGCGTTTACCAGTGGTGACTCCGACAACTTGATGGTTGGTAGAAACGGCATCTTTTATGACCGCGCAGGTCGCGACTGGGACGCCACGATTACCAAGATCATCGAAAATCCCCTCAGCATCCGTCAGGCCTTCTGGTCGCCCTACAAGAGCTTTGTGCGGATGGTGGAAGAGCAAGTAAGCAAGCGCGCTGCGGCTGCTGATGCGGAGTCCAAGGCCAATGTTGCCAAGCTGGCCGAGACGACCGCTCAAGCAGACAAGACCAAAGCCGTCGAAAAGCCCGCAGAGCCTAAGAAGATCGATGTTGGGGCCGTGGCGGCTCTGGGTGTGGCCGTAGCTGGCCTAACTACCTTCGTAACGACGTTGCTGGGCTATCTGCTGGGCATGGGCTGGTGGATTCCGCTGGGCGTGCTGGGCATGCTGCTGGCGATCTCGGGACCGTCGATGCTTATCGCTTGGCTGAAGCTGCGTCAGCGCAACCTGGCGCCGCTGCTGGATGCCAGCGGCTGGGCGATAAACGGCAAGGCAATGATCAATGTGCCGTTTGGTGGCGCGCTGACGACCACTGCGACGTTGCCTGAAGGCGCCAAGCGCTCGCTGAAAGATCCGTTTGCGCCAAAGCCGAGCCGCTTACCGATATATCTGTTCTTGCTCGCGCTGCTCTGCACGGGTGTGTCTTGGTACCTGGGCAAGCTAGATGCGTATCTGCCCGCAGCCGCCAAGAGTACGGCGGTCCTTGGGGACCAAGCACCTGCTGCCGCGACTGCCGCCCCGTCGGCTACAAAGTAACTTGTAGCCGCTCGCAGTAATCACGCTCCCATTTAGTTCAAGACTTTGCCAGCGTGCCTTTTGTACGAAGGTGCGCTGGCAATTTTCGCGTTTGGCCTCGGGGTTAAGTCGGTAAGCGACCTAGGTCCGCGAAAATCAACGTGTTTTGCAATTTCTGGTGCTCGCTTTTGCAAAACTTTTCGGCTAGGTTTCATCAGCCAAGCAAATAGAGGCTTTGGCTGCGGACGGCATGTCGCCATTCGCATTCGGGAAAGAAGTGTTTACATGGCTAGCGGTACAGTTAAGTGGTTTAACGATTCTAAGGGTTTTGGCTTTATCACTCAGGATGATGGCGGCGAAGATGTCTTCTGCCACCACACCGCAATCCACTCTGAGGGCTTTCGCACTCTTCAGGAGGGGCAGAAGGTTGAATTCGAAGTGACCCGGGGCGCAAAAGGTCTCCAGGCCGCTAACGTTAAGCCCGTCTAACACACAACGACGAGCGCAGTCGTCTAGGTTGTATGCCTGGCGACTGACTGTCTGAACGCGCTGGCAATCAGCCAGCCCTTGTCAGCAGTCACTAAGAAGCCTTGCTCCGGGAAACCGAGCAGGGCTTTTTTTATGTCTTTAGCGGTCGCGATTTCTTGGGTTTGAACGGAGGCTGGTTGCGCTGTGGCCACCTAGTCCCAGCTGTGCGCATAGACGTGCGAGCCGCTCATGTAGCTGGGATCGACGTAGATGCCGGTGTTTTCGTAAGTGCTGGCCGAGAACGCTGTCAAACGCACGCTGCGCTCGGCGACGTGGCTAACGACGTACCACTGTCGATCCAAGGTCAGGGTGATGCCGCGCGGTCCGCTTAGCTCTAGCAAGCCGACCAGCTGGGCGTCGTCCAGACGCCAGATCGAGACGCAGTTGCCCAGTGGATGCGTGGCCAGCACGACACGGGACTGCTCATTGATAACGACAGACAGCGTCTCACCCAGCATGCGCTGCACGACGAAGGCTGGCTGCTCAAGGGTGACCAGCGCTTTTCCTGCCGGGCGTAGCGACACCGCGCCAAGCTGCTGGTTCATGTTTGGCAATCCCTCACGCGGGGCCGATACCACTGCCAGATCGCCCGCGGGCGTTAGCGCTAGGTGTCCGGCATTAAAGCGCGGCGAGGCGATAGGTACTTTTTCCAGCAGCTTGCCGCTACTTAGCTCCACGTAGGTGATGCTGGCTGCCGCGTCATCGCTGTCTCCGCGAGCTTCGAGCGCAGCCTGGTAGCTGCCGCCGCCATTGGCTACCACCATGATCGTGCCGTCCGCGATCAGCTGACAGTCGTGAGGCGCGCTGCCATACGTCGGCACAGTACCCAGCTCCGCGAGCGTCTGGCTGTCACGCACCACCAGTATTCCCGCGAGGTCCTTGTCTACCAGTGACTCGGTCGCGTAAAGCACCGAGCCATCGATGGAGAACGCGCCATGTCCGTAGAACTTGCGGGTGGCTGGTGTTCGCACTGGCGTTTCAACTTGTCGCGACGCTAAGTTGACCAGCGCGGCCCCAGGGCCTTTTTTCTCAAAGACGGCGGCGCGGGCGGGATCTCTGGGATCGATGCACAGACCGTGCGCCAAGAATTCTAGTGGCAGTAGCTCTGGCTCTGTTGTGCCCGCAGCCTGGTCGTGGTCCAGGTTAAGCAGCGCCAGCAGGTACTGCATACCGTTGCTACTTTGATAGCCGCCGCCGCCGAGGATGTAACCCTTTTTTGTGCCTTCATGGGTCATGTCGCGCAGAGTCTACGCTAGCGGAGGCTGGCTAGCGTAGCGCAGGAACGCGTGGGCAAGGGCTACACCGCAGGGTGTCTGACCGTAGCGACTAAAAGTAGGTGATGTCCCAGTGGTTGCCTTCGTCAGCGTACAGGTTGCCAGCAGCCGACTTATACAGGGGGGCTCCGTCGCCGCGCCGGCCCTGATAGGTGAAGTTGCCGGTGATGTACTTGGTGACGCAGGTGGTCGGCGTGATGTCGACCTTGTAGCCGTTCCAGTGGCTGTAGGTGCCTGAGGCATGGCCGGTCTCGGTGCCACCGGTGATGGTCATGGCGCAGCGGCTGGCATTGCGCAGCGTGATGATGCCGCTGACGGTTGCGCTGTTGATCTGCTCAAACGAGGTGCAGTTGGACTTGTTGCGGTTGGTGCAGCCACCGCTGGAGTGAACGCCGATGCCTGCCGCCGCGATTCGGGCAGCCGCATCCGCCTGGGACAGCTTGGCTGGGTCCTCATCGACCTGGTCAGGAGCAAACTCATCGCCCGTATCTTCGGCCTCGGACCCGTCTGCAAAGGCGTCGGTCGTTGCAGCAACCGAAAAGGCCAGCGAGCACGCAGCAATCGCGAGGAGCTTTTTCAACATCGCCATCGGTTTCTCCTTTGTATCTGCGGGTCTTCCCGTCTGGCGGCGCAGTGGGGCCGTCAGCAGACCTGCCTGGTAACTAGCAGTAGCAGTGGTTACTGAGCGAACTGATGCCCAGGTGTCGTCTCGGGCGCAGGCGGTGGTACAGGCGGGGCAGGCTTTTGGTCTTGCAGAGCTTTGGCTGCTTTGGCCGCAGCGTCTGCATCGTGCTTGTCGATCGCGCGCAGCATCGAGAGCACACCTAGCTGCTCATCTTTGGCGGTCTCGCTATAGACGTGGTCGCGGATGTACTTGCCGCCCTTGTACTGGTCCGTGCCAGAGAATGCGTAGGGACTGACGTGTCCCTTGTTGTGATAGCCAAGGCCGTTGTAGCGCTCGGCGTAGCTCACCAGCGTCGCTTCATCGGTTGTTGCTGAGTCGATCTTGTACGCATTCTGGATGCGCTTCTTCTGGCTTAAAGCATCCTGCGCCGCAGGCTCCCAGGTGTCGTAAACTTGGCTCGGCTTGGGCTCATTGACCGCTTCTTCGCCGAGCGGATCACCTTGGTGCAGGTAGGTGCCAAAGTCGCCCGTGCTCTCGCGCCAGTGCAGCGAGGCCACCAGCTTGGTGGGAATGCCTGCCTTTTGCGCGACCGCGTCGTAGCGGGCTTTGTTCTTCTCCCAGTTCTTCAAAAACGCCTTCATGTCCGCTTGCTGATTGGCGCTTAGGTCTTCCTTGGCGTTGGCGACGCGAGTGCGGTTAAACATCAGCACCGCCGCCATCGCCGGATCGTCAGGCATATGGTCGACTTTGTCGGCATCGTCGCCCGGCTTTGGCTTCTCGGGCAGCTGGTCCAGCTTCTGCAGCTGCTCCAAGGTCTTCGGCCCGACAATGCCATCGGAGCCAAGCCCGCCGCCGTCCTGTAGCGCCTTGATGTAACCCGTCGTCGCCGCGTCGTAGACACCGGTGACTTTGACGTGCATCCCCATCTCGTGCAGCTGCTTTTGCAGCAGCGTGACCTCGGCCCCCTTCTGCCCAGGCCGGATGATGTGCTTGCCCTGCTTCAGCGCTTCGATGCCTTGCTGGGTCTGCGCGTGCTCTTGCTCTGGTGTTAAAGCCGTAGGCGCAGCCGGTGTTGCGGCAGCTGGAGTTCCGGCAGCCGGGGCTGGGCCCGCACTCGGTTGAGCCAGCTCACCCAGGCCCACTGCACCCGCCACCACGTGCCCCATGCTAGGAGGAACCGCAGCTTCCGGGACATGCGTAGGCGCACTTGCGATTGGCTCTGCTACTGGAATTGCTCTGGGGATCGGAGTTGCCCTCAGTGGCTCCGTAGCAAACGGACTGGGCTTCTTTAGA
>ERZ795056.5236-NODE-5236-length-13070-cov-6.193469_pt1 | contig 13070 bp, 10 predicted proteins | sample MGYA00375140_ERZ795056 | MGnify/ENA primary metagenome ERZ795056 (study PRJEB30185, sample SAMN05720227) | activated sludge metagenome | isolation source: Anaerobic digester | place: USA | collected 2015-03-09 ...
GGCTCTCCAGCGGCAGTTCGGAATCCTGCGGCAGCAGCGTCACGCGCCCGCTGTGCACGGCAGGATCAAAGGGGCCGCCGCCCAGCAGGTTGACGGTGCCGCTGTGGAGGTGCAGCAGGCCGGCGACCGACATCATCCAAGTGGTTTTGCCGGCACCGTTGGGGCCGACCAGACCCAGCACGGCGTAGCGCGGCACGGCCAGGGTGAGTCCGTCCAGCGCACGGCGCGCGCCGTATCGTTTGACCAGAGAAACTGTTTCAATGGCGTATTCCATGAGGTTTACACGTCGCGGTTGCGGAAAAAGGCATAGCCCGTGAGCAGGTAGCAGACGCCGAGCGTGACGAGAGTGGCCGAGCCGGCGACCAACGGTGCGGCGGCGTTGCGCCACAGCAGCATCTTGTGCCCGTCGGGTAGCAGTTGGCCGAGATGCGGCAGGTAGGCGCGCCACCCGGTGTCGAGGGTGAAGTGGCGGATCAGGATGGAGAGCGCGAAACAGAGGGTGATGGCGAGAATGCCCATGACGGTCGCTTTGCTGGACGAGCGGGTGAGGTGTGAGAGGCCCATGGCCAGCCCGAGATAGGGGATGGAATAGATCCAGGCGCGCAACGACCACTGCACCATGTTGAGAAAGAGGTCAGGCGTGCCGGAGCCGGCCAGCCGGAATTTGGCGACGGCATAGGCGCTGGCGCCGCTGAGCATCAGCGCCAGACCGATCATGAGTGTTTGACCGACGAATTTCCCCAGCGACCAACTGGCGCGCGAGGTGCGGAAGATCACGTAACGGACCGAGCCTGAGCCAATCTCCTCGGCGATGCGGTTGCCGGCGACCAGAACGACCAACAGCGGTGTGTAGAAGAATGCGAACCAGGCATAGATCAGTTCGACGGGGTGTTTGCCGGTGATGTCGCGCAGGACGAGATCGTTTTGCGTCATCTTCGTCATCATGCGCTGAAACGGTTTGGACTTCCAGAGGGCGGTGGAGACCACGCCGGCCTGTTCGGACGCCGGGAGCTGCAGGGCGGAGGCGAGTTCGGTTTCCAGCTTGTGCAGCAGGTTGATCGACCAGTACATGTTGCAGACGGCCGCAGCCAGGTAGAGCAGCAACACGACCAGTGCGCGCCGGCTGCGCAGGGCGTCGAACCACTCGTAACACGCGACGCGCCAGGTCTGGCGCAGCGCGTTCAACGTGACCCCCTTGGGAAACGGCGGCCGGCAGGGCCGGGCATGTTCTCGAGTTTGTCCTGGACCGCAATCAGGGGTTCGGCCACGGCCGGGTCGATGAAGTCCGTGAGTTCAAGCTTGGCCGCCTCGCCGCGCTGTTCGTCCGGCACGATCACGTTGAGGTCGTCATACGTGCGCACGAGCGAAGCGGTCATTTCATTGAAAAACCGGGTGCCCAGCTCCGGGGTCATCTCCTCGCCCAAGGCCAAGGCGTCGGCAAGCCCCTGCATCGAGGCTTGCAGCTCCCCGTTCATCGCGTTGATCGAGGCGTCGAAGAGTTCTGCGCCCTCGGCGTTGAGTTTAAGCCGGTTGAGCCACTGCGACCGCGCAATCTGCACACGGGTTGCCCACAGCTCCTTGGCCTCTTCGATGCGCGCCTTGAGATCTTCCGGCGAAAACTCCCGGGACGTTTCGCTTTTTTCGGCGGCCGGGCTGTCCGGGGCGGCAGGTGAGGCAGGACGGTCGGCGGAGGCCTGCGCGACCTGCGAGGTCGTTGATGCGGTTCCTGATGTTGCGCGCGCTGCGGCAGACGCTTTGGATTGGGCCGATTTGGCGGCCCTCTCAGGAATCTGGACCATGCGGGTGATCGCGTCGAAACGCGTGTCTTTCTCGCGGCTGGCAGCACCCTTGCGCAGGTCGTCCAGCTCGCGCCGGAGGGTCCGCAGCTCTTCCTTGGGGGCCCAGCCTCCGATCAGGATGCCCAGCAGGACGGCGAAGGGTAAGTACAGGAAAAGTTTCATATCCCCATATTACACATAAACGGGCGGCCCCGTTACAAAAAATGGGCACGCACGGCCTGTTTCGCTCGGGTTTCCTGCCGCGTGCGGCTTGTCAGATGCGCGTGAATATGCTAATTACCCTACTCCATTTGCGGGACCGCTGGACGGTTTCTGCCGAACAACGAGGATAACGTGACTGAGCGGGATGCCTTAATCGCCATGAACCGGGTGGCCGGTCTGGGTGCCATCACGGCCAAACGGATGGCAGCGCGGTTCGGGTCGCTGGCAGCGGTCTTTGAGGCCTCTGAAAGCGATTTGCTGGCCGTGGCGGGTATCGGCCCGGACAAGGCGCATCAGTTCTGGTCCGATCTGCGGCAGATGCGCGCCGACGACGAGCTGGCGCGCGCGGCCAAGAAGGGCGTGAGGCTGATCACTTGGGTTGACCCCGGCTATCCGGCCCTGCTCAAACAGATCGCTGACCCGCCGTTGGTGCTGTATGTCGCCGGGGCGGTCGAGGCGCTGGACCGGCCGGCGGTGGCGATCATCGGCACGCGCCGGCCGACGGTTTACGGACGGGAGTGCGCGCGCCGGTTCGGCTTTCAGCTCGCCGGCGCGGGCTACACGGTGGCAAGCGGACTGGCGCTGGGCATCGACACCGAGGCGCACACCGGTGCGGTGCAGGCCAAGGGCGTGACCGTGGCGGTGCTGGGCGGGGCGCTCGACTGCCTGTTTCCGAAGGAGAACGCGGGACTGGCGCGCGCGATGATCGAATGCGGCGGCGCGGTGGTGTCGGAGTATCCGTTCGGCAGACAGCCGGACCGCCAGACCTTTCCGATGCGCAACCGGATTGTCAGCGGGCTGTGCAAGGGCGTGCTGGTCGTGGAGGCGCCGCTCAACAGTGGCACGATGATCACCGTGGGCCAGGCGCTGGACCAGAACCGCAACGTGATGGCGGTGCCGGGGCGGATCGACTCACCGGCTTCGCAAGGCTGCCACAAGCTGCTGCGCGAGGGCGCGCGGCTGGTGACCCACGCGGATGAGGTGATTGAGGAGCTGCAGGATTTGATAGCCGGCATGCGGCGCACGTCCGAGGCGCCGCATGCGGAACCGGGGCGGACGGTGCCGGTTGCGCGCCCGCCCGAATCGGTGTTGACGCCCGAAGAGCGTGCCGTGCTGGCGCAACTCGACGTCGACGGGGTGCCGGTGGACGAGGTGGTGCGCTCGAGCGGGTTGGATGCCGGCCGAGTGAATGCCCTGCTGGTCGGGCTGCAGATCAAGCGACAGGTCCGGGTCTTGCCGGGCGGACGGGTGGCGCGCCGCTCGGCATGAGTGGGCCCTTTGGTTTTAGGTAAGGAAGTGAACATGGGAAAGAAGCTGGTTATCGTGGAGTCGCCTGCCAAGGCGAAGACAATCGGAAAGATTCTGGGCTCTGGTTTTGTGGTGAAGTCTTCGGTCGGTCACATTCGTGACCTGCCGGAGCGCACGCTGGGCGTGGATGTCGAGCATGGCTTTGCGCCGAAGTATGTGCTGTCGAAAGGCAAGGCCAAGGTGGTCGCCGAGCTGAAGAAGGCGGCAAAGAGCTGTGACGAGATCTACCTCGCGCCCGATCCGGACCGCGAGGGTGAGGCGATCGCGTGGCATTTGCAGGAGACGCTGGCGGACAGCGCGAAGGACAAGCCGGTACACCGCATTCAGTATAACGAGATCACGCCGCGCGCCGTGCGGGCGGCGATCGAGCATCCGGGTGCCATTGACATGCAGCGCGTCGATGCGCAGCAGGCGCGCCGCGTGCTGGACCGCATCGTGGGCTATATGGTGAGCCCGATGCTCTGGCGCCGCCTCAAGAAGGGGCTGAGCGCCGGGCGCGTGCAGTCGGTCGCGTTGCGTCTGGTTGCGGAGCGCGAGCGCCAGATCCAGGCGTTTCAGGTCGAGGCGTACTGGGTGATGGGCGCAACGGTGCGGCGCGAAGAGGCGCCGCTCGATCCGTTCACGGTGCGGCTCGCCCGCGTGGACGGCGAGAAGCCGTCGGTCGGCAGCGAGCAGACCGCCCAGGCGCTGTTGGATGACCTCGAAGGCTGCGCCCTGAGCGTCAGCGCGGTGCGCCAGCGCGAAAGCACGCGGCGTCCGCTGCCGCCTTTCATCACCTCGACGCTGCAGCAGGCGGCGTCGAGCGTGTGCGGCTTCTCGCCCAACAGGACCATGAGCCTCGCGCAAAAACTCTACGAGGGCGTGGAGCTGGGAGGCGGCACGCCGGTGGGCTTGATCACCTACATGCGTACCGACTCGGTCAATATCGCGCGGGATGCGCAGGCCGCCGCGCGCGCCTTCATCGACGAGGCGTATGGCGGAGCCTATTATCCGGAGACACCAAACTTCTACAAGAGCCGTGCGAGCGCGCAGGAGGCCCATGAGGCGATCCGCCCGACCGAGGTGTCCCGCACGCCGGAAAGTCTCAGAGGCATTTTGGACGCGCCGTCGTTGCGCCTTTATGAATTGATCTGGAAACGGTTTGTCGCCAGCCAGATGGCTGCGGCGCGCATCGCTCAGAAGACGGTTGAGATTGAACCTGTCAAATCGGAGCTTGCGCATCGCTACCTCTTTACGGCGACCTCCTCCGAGGTCCTTTTCGACGGGTTTCTCAAAGTCATGGCGCTGGATATCCGCAAAAAGAAGCCGGAGGAAGATGACGCGGAAGAGGAGAGCGATGAGGTCGACCGTCTACCGCCGCTGGCCGAAGGCGATCGCCTGGTGGCGCTCGACTGGCTGTGCGAGCGCAAGGAGACCAAGCCGCCGGCCCGCTACAGCGAAGCCTCGCTGATCCGTGCGTTGGAGGCGAATGGCGTGGGGCGTCCCTCCACCTACGCTTCGATCATCGAGACGTTGAATTCGCGCGACTATACGGTGCGCGAGAAGCGCCAGCTCGTGCCGACCCCGCTCGGGCTGGAAGTCAGCGATCTGCTGGTCGGTAAACTGGAGCATCTCTTCGATGTCGGGTTCACGGCGCGCATGGAGGAAAGCCTCGACCGGATCGAGGAGGGCGGTGTCGAGTGGACTGTGATGATGGGCGATTTCTTCGGGCAGTTCAAGCAGTGGATGGAGCAGGCCAAAGAGCCACCCGCCGATACCGGCAAGGTGACGGCGGTGCTGGGGCTGCTGGAACACGTCGCGGCCTGGGGGCCCGCCGTGCAGCGCGGTAAACGCACCTACAGCGACGAGCGTTTCGTGGCGTCGGTCAAGGAGCAGCTTGAAGCCGGCGAGAAAGCAGTTTCCGACAAACAGCTTTCCGCGCTGGTCAAGATCGCGCTCCGCTATCGCGAGCAGATCCCGCAGGCCAGCCAGGCACTGACCGATATGGGCTTTGAAGAGGAGGTGGCCAAGGATCAGGCGGCCCCGAGCAATGAGGTGGCGATGCGCCGCTTCGAGGTGCTGAAGGAGCTGGCTTTCTCCGAGAGCCAGACGGCCTTTATTGACTCGTTGCGTCAGCAGATGGAGTCGGGACGCAAGCTGAGCGAGCGGCAACTCGCGGCGATCGACCGCATCATTGTACAGAACGCGGCGCAGATCGAGCAGTTTGACCAGATCAAACAGGATCTGGGGCTGGCCGCCGGCGCGGAGGACATGCAGCCGGACACCGAGAGTCCTCTGTTGTTGGAGATGCTGCGCCATGTCACCACGTGGCAGGAGCCGGTGACGCGCGGCAAGATGACGTTTGACGATCATGTTTTCTTCACCAGCCTGGAGGAGCAGTATGGGCGTAAGAAATCCCTCTCGCCCCGCCAGCGCTATGCCATGAAACGCATGGTCTTCCGTTACAAGAGCCAGATCCCTGAGTTCGAGCGCCTGGCCGAACAGCTTGGCCTGAACAAGAAGGGCAAAGGCGAAAAGGATGGCACGCGCGCGGCGCACACTGCGCAAGTGTGACGAACGGCCATCGGTCAACGCGCAAAGGAGTTTCGCTGTGGACTCCGAAGGATACGTGGATCTGGAGGTCAGGATCGGCGGCGACACGCCGCCGGAGCCGCTGCCGAATCGCGTCGACGCGGCGGATGATGCGGAGGTCGTGCATTTTGTCACCTTCCTGCGGGCCGAGCGCAATGCCTCGGACCACACGGTGTCTGGTTACGTGCAGGACATCGGGCAGTTTGCCGCATACCTGTGGCCGGACGCCGCCGTGAAGCCGCCTTTCGCCTGGTGCGCGCCGTCGCGTGACCAGGCGCGCGCCTTTCTGGTGGCCTTTCACCGCGCAGGCTGGTCGCCGCCGACCACGCGCCGCAAGCTCTCCTCGCTGCGCGCCTTTTACCGGTATCTGGAACGCGAGGGGACGGTGCCGGGCAATCCGTTCGCGGGTCTGCACGGGCCGCGCCTGGGGCGGCGCCTGCCGTCGGTGCTGGGCGTCAAGGACGTGGAGGCCCTGCTGGCTGCGCCGTTGGCTGCGCTGGCCGCCAGCCGTGCGCGGCACGGCGTGGTGACGCCCGCCGCAGAATATGCGGCGCTGCGCGACACCGCAGTGTTCGAGGCGCTCTACAGTACCGGCTGCCGCATCAGTGAGATCGCCGCACTGCGTTGGGGCGACATCCGGTTTGAGCAAGGCACGACGATTGTCGAGGGCAAGGGCCGCAAGCAGCGGCTGTGCGTGCTGGGCGGGCCGGCCTGCCGCGCGTTGCAGGCGCTGCGGGGGCAGGCGGGCCTGCTGTGGCCGGATGCGGACGGCGTCAGTGCCCCGCTGTTTCTCAATGCCAAGGGCGGTGCGCTCACGCCGCGCTCGATCGAGCGCCAGATGAAAAAATGGCTTAAGGCTGCGGGGCTGCCTCCTGAGATCACGCCCCACAAACTGCGCCACAGTTTCGCCACGCATTTGCTGGACGCCGGGGCCGATTTGCGCAGCGTCCAAGATATGCTCGGCCATGCCAGCCTGTCGACCACGCAGATCTACACGCATGTCTCGATCGAACGCCTCAAGGACGAGTATGGCAAGGCCCATCCGCGCGCGTAAGAGGCCGTTATTGCCTATATGCCAACTCCTCCTTGGGTGCGGCGGAAGGGTTGTGTTATACTAACCGCGATGTCTATGGAATTGACTTTTCTGGGGACGGGAACATCGGTCGGCATTCCCATGATCGGTTGTCATTGTCCGGTGTGTTCGTCAGCGAATCCGCGCAATATCCGGCGGCGCACGAGCCTGTATGTGAAGACGAAGAAGGTTGCCCTGGTGATCGACACGCCACCGGATTTCCGTCAGCAGATGCTGGATTTCCGTATCGAGCGGCTGGACGCCGTTGTGTTCACGCATGCGCATGCCGACCATATCTTCGGGTTCGACGACATCCGCCGCTTCAACACCTTGAGCGGCAAAGTGATTCCGGCGTACGGTGATGCCGAGACGCTGAATGATGTGCAGCGCGTGTTCAATTACATCGGGAACCGTCCTTCTCCGCAGGGCCTGTATCGGCCGCTGGTCGATTTTGTCGAGGTCATGGGGCCTTTCCAAGTCGGGGATGTTCGGCTCACGCCGCTGGATGTGCGGCACGGGCGCAAGATGACTGGCTACCTGCTGGAGGCCGGTGCGCTGCGTGTGGGATATGTGCCGGATTGCCACGAGATGCCGGCAGCGACGGTCAGGCGGTTGGTCGGCGTGGATGTCATGATTTTGGATGCGTTGCGCTACCGGCCGCATCCCTCTCACATCTGTGTTGAAGAGAGTCTTGCGTTGCTGGCGCAGATTGCGCCTCGGGCCGCGTATTTGATCCATCTGTGCCACGATCTGGATCATGATGCGCTGGCCGGTGCGTTGCCGTTCGGGGTGCGGGTGAGCTATGACGGTCTCAGGGTCAGGCTGGAGGCGCGGGCAGAGGGTACGGTATGGTCAGAGGAGTGTGCGTCATGAAACGAGGATCGGGATTGGCAGGTGTCGTCAGCACGGTGCTGCTGGCGGTTGCTGCGCGTGCGCAGCAGTTTGACGTCAAGCTGACGCTGGCGTATTCGGTATTTGTTGTCGGCGAACCGGTTGTGGTTCAGGTCGACCTGTTGAATGCGACGCGAGACCAGGTCGATGTCGGTGCTCCTGGGTCGACGTCGGTTTTGTTGGTGGAGATTTCCAGGGGGGGGGGCAATGAGTTGCCCCCGTACCGCGAGGATCCGGTTGTCGCGCCGTTCACGTTAAAGCCAGGGGAGACGGCACAGCGCCGCTTCGCACTCGACAAGTGGTTTTCGCTTGAACAGGAGGGCAAATACATGGCGCGGGTGGTTCTCGTGCACCGCGGCATGCGCTATGAGTCGGTCAAAAAGAGCTTTGACGTGGTGCCGGGCATGTCGCTCGGTGGAGGCGTGCAGATGTTTGTCAACCATGACCAGCTCAAGCGTCAGTTCAAGCTGGTCTTTTGGCACCGCAATCAGGAAGACCGGCTTTTCTTGCGTATCGAAGACGATCCCGGTGAGCGGATCTGGGATTCGATCGATCTCGGCACGCTGATGCGCGCCACGCCGCCCAAGCTTGACATTTCGCCGGAAGGTGAGGTGACCGTGATTCACCGGGCGACACAGGACGCTTTCCTTCGGACGGTGCTGTGGTCGCTGCCGGATGCTGTTGAGGTCATCGAGCGCAACTCGCTGGTGGATCCTGAAATCTCCGCCTCGCAACGGGTTAATGCCCTGTATGGCGAAGGCGCAGACGAGCGCAAAGGTGAGAAAAAACCGTGGTGGAAATTTTGGTGAACGGTGCGCAGATGAAGCGCGGGGCGCACGGGGAAGGGACACGTGATGAGAAGATGCTGGCAAACGTTTGGGGTCATGGTTGCGGTGGGCGTGACGCTGGGGTGCGCGTCGACGCGGTGCGATGCGCCGCAAGTTGATGCCCCGCAGGCGGATGCCGATGTGGCGGCGTATGATGACCTCGCGGTGCTGACTGAAGCGCTGTTGCTGGTACAGCGACATTATGTGGAGGAGGTTCCGCTGCAGGAGATCGTTTATGGTGCGATCGATGGTATGCTGCTCGGACTGGATCCCAATTCCTCGTTCCTGCCGCCGAAACCGCTGGCCGTTCTGGAGGAGGAGACGCGCGGTTCGTTCGGGGGCATCGGCGTCAGTGTCGGCCTGGAGAAGGACGGCGTCAAAGTGATCGCGCCGATTGAAGACTCGCCGGCGTTCAAAGCCGGCATCCACGCGGGCGATACGATCAGGGCGGTCGATGGCAAAAAGATGTCAGGCGTCTCGATGGATGACGCCGTCAAGGCTATGCGCGGCGAAAAGGGCTCCGAGGTCAAGGTGACGGTCGAGCGCGCGAATGGTGAAACGGTCGATGTGGCTCTGGTGCGCGATGACATCAAGCTGGCCAGCGTCAAAGGCGTGCGTGAATTGGGCGACGGCATCGGCTATCTGCGCATCACGCAGTTCAGCGAGCATGCGGGCGAGGATTTCGCGCAGGCGATGGCGCGGTTGGAACAAGCCAAAGTCAAGGGGCTAATCTTGGATCTGCGCGATAACCCGGGCGGGTTGCTGGAGTCGGCGGTGGCCGTGACCGAGCAGGTCTTGGAACGCGGCGCGGAAATCGTCAGCGTGCGCGGGCGGGACGGCGAGAAACCGCAACAGCGCTTTGACGCGGGCCCGTGCAAGAACAGATTTGCGCAGATACCGCTCGCGGTGCTGGTGAACGGCGGCAGCGCGAGCGCGGCTGAAATCGTGGCCGGCGCACTCAAAGCGCACAAGCGGGCCGTGTTGGTTGGCGAAACCACCTACGGCAAGGCATCGGTGCAGAATGTGATCAAATTGGCGCTGCGCCCTGAGTGCGCGGTGAGGTTGACGACGGGCTATTATTACACGCCGGATGGTGCGATGATCCACGGTAAAGGCATCGTGCCGGATGTTGAGGTGCCGGTGTCGAAAAGCGCTTGGCGTCAAACGCAAATGCGGCGCTTGTTTGAAGAGATGCCGGGCGCGGCAAGCAGCGGCATGACAAATATGGTCAACGAGGTCCGCGACATGCAGTTGGAACGCGCACAAGAACTGCTGAAGAGCGCGCGCATTCTGAACAACGGGTGAGGGGAGGGGGAGTTCGGACCATGCTTGTTTTGGGGATTGAGACATCCTGCGATGAGTCCGCTGCCGCCGTGGTGGAGGATGGCAGGCGCGTGCGTTCCAGTGTGATTTTCAGCCAGGTCCCCCTGCACCAGCCCTATGGTGGCGTGGTGCCGGAGATCGCGTCACGGAGTCATGTCGAGAAGATCGGCGGGGTGATCGGCGAGGCCGTGCGCGAGGCGTTTGAGCCCGGTGCCGGCTGCGGTCCGGTTTTGCCTGAATGGTGGAGACAGATCGATGCGGTCGCCGTGACCTATGGCCCTGGTCTCGCCAGTTCGCTGATCGTCGGGCTCTCGGCTGCTAAGGGGCTGGCGCTGCGGCTGGGCAAACCGCTGATAGGAATCAATCATATCGAGGCGCATCTGCACTCGGTTTTTCTGGACCCGTCGGCGCCGGATCCGTCGGAAGTCGGGCCGTTGCTGGGACTTGTGGTTTCGGGCGGACACACCTGCTGGATCGACTCGGATCGCCCCGGAAGCTACCGGATCATCGGCCAGACGCTCGACGATGCGGCGGGCGAGGCGTTTGACAAGGCCGCGAAGCTGCTGGGGTTGGGCTATCCCGGGGGGCCGGCGATTGACCGTGTCGCGCGCCAGGCCGCGCGGCGCGATGCCGTGGCGTTTCCCAAAGGCAGCCCGAGGCCGGGCAATCCGGCGCTCGGCGACATGCGCGCCGAGCTGTGCGTGAGCTTCAGCGGACTCAAGACCGCCCTGATGTACCGGCTGCGCGAGCACCCGCCGCGTGATGAAGCCGAGGTGGCGCAGATCGCGGCCGCGTATCAGGAAGCCATTGTGGAGGCTCTGGCTGAACGCAGCGCGCGCGCGCTGCGCGGCTCCCGTTGCCGTGCCCTGGCGGTTGGCGGCGGTGTCTCGCTCAATCGCCGCCTGCGCGAACGGCTGCACGAAGTGGCGGCGGATGCCGGCGTGACGCTGCTGATGGCGGAGCCCCGTTTCTGCGGCGACAATGCCGCAATGATCGCCGGCTTGGCCGGCATGGGCGTCGGGGTCGCCGGCGAGGAGGCCATGCGGCTGGATGTGGCACCGTCCTTGGAAGCGGGTGTATGACGCGCTACTTCGTCTTGCGCGAGGGCTTGGGGCCGCCGATCGGCACGAAGGGTTTTGTTTCACCCGGCTTGCTTCCCGTCCACGACTTGCCGTCGAATCCCTTGGTGGCCGCGCCGGCCGAGATCTTGACCTCGTCGGCCAGGCCGATCTCCACGATCTTGACATCATCGACGTAGAGATAACCGGTGTTGCACTTATCCACACCGGTGGCGTCAAGCGCAAGGATCTTGAGCATCAGCCACTCGCAATTTTCCAAATGGCTCTGCTGCAACTCGGAGCGCCCGAACGTCGGGATGACACGTTCAACCCGCTTCCACGGCACATGTGAAAACTCCCCGGTGTCGGCGTTGTTAAAGTAGATGACTTGGAAGCGCACGGCTTCGCGCAGGTCGGCGAAAGAGGGATTGTTGCTTTTGACCGCGCGCGGATGCCACCGGTAACCGATCGGATAGATGCGGCACTTGGGGCCCGGCCCGCCTGTCGTGCCGATCGATCGTGCCGAGAGCGAAATCATGTATTTCTTTTTGGGATCGAAGCGGATGGGGGCCGTGTAAACCTGCACGCCTTGGTTGATACACACCGTGTGGACCGTGGCGTCCAGGCGCAGCACATGCGGTCGCATGGACGCTTTGTCTTCCACCACCGACACGTAGGTGTGGTTTTTCAGGTAGTGCTTGTTATGGTCGAAGACATAGAGCCAATGGTTGAGCGGATCACTCGGGTCATCGAAATGCCCGTTTTTGACAAGGTTCAATTCTTCAGGCTTGTTCTTCTGCGCGTACGCGGAGTGTGCCGCGCAGAGGCTGAAGATCAATGCCGTTGTCCAAGAGAGAGTCTTTGTGGCGTGCATGGCGTCTCCTTGCGTTTTCGCTTACGACATGTTTTTCAATTTGCGTGTCACCCATTCTATCGCCAATAACGCGATCAGACAAGCCAGCACGAAAGGGGTTTGCCAGAGCGAACGGTACTCGAGCTTGCGTTCGCGCCGCTCGTTGACGCGCAAGTCCTGAAGGGTGGTGTCGATCTCTTCCGGCGTGCCGTAGCGCCCGCCGCTCGAACGGGCCAGCGCTTTCAATACGTTGGCGTTGATGGGCTTCAGCACCATCTCTTGCGAAGTCGCACGAACCGTGAAAAGGCACGGGGTGGATACTATTTTTTTGCCGTCGATCTCGACCGTCGCCATGGCGCGGTAATTGCCGGGTTCGTTCGGAACGAACTCGGCGACATAACCGGGGAGATCTGCGCCGCCCGCAGCCTGGATCGTGCGGCCGGACATGGACAGCGGAATGATGCGGTCAGAGGGCGTTGTGATCTCACATGACACCTTCCAGTTCTTGCGGGTCTCATTGGGCGGAATGACCAGACGGCTTTGCAGGATCGCGGGGTCTCCGACGGCAATGGTGCCGGCATCGGTGAAAAGTTCGAGGTGATAGTTGTCGAGGTCACTTTCAGAAGGCGACATCCACTGCACGATCTGGCGCCAGAATTTCGGGTAAGGCTTGTCCTCGCCGGGCTGCATGACCCAGCGCCAGAGAGAGTCGGTCAGCACCGCCAGCACTTTGCCCTGACCATAGACGCGCGAGACCAGGAGCGGGTGGGAGCCGCTGTCGGTCTGAGCTTCGGCCAACGCGAAAGCGCCGCCAGAAAGGGTGACGCCGGAGAAAACGGAAAGAACGGGCGGCAAGACCGACGGCATATCGGGATTGTTGGCCAGCGCGGGATGGGCGCGCCCTTCTGCGGTCCACGCGACGTTGAATTTACCCTCCAGCGCCGGTGCGCCGGCGCGCGTGAACGGCAGCAGTTTGGCGAGCTCGGTTTGAGCGATACCGGCCGCCCCCCACAGCTTCTGCCCGCCGAGAAGGATCAGGCTGCCGCCTTTCTCAACAAAACCCAAGATCGCGCGGCAGTGCTCAGCCGAGAGCGCTTCGGCATCGAAATCGCCGAGAACGATAATTTTGTTAAGGCTGAGCTGCTCCGGTGTGAGGTCGAAGACGAG
>ERZ795056.5238-NODE-5238-length-13068-cov-5.583186_pt1 | contig 13068 bp, 11 predicted proteins | sample MGYA00375140_ERZ795056 | MGnify/ENA primary metagenome ERZ795056 (study PRJEB30185, sample SAMN05720227) | activated sludge metagenome | isolation source: Anaerobic digester | place: USA | collected 2015-03-09 ...
AGCTCGTGTACGATGGGACCATGCGCATCCTTAAGCCCTTACCCCTGCTTGCCTCGATCCTGAGCTTTGGTCCGGTCGCCTGTGACGACGGGCCCGACAAACCGACGACGACGACGACGACCGGTGATGATACGACCGGTACGACCGGCGGTGATACGACCGGCGGTGATACGACCGGCGACCCACCGAGCTACTGGGCGGTCGGTGAGGAGGGCATGATGCTGCGCGTCGGCGCGGACCATCAGCCGTCGCAATACCCGCTCGAGCTCGACGTGGACCTGCGGGCGATCGCCTGCAAGGGCGCCGAGCAGGCGGTGGTCGCCGGTGCCGGTGGTCTGGTGCTGACGACCATCGATGGCGGGCAGCAGTGGACGCGCCAGGACATCGAGGACGCGCCCGAGCTGCGGGCCGTGGCGCTGTCGGCGGGTGCGATCGGATATATCGCGGGGGATGGGATCGTGCTGCGATCGCAGGACGACGCCCGCAGCTGGACCGCGCTGCCGATCGCGGCGCATGACTGGACCGCGGTGTCGACGACGGCGACGGGCGCGACGGTGCTGCTGGCCAGCGCCGCGGGCGAGCTGTTTCGCCTGCGCGGCGACGAGCTGACCCGGGTCTATGCGGGCACGGGCGTGCCGCTGCGTGGCGTGGCGATCACGCCGGACGGGGCCGGGGCGGTCGCGGTCGGCGACGGGGGCCGGTTGCTGCGCAGCGACGATGGCGGCGAACAATGGACGCCCGAGGTGCTGTCGACGGCGCGCGACCTGCAGGCGGTGCGCATCTCCGGGGATGCGAGCCTGATCGTCGCGGTCGGGGCGGCGGGCACGATCGTGCGATTCGGCCGCGATGATGTCGCGGTCAGCGAGCTGCTCGACCCGGCGCTGTCGCTGCGGGCGCTGCACCTCGATCAATCCGGGCACGGTCATGCGGTCGGTGATCACGGGGTGATGTTCGAGACCCATGACGCGGGCCTGGCCTGGGCGCCGATCGAGCATGGATTCACCAGCGACCTGCTCGGCCTCGACGACCTGCACGGGGAGGCGCACCTGTAGGGTCAGCACAGCCAGAGGATCGCCACGAGCTCGTCGTCGAGGCCGATCACGGCCGGCGCCGAGGGGCCGTACTCGTCGGGCGCCATGGTCCACCAGGTCGGCTCGGCGTCGCCCCATAATGCGGTGGTGAACCATCTGCGCAGGGTGGGCAGGTCGGTCATCAAACCGTCGAGGGCGGAGGGCCGGAGGGTATGCAGGTAGTCGCCGGCCTCGGCCTCCGCGCGCTCGGCCGCCTCCTCGTCGAGGATCTGGGCGACCGTCGCGGCTGCCTCGTCGAAGAGAAGGTCGATACATCGGCGCAGCTCGTCGCCGGTGACCGGGCGCCAGACGGCGTCGGTGAATTCGCCATAACGCGAGTCCTCCGGGGTCACGCGGCCGAACTCATGGTCCAGGAAGTGCTCCACGATCTCGCGCTGGACGGTGCGCTGCGCGTGTGGGTCGTCGCCGGCGGCCGCCAGGGCGGCGCGCAGCGAGGGGTCCAGGATCCTGTCGAGCGGCGCGGCTTTCAGCCATGCGCTCTGTGTACGGGGATACCAGAGGGTCAGGATGTGTTCGGCGAGCGCGAGCCTGCTCGATAGTGCCGTCGATTCGGGGCCGTCGCGCATGCGCGCAGTGTATCCGAAACCCCCCGGTATGAAGGGCTCAGGGCAGCGGCGGGAGGATTTGCAGGAGGCGTCGGGCGATCGGGTGAGCACGGATCGCGGCGGCTTGTGCGGGGTCGGCGAGCAACTGACGCAGCAGATACTCGCACCACTCGTCCTTGGCTTCGTCGTAGACCGCGTGAATGAGCTTGCGGATCAGCGGCCTGGGTCGAATCTCACGCATCGCGTCGACGGCGGCCGCCAGCAGCATCGTCGACGGATCTCGCTCCTCCGGGCTCCACCGCCGGTCCGCCGGCCAGTTGCGAGGATCGTTGCCCAGCCCCATCGCGCGACGCACCGCTCGACCGTCATGCGCGAGAAGGCCCTCGAACATCGGTTCCATGCAAACACCGAGGACCGTACCTGGACCCACCACACTGCGACTCTGGCCGGTGGGTGGTCGCCCGCGGCAGCGGTCGAGCGCCTCGGCCCTCGCCGCAGCAGAGCGCGCCCACGGCGTGTTCTGGAGGCCCGGGAGGGACGAGCCAGCGAGCCCGCGATAGACGCCGAGCTTCTCATGCCAGGCGCAGCGAGGTTGACCCCGGTCGACCGGTTCGAGGTCCCAGGCGATGACGAGTGCATCGCGCGCCGGATCGAGACCATGGCGCGTGATCGAATCGACGATACGGGCGTCGAGGCCCGGCGCCGAGGTGCTGGCGCGTAGATTCCGCAGGCGGGTGATCGCGTCCTTGCCGATCGGAACGATGCACGTGACCGGTGCCCGCCCGAGCGCCGGTAACAGCGTCTTGTTCCACAGCTCGGTGCAGTGGTCCTTTGGGCCATGCGGGACGCTCCCCTCGACGAACAGCGCGACGCCCATGCGCTCACCGGTCGAGGAGGTCGAGGAGGTCGAGATAACGGCCGCCTGGCAAGACCCGCGGGTCAGACTGCATGCTCGCTGGATCGTCTTGCAGGCGGACGTACGAGGTATCCCCTTGCACCCTTCGTACGACCTGCACGTCCTCGAGCGGAACTTCGTCGAGCAGCCATGGAGAGTGGGTCGTCAAGATCACCTGGACGCCACGCCGCCCCGCGGCCTTGAGGTGATGGAGCACCTTTCGGACGGCGACCGGATCGAGGCCGTTCTCGACCTCCTCGATGCAGAGCAGGCTGGGACCCGGTCTGCGCGCGAGCAGGGCGAAGATGGCGGTCATTCTTCGAGTGCCCTCGGATAGCATCCAGGCTGGGATCAGGAACTGCTTCGAGCCATCGCGCCCCTTGTAGACGATGTCTTCTTTCAGGGCGTAGTTGCCCGAGCGATTGTCGCTGCTGCGTATCACCTCGACGCCGCGGATGTCCGGCAGCACCGACTGCAGCATCTCGACCAGATCCTCGCGTGCGTCGCTGTCCAGCGACTCGATCAGCGCGGTCAGCAGGGAGCCGACCTCGTCGAGCAGAGGGTCGAACGAGGCCCTTCGGAGTGGGGCGACGCGCGCGAGGTCGGTCGGCTCCAGCCGCAAGAACACGGCGTCTCTCCAGAAGTTCACGATATCGCCGCCAGCGATGCCATGCCGGGTGTTCGGCAACGACTCCTCGAGGCGCGAGAGCATCAGCCTGTCGTCGACCGTTGGCCTGGTCGTCTCGAGGGCCTTGTTGCCATAGGGCATCCCCGCGCTGCCGATTTTCAGCTCCTCCGCGCCGACCCGGGCGAGGTTGCCGTCCTCCTCGATGCTGCACTGGTAGTGGGCGAACGAGCCGCTCTCGGCCTCGAGCCGGGTCTCGATTCGGAAGCCGCGGGGTTCGGCGGAGTAGCGATGGTTAATCAGGTCCTGGACACCGTTGTAGCGGTCGCACGCGAAGTTGGTCGTCTTCCGGACCGCCGCGTCGATCCACTGCAGCGCCTCGAGCAATGTGCTCTTGCCGGCGCCATTGCGACCGACCAGCACGTTGAAGGGGCGGAGGGGGACGTTTGACAGCCCGTACGCCGCCTTGAAGCGATGCAGGCTCACCCGGGTCAGTTGCAGTGGCGTCGTCACGGTCGGTCGTCGCCGCCGAGCATAACAGGTTGTCCATCCCGCGTGTCAGGGAACGCGCTCATTGATCCTGGCCGGGGCTGAAACGCGGGGGGGAGCGGCGGAAGCGGCGGCGGCGAATGCCCCGCCACGATGCCAAGCGGAACACGATCCGGGACGCCGGGGGCGTCAACCGGGCTGGAGCTTCTCGATGAAGAAGTCGAGCACGCGCCGCACGGAGGGTTCGTGGCGTTGTTCGGTGATCACGCTGTGGTCGCGGAAGCTCGTGCTCGGGAGCTCGACGGCGAGGAAGGCGTCGCCGAGGAGTTCGCGCAGGGAGGTGAAGCGGTCGCCGACGAGGCGGTCGCCGGTGAAGCGCAGGCCGAGCACCTGGCAGCCGGCGGCGGCACGGCGGGCCACGATCTGGGCGTCCTCGGGGGAGAGGTTGAGGTCGGCGCGGCGGGCTCGTTTGCCGAAGGCGAAGGGCAGTGATGGTTGGCTGAGCACGGGGGCGATGACGATGTCGTCGACCATCATGGCGAGGGCGAAGCCGCCGCTGAAGCACATGCCGATCGCGCCGACGCCGGGGCCGCCGAGCTCGTCGTGGAGCGCTCGGGCGAGGGCGCGCAGGAATGCGACGATCGGCGAGGTGCGGCCCTGGGCCCAGCTCGTGAACTCATTGGCGATGCAGACCTTGGCCAGGCCGGCCGCGATGTAGCCCGGGCTCACCGGTTTGCCGGGTTCGCCGAGCAGCGAGGGCATGATCACGGTGAAGCCGGCGGCGACGAGCTCGTTGGCGAATTGCGTGACGCGCGGGGTGATGCCGGGGACCTCGTGGATCACCACGACGCCGGGTCCGCTGCCGCGGCGGTAGGTGTCACGGGTGAAGCCGGCGGCGCTGAAGCTGCCGCGGGTCCATCCGGCCAGGATATCGGTGGTTTCGCTGGAGCGGGTCACGTTGGTCGCTCGAGGGTCTCACTGTGGCGGGCGCGAGACAAGCCGCGGCGGGCGAAAGCTTGCCGGTGTATGTGGTCACCGCGAGGCTGTTCAGGCGCCGGTGAGGTAGACGATGCCGAGGCACATCTCGTCGCTGGTGCCCTCGCCCCAGTACACGGGCGCGGCGCCGGCGGAGTTGTCCCACTTGCACTCGAGGGTCAGCTTGTCGCCGGGCATCACGGTGATCGGGGTGGTCAGCTGATAGTCGCCCTGCCAGTTGAAGTCCCAGCGCGGGATCTCGAGGGCGCAGTCGGTGCCACCGGCGGCGCGTTCGATCTTGATCGAGCCGGATACGCCGAGGGTGTGCATGTGCAGCGCGGCGGTCTGCAGCAGGATCGGCGCCTTGGGGTCGAGCTCGGTGCCGGGCGCGAGCAGGGGCAGCGCCTTGCTGAGGTCGATCGAGAAGCTCTGCACGACGTCGGCGTCGCCGGCGGGGATCTCCATCGGGGTCTGGCCGCTGACCCAGCCGGGGTTGGTGAAGGGGGCCACGCTGGCGACCTTCGCCACGCTGTCAGCGGTGCGCATCTTGAGGGTCGTGCGATCCGGCTCCGCGCCCGGGAGGGTGTGGTAGTGCATCTGCACGACGATCTTCGAGCCGGGCTCAATGCGCAGGCCGCTGCCCTCGGGCAATGCGCCGTTGCGGCTGCCGGGCACCCAGGCGCCGAGCCATTGCGGGCGCTTGGCACCGGGACCGCCGTAGCAGAGGTAACCGGGGTCGGGGTCGGCGGCGTCGAGGGCCTGATACTCGGCGACCTGCGCGGGCGGCACGGTGTAGGCGATCACGTGGTGCACGATCGAGGTCACGCCCGGGCTGGCGACGAAGGCGGTGATGTATTTGAGCTGGTCTTCGGGCCAGTCGAGCACGAAGCAGCGATATTCGTCGGGGGCGATCGTCGGGCTGTAGGCGACGGGCAGGGCGAGCTCGACGTCGTATTTGACGTCGTCGACGGTGGGGGCCTCGGGCGCGGGGGCGTCGGCGGGGTCACCTTCCGGGGCGCCGAGGGCGGCCCAGTCGGCGATCAATTGCTTTTGCTCTGCCGGCAGCGAGCGGTCGTGATTGTAGGTGTTGCAGGCGTTGTCGGGCGGCCACGGCGGCATGCTCGCGTCCATGACCGAGGCGGCCAGCGCGGGCGCGAAGGTTTTGGCCTCGTCGTAGGTTTGTAGCGAGAATGGGGCGATGTTGCCGGGGGTGTGACAGCCGGTGCAGCTGCGATCGAGGATCGGCTTGATGTCGCGATAATAAGTGACGGCGGCGCCCTCGGTGGGATCGCTGGTGCCGGTGCTGGTGCCGGTGTCCGCGGTGGTGTCCGCCGTGGTGTCGGTGGTGTCCGCGGGGGTGTCGGCGCAGGCGGGCACGAGCAGGGCCAGGGTGAGGAGGGTGGCGCGACGTTGCATGTCGCGATTCTCATCGCGAGTTGTTGAGGGAGTGTGGAGCGGGTGCGGTCGGCGCGGTCGGTCCCGTGATGGTCGCTCGCAGGCCGCGCGGCAGCTCGGGGCCCAGCACCAGGGTCCAGCCGGCGCGCTGGCAGACCTCGGTGGTGATGGCGAGGCCGAGGCCGCTGCCCTTGGGGTCGCGGCGCCGGGCCTCGTCGCTGCGGAAGGTCCGCTCGCCGAGGCGCGGCAGGTCGACCGGCGGGACCCCGGGGCCGTCGTCGATGACCGTCAGCGTGAAGCGGTGGTCGGCGGCCTCGAGCAGGATGGCGACGTGACCGCCCGGCTCGCCGTGGGCGACGGCGTTGTGCACGAGGTTGGCGAGGGCCTGCTCGGCCATCGCGGGGTTGCAGACGACCTCGACGGGCTCATCGGGGCGCGCGCCGTGGACCTCGATCGCGCGCAGGCGGCCGAGCATGGCGAAGCGGCGGGTGACCTGGTCGACGAGGCCGCCGAGCTCGCTGCGCAGGTCGCCGCGCAGCGGGTCGGCGCCGTCGGCGAGGCGCGAGGCGAGGTGGAGGTTTTCGGTGAGGGCGCCCATGTAGACCACATCGGCGAGGGCGCCGCGTACGAGGGCGTCGGCGTCGGGGGCGAGGGTGCTCGCGGAGAGGTGCTCGAGGGTCATCTGCAGCGAGGCGAGGGGGGTGCGCATGTCGTGGGCGACGGCGCCGAGGTGTTGCTCGAGGGCGCGCTGGCGCTGGTTCATGGCGTCGGCGTCGGCGAGGATGCGGCGGTGTGCGCCGTCGAGGAGCACGGAGAGCTGGCCGATGTCGTCGGCCTCGGCGTCGGCGGCGGAGGCATAACCGGCGTCGATGCCGACGCGCTGGGCGGCGCCGCGGAGTCGGGCGAGGCGCTGGGTCATCGGCCGGATGGCATAGAAGCTGGCGAGGATGACGGAGCCGGCGATGGTGAGGGTGATGAAGCCGAAGATGGCGGCGAGGGCGGTCATGCGTTCGCGGCCGCCGACCTGCCAGCGCATCATGACGAGGCCGCAGGGGCCGTTTGGCGCGGCGCGTCGCAGGCCGGCGCCGCCCCAGTATTGCAGCCAGTACATGCGGGTCGGGGAGGCCTCGCCGGCCTCGAGTCGCGCGAGCAGGACGAGGTCGATCGGTGGCGCGTCGGCGGCCGCGGGTTCGAGGGTCTGCGGGTCGTAGACGTCGATGCGCAGGGCCTCGCCGAGGTCGCGGCCGAAGCGGGCGGGGTCGCGTTCGCAGCGGCCGAGCTCGATCGGGTCGAGCTGCGGCATCAGCAGGGAGACGCGGCGCAGCGCCTGTTGCATGAGCAGGCCGCTCATGACCAGGCTGCTGACGCCGACGCCGAGGCCGGCGCACAGGGCCGCGGCGAGGAACACCCGCCGCGGCAGACCACGCCAGATCTTCATGGCTCGCCCTCGGGGACGTCGAAGCGATAACCAATGCCCCACACGGTGGCCAGGCGCGCGCCGGCGGGGCGGCCGAGCTTGCGGCGGATGCGGGCGATGTGCGAGTCGATGGTGCGGTCGCTGCGGTCGCCGCCCGCGGGCAGCGTGGCCTCGGCGAGCTGGCGGCGGGTGACGGCGCGACCTGGCCTTTCGACCATGTACGCGAGGACATTGAACTCGTGGGCGGTCAGGGCCAGCGGGGCGCCGCCGACCTGCACGGTGCGGGCGCCCGGGTCGAGCACGACGTCGTCCCAGCGCACGGCCCGGCCGGGGGCCCCGGCGGTGAGTCGCAGGCGGGCACGGATGCGGGCGACCAGCTCCTCGACCCAGAACGGCTTGGGCAGGTAGTCGACGGCGCCGAGCTCGAAGGCGCGCAGGCGGGCGTCGAGGTCGGTGCGGGCGGTGAGCACGATGACGGGGGTGGAGGTCCGTTCGCGCCACAGCTCGAGGACCTCGAAGCCGCCGCGGCCGGGCAGCATGAGGTCGAGGACGGTGAGGGCGAACGCCTCGGCGAGGCCGAGGGCGGCGCCGCGTTCCCCGTCGGTGGCGAGCTCGACCGAGAAGCCGGCGTGGGTGAGCCCGCGGACGATGCCGGCGGCGATCGGTGGGTCGTCCTCGACGACGAGGATGCGGGTCTCTGATTCGCGGCGCACGTGGGGCTCCCGGTAGCGGAGGGCCACGCTAGCAGAGCCCGGGGGTGCAGATGTGGAGGGAATGTGGAGGATGCGGTATTCTCGCGGGCGCATGCGGACGGACGAGGCCCTGTCGCCGGCGGGCCGCTTCGTGGCCGCCATGGACCCGCGGGCGCGGCGACAGGCCGGCGCGCATTATACCGGCGAGCGCGACATCCTGCGGGTGATCGAGCCGCTGTTTCTGACGGCCCTGCGGGCGGAGCTGGTCGCGGCGGAGCACGCGGGGGAGGCGGCGCTGCGCGGGCTGTTGTCGCAATTGCGGGGGCTGCGGTTTTTTGACCCGGCGTGCGGGTGTGGGGATTTCCTGGTCGTCACGCTGCGCGAGCTGCGGGCGCTGGAGTTCGCGGTGTTGCGGGCGCTGCGGGGGCTCGGGGTGAGCGAGGATTCGGCGCGGGTCGGTCGCGGGCAAATGGTCGGGATCGAGATCGATGCGGTCGCGGCGGGCCTCGCCCGCGAGGCGCTGGCGCAGGTCGACGCGGAGATGGACGCGGTGGCGCAGGGGCTCGGCTTGCCGGTGGTGAAGGGGGATGGTGAGGCGAGGATCCATGTCGGCAATGCGCTGCGTGTGGATTGGAAGGATTACCTGGCGGCGAAAGAATGTGCGTATGTGCTCGGGAATCCGCCCTTTGTCGGCAAGAAGGAGCAGAGCCCGCAGCAGAAGGCGGACATGGCGTGGGTCTGGAAGGGCGTCCGCGGCGCGGGGGTGCTGGATCTGGCGAGCTGCTGGTTTCTCCTGGCGGCGCGCTATATCGCCGGGACCGCGGCGCGGGTCGGCTTCGTGGCCACCAGCTCGATCGCGCAGGGTGAGCAGGTCGCGGCGCTGTGGGGCGAACTGTTGGCCCAGCCGGGCCTGCATGTGCAATTTGCCGGTCGCAGCTTTCCGTGGGGCGGGGCGGCCCAGGGGCGCGCGCAGGTGCATGTGGTGGTGATCGGCTTCGGCTGTCGGCCGGGTGGCGAGCGCTTCATCGTCGAGCACGGGGAAGCGGGCGCGACGGTCACGGCGGTCCGCGAGATATCTCCGTATCTGGTCGCGGGCGGCCCGACGCTGGTCCGTGCGCGGCGCCGGCCGATCGCGGCGGTGCCCGGGCTGGTCTATGGCAGCTTCGCGCTCGACGACGGCCATTATACGCTCGACGCGGGGCAGCGGGCCGCGCTGCTGGATGAATGCCCGGAGGCGGCGCAGTATGTGCGGAGCTTCGTCGGCGGGCGCGAGCTGCTGCGTGGCGAGCCGCGCTATTGCCTGTGGCTGCAGGGCGCGGCGTTGGCCGAGCTGGAGCGGCTGCCGGCGGTGATGCGGCGAGTCGCGGCGGTGGCGGCCTGGCGGGCAGGTCGGGGGCGGGCGCTGACCCGGAGCCTCGCGGCGACGCCGACGCGCTTCGCCGAGGTGCGCCAGCCGGACGGGGCGTATCTGGCGATCCCGACCACCTCGTCGGAGCGCCGGCGATATCTGCCGATCGATTTCCTCGGCAGCGAGGTGATCGCGTCCAATCAAATTTATGTCATGCCGGGGGCGACGAACTACGAGTTCGGGGTCCTGCAATCGGCGATGCATATGGCGTGGGCCCGACAGGTCTGCGGGCGCTTGAAGTCGGATCTGCGGTACTCGAACGCGATCGTGTATAATAATTTTCCGTGGCCGGTCGCGGAGGGCGCGGCGCGTGAGGCGGTGGTCGTCGCGGCGGCCGAGGTGCTCGCGGCGCGGGCCGAGGCCGGCGCGACGCTCGCGGTGATGTACGAGGCCGGGCGCATGCCGCAGGCCCTCGGCGCTGCGCATGCGCGGCTGGATGCGGCGGTCGACCGCTGTTACGGCGCGGGGCGGCTGGATGGCGATCGCGCGCGGGTCGAGCTGCTGTTCGCGCGCTACGAGCAGGCCATCGCCTGAGCGCCAGCGGGTCGGGCGACGAGCTGTCTCTTTTTAAAACGGGAAAAATGAGCTGTCACGCCGGGTGGGGGCTGCCTCGTCCTTGTCGCATGAGCTCCAAGACCGACTCGCCCCTCTCACGAGATGCCGCGCGTGAACGCGCCCTGATCAGGATCCAGGCCGCCAGCGGCGCGCTGTTCGCCGTGTTTCTGTTGGCCCACCTGGTCAATCAGATGGTCGCGGTGTTCGGCCCTGTGACCTACGACGCGCTTCAGGGCGGGCTGCGTCGGGTGTACCAGACGCCGCTCCTCGAGGTCGTGCTGGTGGCGGCGCCGCTGCTCGTGCACATCGTCGTCAGCGTGTGGCGAATGATCCGTCGCCGTCGCGCGGGTCGGGCGGTGCCGCGGAGCTCGCGGGCGCGGCTGCAGCGGTATAGCGCGATCGTGCTGCTGGTCTTCACGTTTGGGCACGTGCTGGCCACGCGCGGGGCGTCGCTGGTGTATGACGTGTTCCCAGGTTTCGACGGGGTTGCGTATACGCTGGTGTGGTTCTTCGGCTATTTCTTTCCTTATTATCTGCTCTTCGCGGTCGCGGGGCTGTATCACCTGCTCAATGGCCTGACGCTGGCCCTCTCGCGCCTGCGCTTGCCGGGGCCGGGCGTGGTGCGCTCGGGGCGGCTGGTCATGGCGGCATGGTTCGTCGGGGCGGTGGCCCTCGCGTTCGGGCTCGCCGGCTTCGCGGGGGCGTTTGATAGCGGGGTGCGCGAGGCCGCGATCACCAGCCCCTATGCGCGGCTGCTCGGTGAGCTCGATGTCGCGGAGCCGGTGACGCGCTGAACGATCGGGCGTGATGCTCAGGGCTGCTCGTCGGGCGCCGTCCAGCGGTTGCCCTGCCCGACCTCGGCCAGCAGCATGGTGAGGAAGGCCTTGAGCGCGGAGCCCGGGGCGGCCTTCGAGGGCATCAGCGCGTAGAGCGTGACCCGCTTCCAGATCCAGCCGGGGCACAGGCGGACGAGCCGGCCGGCGTGCAGGTGCGCGCGCAGCATGTGCTCCGGCAGGACGCCGACGCCGGCGCCGTGCAGCAGCAGGCTGAGCACCGTGGCCCCGGCGTCGGCCTCGGCGCGCACGATCGGCACGAGCTCTTGCTTCGCGCCGCCGGGCCCGAGGAAGCGCATGGTCGCGGCGGTCACCAGCGAGTGACGGACCCAGGGCGCGGTGGCGAGGTCGCGCGGCCGGGAGACCGGCCCGAGCGTGTCCGCGAGGCAAGGCGCCGCGACGATCGGCTCGGGCAGCACGGCGAGCTTGCGGACGATCAGCGAGGAGGCCCTCGGCGCGCCGAGGCGAATCGCGAGGTCGATGCGGGCCGCGAGCATATCGCGCTGCGTGTCGTCGGCGAGGATCTCGGCGCGGACTTTTGGATAGGTGGCCACGAAGCGCGCCACCACCGGGCCGATGAGCACGGGGCCGAGGTCGCTGGTGGTCGAGATCCGCAGCAGCCCCGTGGGCTCGCGCCGGCCGAGGTCGAGGCTGCGCGCGAGCTGACCGAAGGCCTCCTCCACGCGGGTGGCGGTGGCCAGCACCTCCGCGCCCGTGGCGGTGAGGCGGACCTGCCGGGTGGTGCGCTCGAGCAGGCGCGCACCGCAGCGCTCCTCGAGTTGCTTGATGCGCTCGCTGACGACGCTCTTCGACAGCTTCAGCTCGTCGGCGGCGCCGGAGAACGAGGCGCGGCGGACGACGGCGGCGAAGACGGTCAGGAGCGGGCCATCGGCGGCGGTCAGCATTGTTCGAGCCTGACGAACAGTGCTTCCGGAAGCAAGCGATTGTTCGCCGGAGTTCGGGCGCCCACAATGTCGACACACAGGAGACACCATGAACCGAGACGAAGCCCGTTCCATCATCGCCCCCTTCTACGACGCCCTGAGCAGGCCCGCGACCAAGGACGTGCGCGCCCTCGTCGAGGGGCTGGCCAGCCCCGATTGGCGCTCGTTCTCCGGCGAGGGGGTCAGCAAGGGCCGGGAGGAGTTCATCCAGCAGGTGACCGGCTTTGGTCGGCTCATCCCCGACCTCGCCTGGGAGATCAAGCAGGTGGTCGTCGACGGCGATACGATCGTCGTGCGCAGCGAGGCCAGCGGCACGCCCGCGGCCGACTTCATGGGCGTACCCCATTCGGGCAAGCGCTTCGCCATCATGACCATCGACATGCACACGCTCGCGGGCGGCAAGCTCGTGCGCGCGGATCACGTCGAGGACTGGGCGGGGGCGCTGCGTCAGCTCAGGGGCTGACGCGCCGGGCTCAGGGGCTGCGCACGGCGAGGCTCTCGCCGATCGCGAGCACGTGCAGCGGCTCGCGGGGCCAGGCGCGGCGGGTCCACTCGGCGTCCAGGCGCTGCGGGGGCTCGTCCAGCGGCTCGTCGGTCAATTTGAAGGTGCCCCAGTGCATGGCCAGGAAGTGGCGCGCGCCGAGGTCCGCGAACGCCTGCACGGCCTCCTCGGGGTTCATGTGCTGCTTGCCCATGAACCAGGCCGGATCGTACGCGCCGATCGGGAGCATGGCGGCGTCGATGCCGGGGTAGCGGCGACCGATCTCGGTGAAGCCGTCGAAGTAGGCGGTGTCGCCGGAGTGGTAGATGCGGGCGCTGGAGCCCTCGATGACGAAGCCGCCCCATAACATCTGGTTGGCGTCGGTGATGCCGCGGCGGCTCCAGTGCTGCGAGGGCACATAATGAATCGTGACGTCGCCGATCTTGGTGGCGGACCACCAGTCGAGCTCGGTGCACGGGAGCTTGGTGCCGCGAAAGATGCGGCTCTGGCCCAGGCCGGTGATGATCGGGGCGCCGACCGGCTCGAGGGTCGGCAGGTCGAGGTGGTCGTAATGATTGTGCGAGACGAGGCTGGCGGCGATCGGTGGGAGCTGCTCGATGGTGAGGCCGGGCTGTACGTTGCGGCGGATGATGACGCTGATCGCGTCGCGCAGCCCCGGGTCGATGCCGAGTGCCCGATAGGATTCGATCAGCAACGCCTGCG
>ERZ795056.5240-NODE-5240-length-13067-cov-6.022364_pt1 | contig 13067 bp, 10 predicted proteins | sample MGYA00375140_ERZ795056 | MGnify/ENA primary metagenome ERZ795056 (study PRJEB30185, sample SAMN05720227) | activated sludge metagenome | isolation source: Anaerobic digester | place: USA | collected 2015-03-09 ...
GACGCCCCACCGTTGCATACCGCCCGTGCGCACGCACGCGGCGTCCAACTTCATCTGACAATTCTTTAAGCACCTCCCGCACACGCTCACGGTCGCCGCAATCTTCCGGAAAGGTGTATTCACGCGACAGACTTTTCTCGACTGACTCGGGTTCCACCTCGCGCGTGTCCTCGCCGAAGGCCAGCGCGTGCAAGTGGGCAGCCAAGCCTTCGCCTAGCAGGCGGCCGAGCGTTTCCAGATCGACGTTCTGGATGTCCTTGACCGTCCGGAACCCGCGCCGTTCGAGCGTTTCGCGCGTGACGGAGCCGACTCCCCAGAGTGCGCCGACCTTAAGCCCGCCCAGCCACCGGACCACGTCATCGCGGCCGTCCGGCATCACGAAAAGACCGTCCGGCTTGGCCTGTTCGCTGGCGAGTTTGGCCAGGAACTTGTTGTGGGCCACGCCGACCGATGCGGTCAGGCCGACATCCGCGCGGATCGCGGCCCGGATCTGTTCAGCGATACGCGGTCCCTCGCCGAACAGCCGGCGCGAGCCGGTCACATCGACAAACGCCTCATCAATCGACACCGGCTCGATCATCGGAGAAAACCGCTCAAAAATGGCGAAAACGCGGTGCGAAGCCTCCGCATACCGCGCCATGTCGCCCCGCACAAAAATCCCGTGCGGGCAGCGCCGATACGCCTCGCGCGACGGCATGGCAGAGTGGATGCCGAACACGCGCGCCTCATAGGAACAGGTCGAAACAACGCCGCGCTGATCCGGCGGCGCACCGACGATCACCGGCTTGCCGCGCCACTCGGGATGGTCGCGCTGCTCAACCGCCGCAAAAAAGGCGTCCATATCGACATGCAGGATACAGCGGCGCATAGCATCCTCTGGAAAACGGACGTTGGACTGCGACCGGTTTGTGGAGTGCGGGAGCTTGCTCCCGCTTTCCAAAGCGGCGGCAAGCCGCCGCGCTCCAAAATGCGCCCGCGTTCCCGACTCGCCTGTTCACCTTAGTGCGCGCGCAGGAGCGGACGACACGCGAGCGCGGTCCGCTCCTGGATGCTCATCACTGCGGAGCACCGTCAGTCGGGGCCGGAGCAGCCGGAGCTGGGGCAACCGAGGCCTGGGTTGGGGCCGGAGCAGCCGGGGCCGGGACTGCGGACGGCGGCTGGGCCGGACGGGGCGCGGACGGCGGCTGGGCCGGACGGGGCGCGGACGGGGCTGCGGGCGCATGCCCCTGTCCAGGCTTGACGGGCTTGGGTGCGAGCATGCATCCGAGCATGCGCCCGATCAGGCGCGGATTCTGTTCAACCACCGCAAACGCCGAGCACTCCTGGATCACCTTTTGCACAACTTCTACCCCGAGCTCCTTGTGCGCATTCTCGCGCCCGCGGTACTGGAGCGTCACCTTGACCTTGTGGCCTTCTTCCAGGAACTCTTTCATCTGACGCAGCTTGTGGGCGAGATCGTTTGCATCCACGCTCGCGTGGAACTTGACCTCTTTGATCAGCGTCGTCTTCTGATTCTTGCGGGCCTGCTTGCGCTTGATGCTTTCCTCGTAGCGGAACTTGCCGTAATCCATGATCTTGCAAACCGGCGGCTCCGCGTTGGGGGAAACCTCCACGAGGTCGAGTCCCTGCTGGTCAGCAAGACGCTGCGCGTCGCGCGTCGTCATCACGCCCAGCATATCGCCGTTGGCGTTGATCACGCGGACATTCGGGACACGGATTTTGAAGTTCACTCGGGTAAACGAAGCGATAGCTCACCTCCATTGTTCAACCGCTTTCGCGGCATGTTGTTTTTGTCGCCAGTCAGGGGGTCCAGCAAGGCCTGCCTGTCGGGTTGGCCATATCCATTCTTCCAGACCTTGACCCTTCCGCACTCCCTCACTCCGTCAGGGCGGCCTTCACATGTTCCATGAAGGCCTCAAGTGTCATCGCGCCTTGGTCGCCGTCCGTGCGGCTACGCACCGAGACCACACCGGCCTCGGCGTCGCGTCCGCCCACGACCAGCATATACGGCACTTTTTCAAGCTGCGCCTTGCGGATCTTCGCGCCGAGCTTCTCGTTGTCGGCATCCACCGTCACACGGACATCCGCCGCGCGCAGCCGCCGTTCGATCCCGCGGGCATACTCAAGCTGTCCGGCCGTGATCGGCAGCACGCGCACCTGTTCCGGTGCCAGCCACACCGGGAATGCGCCGGCGTAGTGCTCGATCAGAATGCCGAAAAAGCGCTCCAGGCTGCCGAGCAACGCGCGGTGCACCATGTAAGGCTGGTGCTCCTTGCCATCTTCGCCGATATACGACAGGTTAAAGCGCTCAGGCAGGTTAAAATCGAATTGGATGGTCCCGAGCTGCCAAGGCCGCCCCAGCGCATCTTTGATCTTCAGGTCGATCTTCGGACCATAAAACGCGCCGCCGCCTTCGTCCACCTGGTAAGCGATCGACTCCGCCTTGAGCGCGCTCTCGAGCGAGCGCGTCGCCTGCTCCCAGCGTTCAGGCAGCCCGACCGCCTTCTCGGGGCGCGTGGACAGATACGCGGTGATGTCGGTGAACCCGAAGCGCCGCAGGATGCGCAGGGCAAAGGTCACGGTGGCGCGCACCTCGTCCTCGATCTGCTCGGGCGTGCAGAAAATATGGGCGTCGTCCTGAGTAAAGCCGCGCACGCGCAGCAGGCCGTGGCGCACGCCTTCCTTCTCGTAGCGGTAGACGGTGCCCAGTTCCGCCCAGCGCAGCGGCAAGTCGCGGTAGGAGTAGCGACGCGTCTTGTAAATCTGGATATGGAACGGGCAGTTCATCGGCTTGACGAAGTACTGCTCGACCGCAGCATGCGTGCCCTCGCCCTCGGTCACATTCATGCACGGAAACATGCTCTCGCGGTAAAAACCCAGATGGCCCGAGGTCTCCCACAGTCTCGCGCGCCCGACATGCGGTGAGAAAACCATTTCATAGCCGGCACGGAAGTGCTCGCGCCGCCAGAAGTCCTCGATCGCCACGCGGATGCGCGCGCCTTTGGGATGCCAGTGCGCCAGGCCTGGCCCGACGTCTTCGCTGATGCTGAACAGCTCCAGCTCTTTGCCGAGCTTACGGTGGTCGCGCCGCTTGGCCTCCTCAATCCGAGTCAGAGCCGCGTCAAGCGCCTCCTGCGAAACATCGGCCATTCCGTACAAACGCTGCAGCATCGGGTTGCTCTCGTCGCCGCGATAATACGAGCCTGCAACCGCCATCAGCTTGACCGCGCCGATTTCGGCGGTTGTCGTCACGTGGGGCCCGCGGCAGAGGTCGGTGAACCCGCCGCAGGTGTACAGCGAGACCGCCTCACCGGCCGGAATGTCAGCCAAACGCTCCAGCTTGTAGGGCTGGCCCGCCAGCAGCGCGGCGGCCTCCTCGCGCGTGACCTCGCGTCGTTCGAACGGCAGACCCGCCTTGATCAGCGCCTTGATCTCTGCTTCAATCGCCGGGAAATCCTCGGGCGAGAGACGATGAGCCATGTCGAAATCATAGTAGAATCCGTCATCTGTCGACGGGCCGATATCCAGCTTCACATCCGGGTACAGCTTACAGACCGCGGCGGCCATCACATGGGCCGCGCTATGCCTCATTACATCCAATGCTTCCACGCACTACCTCCATGCCGGGGAACCTACAAATGCCCGCCAGCCGATGAATCAAAAAGTGGTTTCAAGTGTCCCGTATCTACGGCTAGAAGTCAAGCTGAGGGATGACGCAACTTTGTGCGCCACACTGGAAGCGACGTCGGTTTTAACGCATCAAAGTGAAGGGGTTGAAGCGCGCTCACAATCCCATGTCCTCGTTGACAACCAACACATGGAAATCGGTGAGCGACGGCTTGCTGTCAATGATCGTGGTGACATGGCAGATGCGTTGCGGAGCGTCGCAGTCACAGCAGAAGCCGGTCGCCGCACACGGGGTCTGCTTGCCCAGACGCATGGCGTTGGGCGGCGCGGACTTGTCCTTAATGCGGCGGATGGCGTCCCCGACATCACCCTCGACGATTTTATTGCGGCCCGCCACCACGATCACCTTCGACGGCCCGTAAATCATGGCCGCGACGCGGTTGCCGTTGCCGTCGATGTTGACCAGGCAACCGTCCAGCGTCACGGCGTTTGTGCCGCTCAGAAAGAGGTCACAGGTCTGCTGCCGTTTCATAATCGTCATTTTCTGCTCGGGTGTCAGATCGGGGAACCCGTGGTTCAAAATCTCCTTGCCCTGTTCGGCCAGGCGCGTGGTGAGCTTGAGATCGGCCACCGAGAGCGATCCTCCGAAGCCGACATTCCGCGCCGTCTCAGCCTCTTTCATAATGTAGTCTGAGGCTTCCTGCGCGTTGGCGCAATACACCGCCGTAAAATGCTTCTTCGTCAGGTTCTCGACCACCTTTCGGCATTTTTTCTCTGCGGTCCAATCGTTCAAATCCTGTGTGCGAGGCAACATGTCGGGTCCTTTCTTGAGTTCGGTTCGTATTATGTCTTCCACCTCCTACCGCGTCAAGACAGAGCCAGAGAACGCGAACCGCAAACTTGCACCCGTTGCTACAAACATGATATATTGGCCCCGTAATAGGCGCTTGACGCCGCCACTATTGAAAAGGGAGATCATGACGACATCACGCAGAACGTTTCTGAAGCGCGCCTCGCTGGCCAGCGCACCCTTCATCCTGCCGACCCGCATCTGGGCGGCGGACACGAAACCTAACGATAAGCCCCGCATGGCCTTCATCGGGCTCGGCATCCAGTCGCGCGGCCTGCTCGGCAATTTTCTGCATCAGGACGTGACGGTCGTGGCCATGTGCGACGTGGACACTACGCGCCGCGAAGACGGCGTGAAACGCGTCGATGATTTTTATAAAAGCCATCCGGACAAAGGCATCCCCGGCAATTGCAAGGGGTACAATGATTTTCGCGATGTTCTCGCGCGCAAGGACATCGACCTGGTCTGTATCGCGACGCCCGACCACTGGCATGCGTACATCACCATCGCCGCGATGGCCGCCGGCAAAGACGTCTATTGTGAGAAGCCGCTGACCTACAACATCCATGAGGCCGCAGCCGTGATGGCCGCCGCCAAGCGCTACAAGCGCATCCTTCAGACCGGCGCGATGCAGCGTTCCAGTTTTGAATTTTTGACTGCCGCCGAACTGGTCCGTAACGGCTGCATCGGTACGATCAAACACGTCGACTGCAACTTCGGCGGGCCCTCTCGTCCGCACGTCGACCCGAAGGACGAGATCCCGATGGAGCCGGGCCTTGACTGGGACCTCTGGTGCGGCGGCGCGCCGCTCGTCAAATACAATGACAAACTCTCTCCGCGAGGCGTCCACAACTTCTTCCCGATGGTCTGGCGCATGGATGACCTGTTCGGTTCCGGCTACTGCGGCGACTGGGGCGCGCACCATCTCGACATCGCCCAGTGGGGCCTCGGCATGGACGAGAGCGGCCCGGTGAAAGTGATCCGCGCCGAACGTTCAGAAAAGGACAAGGCCAACGCCGAGCTCGGCGGCCGCGCGCAGTCCGGCGTGGTGCTTGAGTTCGCCGGCGGCATCACCCTCAAACACAGCCCCTTCTCGGTTTTCGGCACCATCTTCCACGGCACCGAGGGCACGGTCTCGGTCAACCGCGGCAAGTTCGAGATGACCCGCGGCACCGAACTGGTCTCGCGTTTCACAAAAAAAGAGGATGGCGGATCGCTTGACGGCGCACTCGCCAAGGCGCGTAAGGCGTTTCTCACGGACAGCACCTACAAGACCAAGCTCTACAAAACGAAGGGCGGCCATCCGGCAGACTTCGTGGCTTGTGCGAAATCGCGCCTGCCCGCCTGCTCCAACGAGGATGTGGGCGGCCGCGCGGCGATCCTGTGCCACCTCTGCAACTTGTCCTATGTCCGCGACGTCAGCTTTGACTGGGATCCGGTCAAGAACACCTTCGCGAACGGTACCGGCAACGCCGGCTGGCTGGCCCGCGACGGCGGTTACCGCAAGAAATGGTCGGTCTGATCCGCACACAGAAAGGATTCCCGCATGACCGCTTTTACATGTTACAACCCGGTGAAGCTCGTGTTCGGCAAGGGCATGATCGCTGAACTCAAAACACTCATCCCGCCGGATGTGACCGTCATGGTCACGTACGGCGGCGGCTCGATCAAGCAGAACGGCGTGTACGACCAAGTGTGCGCCGCACTCGCGGGCCGCACGGTGATCGAGTTCGGCGGCATCGAACCCAACCCGCGCTACGAAACCTGCATGCGGGCCGCGGCGCTTGCAAAGAAGGAGGGTGCGGGATTCCTGCTTGCGGTAGGCGGCGGCTCGGTGCTGGACGGCACCAAGTTCATCGCCGTCGCCGCCCGCTATGGTACGGGCGACCCGTGGGCGATCATGGAGGGGCGCGCGCCGGTTTCGGACGCCGTGCCGTTGGGCGCGGTCATGACCCTTCCCGCCACCGGCTCCGAGATGAATACCTTCGCGGTGATCTCGCGCGATTCCACGGGAGAAAAACTGGCGTTCGCCTCGCCTCACGTCTATCCGCAGTTCTCGATTCTGGATCCGGAAACCACCTTCTCGCTGCCAGACCGCCAGACTCAAAACGGGATCATCGACACCTTCGCCCATGTGATGGAACAGTACATGTGCGCCGTCGGCCGAGCCCCATTGACGGAGCGCATGGCGGAATCGGTCCTGCTCACATTGGTCGAGGAGGCTCCGAAGGTGAAAGCCTCCCCAGACGACTACGAGGTGCGGGCCAACCTGATGTGGTGCGCCACGGTAGGCCTCAACGGCTGGCTCGGCTGCGGTGTCGCGGCCCAAGACTGGGCCACGCACATGATCGGCCACGAGCTGACCGCGCTGTACGGCATTGACCACGCCCGCACGCTGGCCGTGATCATGCCGGCCGTGCACCGTCACCAGCTCGCACGCAAACTGCCGCGCCTCGCGCAGTGCGCCGTGCGCGTGTGGGGTATCCAAACGGGCGATGATGCGGCGCGTGCCGCACAGGCGATTGACCGCATGGAGGCCTTCTTCCAGGCCGTCGGCGTGCCGACACGGTTAAGCGACTATGACATTGACGCCGATGAAGCCGGACGCCGCGTGGCGGAGCGGCTGGCGCAACGCGGCGCCAAGATCGGAGAATACGGTGATCTGGGGGAACAGGCCGTGCGCGAAATCGTCGCGCTGGCGCGCTAACACCGTCTTGTCACGTCATGAAACGGACCTGCCACGAGATTGCGCCCGGCATCCTGTTGGGCGGCCTGTTGGGCCTCTTGCTCGGGGCGGGCGGTTTTACGCTGCGCGAGGGTGAAGCCTTCGCGTACCTGAGCGACGAGTCCAAAGTCTGCGCCAACTGCCACATCATGCGTGACCACTACGACGGCTGGCAAAAGGCCAGCCACCACACCGCCGCCACCTGCAACGACTGCCATGTGCCCAAAGGCTTCATCCCCAAATACTGGACCAAGGCGGAAAACGGCTACCATCATTCGAAGGCGTTCACCCTGCAAAATTTTCACGAGCCGATTCTCGCCCAACCGAAGAGCCGGCGTGTCGTGCAGAACAACTGTATCCGCTGCCACGGCGATCTGGTGAGCCAGATGCTTGCTAAGCCACGCCCTGCGGACGAGCCGTTCCGCTGCGCGCGCTGCCACGACCGCGTGGGCCACGGCCCCACGCGCTAACCCTGAGGTGCCTCATGTCTACCCCGTCCAACACCCTGTCAAACCCTCGCATCCGCGCTGCCTATGTCGTCACATTCGTCGCTGCCGCCGGCCTGACCGTCGGCGTGCTCGCGCTCTGGCGCAACATCATGACGCGCAAAACCGAAGCCCTGCAGCATGTCTTTCAGATCGTCGAACTCGACGAAAACACGGTCGACCCCGCCGAGTGGGGCAAAAACTACCCGCGGCAATATGACAGCTACCGGCGCACGGTCGACACGGCGCGCACCCGCCACGGCGGCAGCGAAGCGTTCCAAAAACTCGATGCCGACCCGTTGTGGCGTGTGCTTTTCAAAGGATACGCCTTCGCGGTCGACTACCGCGAAGAGCGCGGGCACGCCTACATGCTGCAGGACCAAGAGGAGACCGTTCGCGTCAAGGATTTTCCTCAACCCGGCGCCTGCCTGCACTGCCACTGCTCGATCATTCCCGCCTACCGCGCCATGGGGCGCAAGGCCGGCGTGCCGGACGGCAACCCGCAAGAGCAGGTCATGAGCGGTTTCGCAGCCGTCTGCGCCATGCCCTACGCCGCAGCCCGGGCCCTCACCGACGATCAAGGCCAGAAACTTATCCAACACCCGGTCGCCTGCATCGACTGCCATGACCCGGAGACGCTGGGCCTGCGCGTTACCCGGCCCGGCCTGCTCAACGGCCTGCGCGAATTGGCCAAGGCGGCCAGCACGCCGCTGCCGCACCTGCCGAGCATCATGCGCTGGCGCGCCGGCAACCGGGCGCGCGACTATGATGTCAACCTCGATGCCTCGCGCCAAGAGTTGCGCACGCTGGTCTGCGCCCAATGCCATGTGGAATACTACTTCAAGAAGCCCGACCAGCGCCTCACCTACCCTTGGCACAACGGCCTGCGCGTTGAGCAGATCGAGGCCTACTATGACGACGTGGGCCATGTCGATTGGAAGCATGCCGACAGCGGCAGCCCGATGCTGAAAGCGCAGCACCCCGAATTCGAGCTGTGGAGCCAGGGCATCCACGCGCGCAGCGGCGTCGCCTGCGCCGACTGCCACATGCCCTACATGCGCGAAGGCGCGGTCAAGGTCAGCAGCCACCATGTCCGCAGCCCGCTGCTCGACCCCGCGCGCTCCTGCCAGACCTGCCACCGCCATCCCGAGCATGAGCTCGTCGCGCGCGTGGAAGCCATCCAAGACCGCACGCAGGCGCTCATGCTCCGCGCCGAACAGGTCACCGTGGCGTTGATCCAAGAGATCGAGGCCGCACAGCGCGCCGGCGCGCCGGCGACCGCACTCGAAGCGGCCCGCGCCCTGCACCGCCGCGCGCAATGGCGGCTGGACTTCATCGCCGCGGAAAATTCAATGGGCTTCCATGCCGCCCAAGAGGCCGCGCGCATCCTGGCCGAGGCGATCGACTTCGCGCATCGCGGACGACTTGCCCTGCACCCGCCGGCTCAGGCCGGCGGGTGAGCAGAGGTCAGAGTGTCAGAGGCCAGAGGTCAGAGCGTCCATGGCGCGCGCATCGGGCGCGCCATCAGCCGGTTTGCCTCCTCGTCACCCTCGAACACTTCTTTCGCGGGGTCCCACTTGAGCGAACGTTCCAGCTTGTAGGCGATCGAAACCAGTTGGCCGAGCGAGGCGGCGCGGTGTCCGATCTCCTCATGTGAACTCGGCCGTTCGCGGCTCTTGATGCAGCCGAACCAGTTGGCGTGGTGGGTGTTCGCGCCGCTCACCTCGCGCCGTTTCAGCTTCATCTCGTCGAACAGGCTCTCAGGCCCCGCCTCTAACTTGCCGCCGCCGTACAGAATCGACAGCCAGCCGCGTTCGCCTACGAAGACCCCGCCGAAATTCCCCTCCAGACGCGCTTCCTGCGGCACGGCCTTGTACAGCGCCTTGACCTGGCCCCAGCCATCGACATGGTGCAGCAGCGTCCCGTTGGCGTAGCGGCAGGTCAGCGTCGGATAGCCGCCTCCCGACGGATGGATCAGCTCGACCGGACCGCTCTCCTCGACGCCCAGCGCGTACTGGATCACGTCGGCCGCGTGCGAGTGGTAGCTGGTCGACGGCCCCAGTCCGAAATCTTCGCAGAAGTTCCACGGCACCACGCCCGGAATGGGATTGCGGTGATAGTGGTGGTTGAACGGATGCCACGGTGCCGGACCGACCCACTGATTCCAGTCCAAACCCTCGGGAACCGGCTCTTCAGGAAGCACCGGATTCAGCGGCACGCGTGATTTGCCGAGCACCGGAACGTGCTGCCACCCCCAGATGGTAAAGACCTGTTTCACCTTACCCAGGCCGCCCGTGCGCACAAAAGCGATCGCCTCGTTAAATGTCTGCATCGAACGGTACTGCGAACCGGTCTGAAACACGCGCTTGTTGGCACGCACAGCATCGACCAGCGCACGCCCTTGCCGCAGCGTCAGCGAGACCGGCTTCTCGCAATAAACATCCTTGCCAGCCTTCACAGCATGCACCGAAATCGGCGTGTGCCAATGGTCGGGTGTCACCACCACCACGGCATCGATATCCGCACGCGCCAGCACCTCGCGGTAATCCGAATAGGTTGCGCAGCCGCTGTAACTGCCCTTGGGACGCGACACCGCGTAATTCGCCTCGACCACCTCTTTGCCCTCCTGGCAGCGTGACCGATCCACGTCGCACACCGCCAGCACCTGCACGTCTTTATCACCGACCAGCCGCTGCAAATGACCCCGTCCCATGCAGCCGCGTCCGATCAGCCCCACGGTGATCCGGTTGGCCGGCGCCGTCGTCCCGTCGGCGCCGCGCGCCGACGCGGGCACGATCCATGGCAGCGCCAGCGCGCCTGCCGTCCTGCTCACAAATGCCCGACGTGATAACGAACTCTTGACTGACATCCCCGCCCCCTTTTTTTAATTGCCCAGCGACAAACTGAGTTGATTGAAAAACGCGATGCAGCGTTGTATGGCAGGCTCATTCTCGAGCCAGTCGCGCGAGTACTCCAGCCCCACCATCACCGGCGCGACTCGCAGTTCGTGCAGCTTGCGCAACAGCGCCTCGGTCTGGCCCGCGCCGCTCCCCCACGGCACGTCGGCCCCCTGCGGCCCCGCCACGTCCAGATCGTGAAGCTGCAAGGTGATCAGCCGCTCTTTCAACAACTCGACCCCCTTGACCGGATCGATCCCGCCGCGCATCCAGTAGCCCACGTCCGCGCACGCCCCCATGTAACGGCTGCGGCCTTCACACACGCGCAGTATCGCTTCCGGACTCCAGTAGTGCGGCGACGCCTTGCGGTCATGGTTGTGCAGCGCCACCTTGATGCCGTATTCCTGACAGAAGCGGTCGATCAGCGGCAGTGCCTCCACCGCCGGCTCCGTCATGAAGGCTTCGATGCCCATCTTGCGGCCGAATTCAAAGACCGCGCGGCATCCCGCTTCATCGCCCGGAATGCTCTGAATGTAATAGGTCAGCATGCGCACGCCCGCCTCGTCCAGTTTCAGGCGGATGGCTTGCAACTCATCGTCCGAAAGGCCCGGCGTGAAATTCTTGGGGATCTCTTTGCTGACTTTTTGAAAACTCAGGCCGCCGACATACGGCAGCCCCAGCTTGGCTGTCTTCTCAATGGTTTCGAAAAAGGTGAACTTGTGAAACGTGTAGGCTTCGATACCCAGCCGCCACCCCAGCTTCTCCTGCGCCCGGAGCGCCGGCGTGAGCAGGCCGCTCGGCAGGGTCGGCGCGGGCAGGTCGCCCAGCGCAAACTGCGCCCCGGCCAGGAAAAACGCCAGCAGGTGCGGCTGCTTGAAGATCGCCGGGTGATGACCGAACCCCGCGTAAAAAATGCGTCCGCGCCCGTACTGCCGCACCCACGCCATCGCATAATCTTTGTCCGCGCGGTACGCGCCGTCGCGCGGTTCGCTGTCGAGGTCGGTCCGCTCGACATCGATCCCGAGCAGCACGCGGTTGCGCCGGCGTGAATAGGTGCGTTGCGGGCGGAAGAATTCATCCTGCAGCGTGAACCCCTGGCCGCCGAAAGCGGCGAGCAGCGGATGACCGGGATCGTCAAGCTTCATGAAGACCTGTTCGTCCGCCGCACGGTGGGCCGCGCCGCGCGTCCCCAGCATGATGCCGTACTCCGGCCAATCCTCTTTGCCTCCCTCTTTCCAGCGCAGGAAGGCCACGGAGGCGCCGTGCACCCCCATCAGGCCGCCGCCCCCGACCACGAACTCCAGCAGGTTTTTGCGCAGTTGCGGGTCGGTGAAAAGATTGCCGACCGTGTTGTTCAGGAAGACGGCATCGAACCGCGCCAGCGACTCGCGCTGAAACACCGCCGGATCGCGCGAGACAACCGTCTCGAACGCGCCGGTCTTCTGCCCCATGCGCGTGAAGGCCCGCTCGGCCGCCGGGATCGAACGGTGCCCGCCGTACTCCACATTCAGGCTAAAGATCAACAGCTTGCGCGGCCGCATCGGCTTGACCGGCGCAGCCGCCGGCAAGGCCGCCTCGATCGCGGCCTGCTCGTCCGGCTCGGCTGTAAGGCCACCGAGCGGCCACGCCAGGGCGGCAGCTCCCCACGCCGCGTCACGCAGGAACGCCCTGCGCGAGAACCGACCTTCCCCCCTCACCCCGGCATCATATCGCATGAGTCTCCCCCTCATCATTTAAACAAAATGAATTTACGCTAAACTTTACGCCGGAACCGTTCCCCGCGTCAACAGGAGAAAGAGGGGATGGAAGGAAAAGGAGGAAGGAGGAAGAGAGGATGAATATCGAACGTCCAACGCCGAAGGGCGCACGAGGGCGGCGCTCCCGCGCCGCCGCCAGCCCCTCCCCCCCGTTTCATGTTCCGCCGCCGGCTTCCCGTCCGTCGCGTGTTCGAAAACGCCTCTCTCCTTCCACTCTTCCTTGAGGCTTTTGCATTTACCGGATCAGGATCGCCGTGCCGACGATCTTCTTGGTGTTGAGCCGCCGCGCCGCCGACCAGTCGGTCGTGAAGCTGCGCGTGTCCAGCTCCCGCTCCTCCGCATCCGCCACGGCGCTGATCGCGCGCGTGTCCAGCGGCGCCTCCGACGACACCGCGCTCACCTCCGCGCCCGCCAGCCCCGCCAACAGCGCCCCCGCCGCCAGCGCGGCCATCATTCCGTTCGTCGTTATCATCGTTTGGTTCCTTTCGTTTCTTTGTTTTCAAACCTGCTTGAAAAAAAGGCTCCGGCACGGCTTTTGACCGACCTATGCGGCGGGGCTACCGGCCGCCCGGAGCCGGGCCTGTTCGTCCCCGCCTGAGCGGGGCGCGGGCGACGGCGGATGGGACCCTGCCTGTCCTTTTGGCCGCATGGTGCTCACGAGGCGGAAGCCAATGTTGTTGTTCCGGTTCGACGGGTCGTTGTTGTTGCGATACGCCGAACGGCAGT
>ERZ795056.5242-NODE-5242-length-13064-cov-5.111461_pt1 | contig 13064 bp, 8 predicted proteins | sample MGYA00375140_ERZ795056 | MGnify/ENA primary metagenome ERZ795056 (study PRJEB30185, sample SAMN05720227) | activated sludge metagenome | isolation source: Anaerobic digester | place: USA | collected 2015-03-09 ...
CAATTAATACTTCAGAATGAAGGAGTGTTCGAGACAACTGCAACTACAACCCCGTTCCCGGTAAATTTTACAAATAACGGAACAATTCAATATTCACGTAACATTGCCGAAAGCGATCAAGTTGTAACGGATATGGATTATTACCGTATCGTTTTAAGTAGATCAAATACAGGTTCAAAAAAGAACTGGACACTCGGTGCAAACAGAGTAATTGCCGACAGTCTCGAAATAAACAACTCTGCTCAACTTGTATTGAATGCCGCAGCTCCCCAATCTTTAACTGTAAACGGAACATTAAGATTAACATCCGGTTCAATAGATAACTCGGATGCAAATGTTGCCTTTACAATGGGGGACGGTACTGAAATATCGAAAGCAACAGGAACAATTAGTAATGCCCCGACATTTACCGGAGTTGTTGATGTTAAGTATACAAGCGTCAACCAAACCACAACCGGTGCTGAATTACCTGTTTCAAACATTGCATTGAGAGATTTGACAATCTATTCTTCAGGTGGAGTAATTCTTGGTACTAATGCAACGGTTAATAACAATCTTACTCTTTCAGTCGGAGAATTCGACAATAACGGCGATGCCAACGATAAAGTTCTTACTCTCGCTAACGGAGCTACAATAAGAAGAGCAACCGGGACTTTAACAACTACTCCTGCTTTTACCACTGCTTATAATGTTGAATATATTAGTACGGTCGGACATGTAACAACCGGACCGGAATTGACCTCAACAGGCGTAATGCTGAATAATTTATCCCTTCCGGGAACGGAAGGAATTACACTTGATAAAAATGTTACTGTGTCGGGTGATTTACTTGTAACCGGAAGCAATTTAAACACAGATACCTACATAATTACATTGGGTGCATCCGCTACGCTTACGGAAGAGAACGGTAATTCAGTTGTCGGAAGCATTCAAACTTCGAGAAACGTTTCCCAGTCTACTAATGAAATTTTCGGTGGACTTGGATGCGAAATAAATGCTGCCGGTGCAGCGCCGGGAGTTACAAGCATTAAAAGAGTAACAGGTATTGAAATGACAGGCGATGGTAATAGAAGTATCAAAAGATACTTTGACATCTCTCCTGCTGTAAACAGCGGTTTGAATGCAGTTATGAAATTCAATTACCTCGAATCGGAATTGAATGGAATACCGGAGGAAAAACTTGTCGGTATGAGATCGACAAATACAGGCATCAATTGGATTTTCGCCGGCGGTATACCGGATACTGCGAATAACTTTGTTACAATATCTAATATCAATGCTCTTTCATACTGGACACTTTGTAATTTCGACAGTTTAATTCCTGTTGAACTTACTTCATTTAATGCAATTGCAAAGATGAATGAAGTTACACTTGATTGGTCAACCGCTACTGAAACTAACAACAGCGGATTCGCAATCGAAAGAAGAGAAAACTCCGCAGCCGGCACTGCGTGGGAAACAGTTGCTTTTGTTGAAGGGAAAGGAACCACAACCGAAAGACAATCTTATACTTATACCGATAAAGTTGCTGCTGCCGGAAAGTATTCTTATCGTTTAAAACAAATCGATTATGACGGAAGCATCACTTATTCGAATGTTGTTGAAGTTGAAGCCGGCTTAATGCCGAAAATCTTTTCACTTGAACAGAATTACCCGAACCCGTTTAATCCATCAACTACAATAGAGTTTACACTTGCCGAAGACGGAAAAACCGAGCTAAAAGTTTTTAACGTAATCGGGAAAGAGATTGCAACTTTGTTCAGAGAAGAAGGGAAAGCGGGACAACTGTACAAAGTTGATTTTAATGCTGCAAGCCTGCCGAGCGGAATCTATTTCGCAAAGCTGATACAGGGCAGCAGCCAGATGATCAAGAAAATGATTTTGATTAAATAATAGACCTCTTAAGAGAAGCCGGGATATAACCGGCTTCTCCGGATTGTTATGAAAACTTTTAAACTGCTCATATTTTTTTCGTTCTTTGTTTTCGGGTACTCATACGCTCAAAATACTGAATTTATCGCGGGTGATTCTTACTTCGGTAATGCAAACTATATCGAATACATTGCCGGTAATCTCCCTTTAATAATTTCAGTGCCGCATGATGGAAAACTAAAACCGGATTTTATTCCCGATAGAAAACGCGGTTCTTCTAATACTGATTTCGGAACGAGAGATATTGCAAGAATTATGTACGATTACATAGTTGAAAAAACAGGGAAATATCCCCACCTGGTTATCTGTCATCTTACAAGAAAAAAACTTGATGCGAACAGGGATGAATTCGAAGCTGCTCAAAACGACCCGATTGCTTTGGAGGCATGGAATGAATATCACTCCTTCATCGAAATTGCTTTTGCAGAGGTTGAAAAGCAATACGATAGGGGATTCTTTGTCGATCTTCACGGGCAGAGGCATGAAGAACAGAGAATTGAAATCGGGTACTGCCTTGATTACCAGTTGCTTTTACTACCGGACGAAGAATTGAATGATGAAGCCGTAATTGACCGCAGCAGTTTGAAAAACATGTTAAAGTTTTCAAATGAAAATCATGCCCAATTAATAAAGGGTGAAAACAGCTTGGGAGCAATATTTGATAAATACATGGTGAAGTCAACACCTTCACCAACTAATTTAAACATTGAAGAGGATAACTATTTCAGCGGAGGGTATACTACTTTCCGCCATGCAGTTATGTACGCGGGGAATATTTCAGGGGTACAACTTGAATTAAACACTGAACTAAGGGAACCCGGGAATTGTGAATCGACTGCATTAATGCTTGTTGATGTAATAACTGAATATTTAAGAAAGCAATGGGATATAGACTTTTTTAATGCAAATGAATAAATTTTATCGAAGGAATTAGAGATGAAGCTAATCAACAAAGTAATTGTTTTACTAATAATTGCAGGGGCTTACTATTATGGATATGGACAAATATCTTCTTTCCAATCAGGAAATTGGAATGACAATTCCACATGGGTAGGTGGTGTTGTCCCGACCCAGAACGATGATGTAATAATTGGTGCCGGACATACGGTAACAGTTCCAAACGACTATACTGCAAAATGCAACAATTGTTCGTTAGTTGTAAACGGAACAGAAACAAGAGTGGCGTTTGGGAATGATAACTCAAGTTTAGAAGTCTATGGTACACTTAGTGCGTCTACTACCGCTAATCTTCAAATAATTGATAACTCAAGTAATAACTCAAAAGTTATCTTCAAAAGAACTACAGATGGTGAATTATTTGGTACATGGGGAACAGCAACAACTCGGCTCAGATTTGAAGTCGATTGTCCAGGTGCAACAGTTAATTTAGGTTCTGGAAGTGTTACTGCCAGAGAGATTATTGTTTCAAATGGAACACTTTCACTCAGTTCATCAGCAAATTTACGTCCGAGTGAAGGAACATCTGGTTCAGGTAAACTAACTATAAATTCGGGGGGGACAATTTCAACCACCGCTTTACTAAGTAGGACAAGTTCATCCAGTGTTAATTTTAACACTTTTAGTATAATTGGAACAGGTACATTTTCAACAGCTTCAACATCTTCTAACGGTGCTTTTTATGTGAATAATTGTAATTTTAGCAATTCAAGTACCATAGAGTTTAGAAGTATTAATCAGCAATATATTCCAGCTGCCACTTACGGGGACTTGGTTTTATCTTCAGGAACTACAAACCCTGAGAAAAATTTGGTGGGAAATATTACAGTAAATGGTCTATTTAGCATAAGAGGTAGTGCGACTTTTAATAAAAGCACATACTCCATTACTTACGGGAATGATGCAATATTACAGTATGGCGCATCGGGGCAAAGTACTGCACAAACAACATCTGATAATGAGTGGCCAGAAAGTAATGGACCCAAGCATGTAAGGGTTTGGAATACTGGAGGTGTTACATTACATGCTAATAGATCAATTCCTGAAAATGGAGTATTAACTTTATCTTCAGGGACTTTTAATCTTGATGGTAAAACTCTGACATTAGGAGACGGGGCTACAATTCGCCGAAATGCTGGGGAAATATCAGCAATACCTACTTTTGGTACAACAGTGAATCTTGAGTATGGTAGTACAATATCTTCTGTTACAACAGGAGCAGAAGTTCCGGTTGATCCGACAAAATTGAACGATGTTACAATATCCTCAACTCAAGGAGTAACACTTGGAAGTGATATGACTGTAAATGGATACCTAAATATTACCGGTAGTAATTTGACAACTACAAACAGTTATGCTGTTTATTTAGGAACAAGTGCTGCTAATCCATCGGAATCTACCGGGAAGTCAATTGTAGGTAAAGCCATAATGAATCAAAGAAATATCGGTACTGGTGGTCTGAATATTTTGGGTGTAAATCTTGCCGCCGGTACAGATGATATTGGTAATGTTACAATAACGAGAAAAACCGGAGAAGATGGAAGGATTGCGGTTGGAGAAAATACCGGGATAAATTGTAATTGGGATATTACTGTCGGTACTCAACCTTCATCAGGCAGAGACGTTACATTTAGCTGGTTATCGGATTTTGATAACGATAAAAATATGGAACAGGCTACATTATGGAAAAAAGATGGGGAAAACTGGAATAGAATTATAGCCGCAACTAATGTCAGCGGTAATGATCCAAGAGAATTTGCTGCAACAGGAATCACCACATTTTCACAATGGACTGTATCAGATGATTCATCTCCTCTCCCCGTTGAACTTATTTCATTTACAGCGGCAGTAAGCGGAAAAAGTGTTAATCTTAATTGGCAGACTGCTACTGAATTGAATAACTATGGATTTGAAGTGGAAAGAAGCGAGAAACAAGAAGCGAGAAACGAGAAGTGGGAAAAAGTTGGATTTGTTGCGGGATATGGAAACAGCAACTCAACAAAAGAGTATTCATTCTCAGATGATATTTCACAGCTTCTTTCTCTTTATCTTAATCCTTCTCTTACTCTTCCGAAGGATTATACTCTTCGTTACCGCCTAAAGCAAATTGATAACGATGGTAATTATTCTTACAGTAATGAAGTAATTGTGGAGACGTTGACAGCAACCTCTCTACCAACTGAATACGCTTTACATCAGAATTATCCGAATCCGTTCAACCCGGTTACAAAAATTGATTACGCATTAAAGAGTGATGCTAATGTTAAAGTTGAATTGTATTCGGTTATTGGTGAAAAAATATCAGTGTTGATAAGTGAAAACCAAAATGCCGGTAATCATACTTTCGAAATTAACGCATCGAAAATGAGATTGACATCCGGTATTTATCTAATCCGATTCTCAGCAACTGAATTGAGCGGCGGCGAGTCATACTCGAAAGTAATTAAAATGGTATTAAACAAGTAGTAAGCGTCAATAGTGGCATTTAAGAATTAATGAAAGGAGCCCGTTTAGTGAACACGAGTAGAGAACATATTCAAACCCTTCCAATGCCAATGTTCTGGAAGAATGATCATCTTATTCTGGAAAATAAAATCAGTTCTTCCGGTTTTTCTTTAGGGTACATCGACAAAGAAGAATATGTGGGCTCCTTTCTATTTAATAAAGAATACTATGCTGTCTCACTTCCTGATAATTGGTGGAAGGGACAGGACAGTTATCAAGCGGATTCAAAACCGGTTGAACAAAAGAAAAAAGATGTGTGTAAAGAGTTTACTCTTCCTTCTGTTTGGAATATCAAAGAAGGAGATTATAGAGAACCGATGAATAAGGAAGATGAAATAAAAGTAATCAACTATAAAAAAATCTGGCGAAATGCTTTCATAACATCGCTGTTTGTAGTCTGCTTTTTAACAGTTGTAATAGTATCGCTCGTTGCAGGAATATAGGAAGCACTTATTAATTGTAATTAACATAAAAATTCAGAAAAACAATATAACCATACAACAATATGACAATTAAAAAACTAACAATTACATCCATACTGATACTCACCTGCTTAACGATACCCGTAAACAGCCAGGTACAGTTAATCGGAAACCTTAGTACCTATGTGAACGATTTTATCACAAGTTCAACTTTTCCGCTTGCAGATGGGAACAACTATCAGCATCCTACAACTGCGGAAAAAACAGCATGGAGTAATTGTGTGTCGGCAATCTATTCCGGAAACTATTCGTTAGCACATTCAACTGCTGCGGGTATCGGTTATAGGGTTGTGCAGTTTTATGACCAAACTAAGTTGAAGAGTTATTACATACTCGAAAAGCTCTCTTCATCAAGCAATCACTGGGGTATGTTTATCTATAATCCTACTGCAAAAAGGTCAAAGCTTTTTATTCAGGCTCCCCATCCTAAATATGATATGAATACAGGACGGCAGGGAATAGATATGTTTAGAGAACTTGATTGCAGAGCTTTTTATGTCTCGGGAACGCATCGGTGCAACAGCACAACAAATTCAAACTGCAGCGGAACCTCTACTGTTTGCGGTACTTATGGCCCCTATAAAATATCAGACCAGCCGCACACAGTTGACGGTACATTACAATTAACTACAATGCTTCTGAATAATTTTATAAACAATCTTTTTGTAATTCAAACTCACGGGTTCAGTATGGGTGAAGGCGATCCGCACCTGATTATAAGCAACGGGACAAGATTAACACCTTCAATAGATTACATTGCTATTTTAAGAGATAACTTGTTAGCAGTTGATGATACATTGACTTTTAAAATAGCTCATATTGATTTATCGTGGGATAAACTTATTGCTCTTACTAATACACAGGGCAGATTGATTAACAACAGTTCAAATCCATGCTCAAATAATGCAACAATAACCACGGGTAGGTTTATCCACATTGAGCAAGCCTTAAGTTTAAGGAATACAGCAGCAGCAAGAAAAAAACTTTCGGATGCAACTGCACTTACTTTTCCTCTTGATGAAATTTCACTTACCGCTCCAAACGGGGGTGAAGTGGTTCTACCTGGAGATAATTATAATATTACCTGGACTTCATCCGGTTTTGTTGGTGCCGTAAAAATTGAATTTACAACCGATAACGGTTCAACGTGGAGTATTATTACTTCAAGCACTGAAAATGATGGAGTTTATACATGGGTTGACCCGTCTATCGGTACATGGCGGGCAAAAGTTCGCATTTCCGATACCTCGAATAATATGATTGCTGATGCAAGTAATACTTCATTTAAAATAAAACATACTGTATACCCGGCTACCGGTAATTCTCAATTTGCTGATCCGGCGGCTCCCTTTGGACCAAGAAAACTGAATGGAGTTTACGATTTTCACCGGGGGATAGATTACGCAGGGGTGTACAATACCCCTATTCTGTCATCCCATCCGGGCGTAATTGTAAGGAAAGAAGATTCAACGCAAACAGCCGGCACATCTTTGGAACGCTTCGGTAACTGGATGCTTGTTAAAATTGATTCGGAAGATGGACAGCCGTGGCATAATGCATATCTACACCTTAACGGCTTTCATAAATACAATGTAGGCGATACTGTAACAACAGCCGATACTATTGGTTTTATGGGGAAGTCGGGAACCAGCATTAATACTGTCCACCTCCATTTTGAGCTCTATAAAAATCTTTCCGGTACGGCGATAAATAAAGATAAAGCTAAAAACCCGGTTGAGATTTTACCATACAACGATTTAAATGCGTATAGTGTTACTTTTATTAATAGAAATGATTCTACGGCAGTTCAAATTGAAATTCCTGAGACCGAACTTGATTTTGATGCAATAGCACTTTACGGCTCAACCAAAACAAAAACAGTTTCTTACAATAATAGGGTGGGGATTGACCCGGATAATAATGATAACCCGCGTTATAACGAAGTGTTTATTGACCCGGATAATTTCAGAGAGGATTCATTGTTTCAAAGAATTCGTTTTTGGACAAAAGATAGTGAAACGGGAGTTATTGATTCGATAAAAATTATGGATGTAAAAGGACACATTATGTCTTTTACAAGAACTTCGATAAATGAAACTTTCAGTCAACCGGTGAATTTTGAACTGCATCAAAATTACCCGAATCCTTTCAACCCGGCAACAACTATAACCATATCACTCGCGGAAGGGAAAAAGATTACATTGGATGTTGTGAGTGTAACGGGTGAATTGGTTTCCGTAATTACTACCGGTTATTACGAGCGTGGTAATTATAGTTTTAATTTTGATGGCAGGGGTTTGTCAAGCGGTCTATATTTCTGCCGCTTGAAAACTGATACTTATACAAAATCCATTAAACTTATATTAATGAAATAACTTGAAAGAATATTAAACTATATGAGCATAGAATTAATTACATTATTATGTATGTTAGGGGCATTTGCAACAGGTGTGTTCTTCCTGAAACTCCCTGCAGGTGTATCACTGGCTATCGCTGCCGTTACTGGTGCGCTTGTTGCCGGTGAAGGATTCCCTATCCGTCATTTAGTAGAAGGAAGTTTCGGCTTTCTAGACCCGATTATGATTATTGCTACAGCAATGATCTTTATGAAAGCGGTTGAAGCATCCGGGGCATTAAGAACGATTAGTTACTACCTGATTAAATCACTATATCGTTATCCTACTTTAATGATGGTTATTATTACATACTTTGTAATGTTCCCGGGGATGCTGACGGGATTAGCCTCTGCATGCATTCTTACTACAGGTGCATTAGTTGTAAAACCTTTAAGAGCAATGGGAATGTCGGGCTTAGCTGTCGGCTCTTTAATTGTAATGGCTTCCGTCTTCGGTGAAATAGCTCCTCCTATTTGTATTCCTGTTATGATTATCGGAGGCGGAGTGGATATGCCGTACATAGGTTTTGAAGGACCTCTTTTCTTTGCTTCTTTTCCGCTTGCGACAATTACAGCGATAATAATTCGGTTCAGGTACTTGAAACCTTTCAACATTGATGAAGTGCTTGCAAAAATGGATTCACCCGTACATGATAAGCATGGGTTTAAACTTTACATCCCTATTTTTATAGTTGTCGTACTTTTATTTGCAGAACGGTTTATTCCTCATATAATGCCCCATCTCGGCGTTCCGCTTATTTTTTTGATTGGAACTGTAACGGCATTCGGAACGGGAGAAAAAATAGATTTCTTCAACCAGTCAAGAGAAGCTATTCGCAGTGCGATGCCTGTAATGGCAATTCTTGTTGGAGTAGGGATATTCATCCATATAATGACTTTGACCGGAGTACGCGGGTACCTTGCAATTACTGCTTTACAAATGCCTGATGAGATTAAATATGTGGCAGCGTTAATAATGCCGTTCTTCGGCTCTGCTTACGGCTCTGCATCCGTTATTGGTGTACCGCTTGTTTTCGTATTCATTTATAAAAATGAAATAATTGTTACATCGGCTTTGGCACTGCTTGCGGCTCTGGGTGATACAATGCCTCCGCCGTCGCTTCTTTGTGCATATGCCGCGCAGATGGTGGACGAAAAAAATCACTTCAAAATATTGAAACAAAGTTTGTTCTTTATTATTCTCTCTATGCTTGTCGCATTATTAATAATAATCTTCGCAGATGGTATAGGAAGTTTTATCTCAACTTACTAAAGAAAAAGGAATTAAAAATGCTTTTTTGGATTTATATAATTATACTCTCGATTTTAACGGTGTTTGTTATGATTGAGTTATTCTCGGAAAAACAATGGAAAAAACAGATTGCTTTCGTTATGATACTTATTCCTTTCATTCTAAGAATTCTCCAAATTAAATAGGAAGGGATTATGCAAAAACATCATTATACAGCAATACTTTTTTTAGTTGCAACCGCTGTAATGGCATTTATCGCATCAAAGGATTTTTTAAAGATGTATGAGCATGATAAAGTTTTTCCGTCGGAAGCTCTTACAAAAACCGGAATGCTAAGTGATTATCTACCGAACTTAAAAGGTTCAAACGGAGACACGGAAGTTTATTTTTTCGATAGCGGTGTACAAGGCGGAACCACACTTGTATTAGGCGGTACGCACCCGAACGAACCTTCCGGATACTTAACAGCAGTAGTGTTAATGGAAAATATAAAAGTAACTCAAGGAAAAGTAATCGTTATTCCGCAGGCTTGCAGAAGCGGGTTTACATGCACCGACCCGATGGAAGCATTACCGCTTGGTTATTACTTGAAAAGTAAATCGGGCGATAGATACTTTTCATTCGGCTCAAGAGTGTCAAACTGGCTTGACCAATGGCCTGACCCCGAAGTCTATACACATTATCCTTCGGGACAAAAATTATCCGGATTTGAAACAAGGAATTTAAATAGGGCTTATCCCGGCAAGGCTAAAGGAACCTTAACCGAAAGAGTTGCATATGCAATTGTTGAATTAATCAAAAAAGAGAAAGTTGATGTTGCATTCGATTTACATGAAGCGGCTCCCGAAATTCCGATAATCAAAGCGATTGTAGTTCATGAAAAAGCAAAGGATATCGGGGCAATGGCAGTGCTTAATCTTGAATTTGAAGATTTAAAATATGCACTCGAAATTTCGCCGCAAAACTTTAGAGGACTAAGTCACCGTGAGTGGGGCGACAGTACAGAAGTGTTTCCGTTCTTGATGGAAACAAGCAACCCGATACAGGGAAGATTACGGGGTAGAACGAATGCCGATTTGATTATAAACGGAGTTGATAACAATTATAAAATAGCACTCGAATCGGGCAAACTTAGAATCGAATACGACCCTGAAGGAGAACCGTTATCTGTTCGAGTTGCAAGACATCTACAGGGTATTCATGCAGTAGTAGAGGCATTCAATGGCTTCTACCCGGAGAGACAAATAGTTTATGAGAACGTTCCTTCTTATTCGGATATAGAAGCGAATGGTTTAGAGGTTTATTTACAATAATACAGATAGGAGTAAAAATGAAAACAATAAGTAAGTTAATGGTAATCGTTTTATTAGGGAGTATTTTCTTATTCCCGCAGAATGATATTAAATTTGAAAAACCGATTCTTATTTCTTCTGCGGGTCAAAGCGCGGATGTTACACTTGCAGGAATGCTTTTGAAGAAAAGTAAAACAGAGTATAAAGCACTTCCGATGGCTAAAGAAGCCGACCTGGAAGGAATTAAAACATTAATTATTGTTCCCGGTTTCAGTTCAAAAGGACTTGGAGCAGCAGGTATAAGCCGTGACCAGGAAAAAGCAAGAGTAAATGCATTGGTAAATGCAGCAAAGAAAAAGAACATTAAAATACTCATGCTCCATATTGGCGGAACCGCAAGAAGAGGACAGCAATCGGATGACTTTAACCAGATAGCGGCTGAAGCTTCTACGCACATGATAGTCGTTAAGCAGGGTAATGAAGATAAGTTCTTTACAAAGATTGCATCGGATAAAAAAATCGGAATTAAAGTTGTTGATAAAATGGCAGATGCCGCGGCAGCTTTAAAAGAAGTATTTTAATTTTACTATAAAATGGTTTTGCAGCACGTTATCGGGCGTGCTGCATTGTTTAAAATTTCACTTTGGAGAAAAAGATGAATACAGTATCAAAAAGATTTCTGTACATATTACTGTTTACAATCACTTTGCATCTTTCGGTCAAACACACCGTAGGTCAAACACCGGATGAGACTCAGCAAAGTAATTATTCTGAGGGTAAAGAGGGGATGGTTGCAACAGCCCATCCACTTGCAACAAAAGCCGCTTATGACATTTTGAAAATGGGAGGTAATGCGGTTGACGCCGCTGTTGCAGCCGCATTTACTATTGGCGTAGTTGAACCGGATGGCTCCGGTATAGGCGGCGGTGGAGGTATGGTTATCTATCTCGCTAAAGAGAAGAAAACCATTTTTATTAATTATTATCAAAAAGCATCGGAAAAAATAAAAGATCTGAATTACGATCCTGACTCCGATGGTAAATCCGCTAAAGCTATACTTGTTCCCGGTACAGTTGCAGGATTAACAAAAGCTCTTGAGGAATACGGTACTCTGTCGCTTTCAACTGTACTTCAGCCGGCAATTAAATATGCGGAAGAGGGATTCCCAATTGATAGAACTCTCGCTTCTTTAATACTTGATAATGTTGAACTTCTCCAAAAGTATGAAACAACTTCAAGCATCTATCTTCCCGAAGGCTTTCCTATGATGGAAGGTGAAATAGTATCCCAACCTGACCTGGCAGCTACTTTAAATATAATTGCAGAAAAAGGGAGAGCCGGTTTCTATGAGGGTGCAATCGCAGAGAAAATGGTTAACGATGTTACGGCAGCAGGCGGGAAACTTACTTTGAATGATCTAAAAAAATATGAAGCAGTAGTAACTCAACCCGTTCAGGGAACTTATAGAGGTTACAAAATTATTTCAGCGGGATTGCCACAGTCAGGTCCTTCTATTATTCAAGCAATGAATATGCTTGAAAAAAAGAACCTGAAGTCAATGGGACACTTTAAAGATAACCCGGAAACTCTCCATCTTCTTGCCGAAACTTTACGCCGTGTTTATGCAGATAGAACAGCATATATGGCTGACCCGAAATTTGAGAAGGTACCTTTAAGCGGACTTATCTCGAAAGAATTTGCAAGAGTGCGATTTGAAGATATTGATGTAAACTATGCAAATCCCCCCGAATACAGGAAAACCAAAGAAGGAAACCCGATAGCTTTTGACGAGATTGATTCTGAAAAGGAAACAGTTGTTACAGATGAAGAAGAGAAAGAGTATTTTGGTGATGATGCAGATGATGAAAGTTACACTACTCCGCAGCGTAATGAAAACCTTTTTGACAGTTGGGGCAGGGTAAAGAAAGAATCTATAAAAGAGAATAAAAAAGAGACAAAATCACCCGCAAAGAAAAAAGAAATTGAAGAGTTGGAAAGGGAATATGACGGGCACACAACACATCTTTCAGTAATTGATAAGGATGGAAATGCCGTTGCATTAACACAAACACTCGGAACATTTTTCGGTTCGGGATTTATATCAGCAGGTGTCCTATTCAACTGCTCGATGTCAAACTACTCGGTCAACTTAGCATTGAATATGGTAAAACCGGGGAAACAACCGCGGACTTCTATAGCACCGACAATAGTATTAAAAGACGATAAACCATTTCTTGTTGTCGGTTCGC
>ERZ795056.5245-NODE-5245-length-13062-cov-7.380795_pt1 | contig 13062 bp, 8 predicted proteins | sample MGYA00375140_ERZ795056 | MGnify/ENA primary metagenome ERZ795056 (study PRJEB30185, sample SAMN05720227) | activated sludge metagenome | isolation source: Anaerobic digester | place: USA | collected 2015-03-09 ...
TGCTTATAGCACAGGAAAATAACCTGAAAATAGATGAGGCAGGATTTACTGCCGCTATGCAACAACAGAAAACCCGCAGCCGTGCGGCCACCGCGCTTGAAACCGATGACTGGATGGTTTTAAGTGAGGAAAAAGGCGCAGGTTTTGTAGGCTACGACGATTTGCGTGTTTCGGCTAAAGTATTGCGTTACCGCAGGGTAAGTGGCAAAGGAAAAATTCAGTACCAGGTTGTGCTGGATAAAACCCCTTTTTATGCTGAAAGCGGCGGACAGGTTGGCGATACCGGGCAATTGATATTTGGGGATGAAGTAATTAACGTGATAGATACCAAAAGGGAAAATGAGGTGATTGTTCACCTTGTAAACCACCTTCCTTTGGATATCAGCCTCAAGGCCGAAGCTGTGGTGGATACAGAGCGCAGGCTGAACATTATGTACAACCATACCGCAACGCACCTGATGCATGCCGCCTTACGCGAGGTATTGGGTAAGCATGTGGCCCAAAAGGGTTCACTGGTAAACAATGAAGGCCTTCGTTTCGACTTTTCGCATTTCAGCAAAATGACGGATGAAGAAGTACGTAAGGTGGAACAGATTGTGAATGGAAAAATCCGTGAAAATATACCGGTTGTAATACGTACCATGCCAAAAGAGGAAGCCCTGCAATTGGGGGCCATGGCTTTGTTTGGCGAAAAATATGGCGATAATGTGCGGGTGGTAACCATTGATCCCAATTTCTCAGTAGAGCTTTGCGGAGGTACCCATGTAATGCATACCGGCATGATTGGTTTGTTTGCGCTGATTGGTGAATCGGCGGTTGCCGCAGGGGTGCGCCGGGTGGAAGCATTAACAGGGCCGGTGGCTTTCCGTTTTCTGGGCGAAAAACTGGAAAACCTGCGTGAGATTGGTACCATCCTTAAGTCGAAGGAACCGGTAAAAGCAGTGGATAAGCTCATTACCGAAATTGCTCAACTGAAAAAGCAAATCGAATCGCTCGAAGCACGTCAATTAGTTGTTGTTAGAAACGAATTGCTGCAAAAAGATGAGATCATCAACCAGGTAAACTTTATAGGGGATGTGGTAGAAGTTCCCAATCCGGATGCCCTGAAGAAACTTTGCCACGACCTGAAAAATCATCTGAATGACTTTGTAGTAGTGCTTTGCGCCAATATTGACGGCAAGCCATTTGTTGCAATAAGTATTGCCGAAACGGTGGTGGCTGCCAAAGGTCTTGATGCCGGTCAAATGATTAAACAGGTAGTAGCCCCACTCATAAAAGGCGGCGGCGGGGGACAGAAAACCCTTGCTACGGCAGGTGGGCAGGATGTTAGTAAAATGGTCGAAGTGATTAATACCATAAAAAATCTTTTGTAGAAGGACTTTTAGTTTAAAGTTGTTTTATTTTGAAACTGGGATATGAAATTTAGTATTTGTATTATCTGGGTTTTTTTATCCCTGGCATTTTCCAATTGTAAAAATCCGGGTTCTATAGTGCCAACCATTCGTATACATACCATCCGCCTGCTTCCCGGGCAGGATGTGCTTCCTCAACTGAAAAAAATCGTAGCTGAAAAGAACATACAGGCAGGTTTCATCATGTCGGCCGTAGGCAGCCTTACCCAATACCATATCCGTTTTGCCAATCAGCCCGAAGGAACCAAGGGCACAGGGCATTTTGAGGTTGTTTCCCTAACCGGGTTGTTGAGTGTAAACGGTAATCATGTTCATATAAGTGTAAGTGATAGTACAGGCCGTACCATTGGTGGGCACCTGCTGGACAGCAATTTGGTATATACCACATTGGAAGTGGTAATTGGTGAAGACCCTGACCATGTTTATCACCGCGAAACAGACAGTACTTATGGTTATAAGGAACTGATGGTAAAGCCTGTGGTGAAATAGATTTGCATTCGTTTTTTGAAATAGGCCGGTCCAATATAGGCCGGGCTTGTTTTGCATTGTGTTTTTTTATCAAATGACTACCGTTTTCTCAATCATTTGCCATACACTCAAAAAAGGATTCATTTGCAGGATGGGCGCTTTTTCTTAGCAGTATAAAATACTGTTATGATGAAAAGCATTTATTTATTTGTGCTGGCTTTCAGCCTCAATGGTTCACTACTGGCGCAGGTAAAAATTGGAGGCGCACCTGGCGAACCACCCGTTGCCAGTGCTGTACTGGAATTAGATGGTGGCAACAACCGGGGATTGCTGCTGCCCCGTATGCGCAAAATGGATATTGATGCTATACAAAACCCGGCAGAAGGGTTAACGATATATGCTACTGATGAGCAGGCGGTTTACCTTAGGAAAAGTTTGGTATGGGAAAAACAGGTGCCTTTCTCATTGCCCTATAACGGAACTTATGATGTTCAAGGTCCTGTCCTTTATATTGATAATTCAAACAAATTTGGACAGGCTTTAAGGGGTATTGCAAAGGATGGAATCGGGCTTTTTGGATCATCTAGTAATGGTTCCGGAGTTTATGGTGTTTCTGATAACATAGGTGCTGGTGGAACTTTTACGAATGTTTTTGGTGGCACTGCATTGGTAGCTCTTGGTAAAACTGGCCTTGGTACATCAAATCCGGCGGCAATTTTACATGTAGATGCAACGAACACCAATTCGGACGCTATGATAATTAACGACCTAAGCCCAACACTTCAATTGCAGCGTTACGGTATTGATAAAGGATTTATACAAACCAGTGGCAATGATTTCAGATTAGGAACCAATGCTGACAATGGTAGCGGTAGCATCGTTATGCGTACTAAAGGTATTGACAGGGTACGGATAGATAGTACCGGAAAAATGAACATAGGAAGTGGTACTTACTCTCCAGGTATGCTTAATGTGTTGGGCGGAGGTATATGTATCGAAGATGGTACTAGTCCATCACTAAAATTTATAAATGGGAGCGAACCAACTTTTAGCTTATACCAGCAAGGGGGAGATTTTGTAAATTTTCATTCACCAACAATGGGCTTTCAATTCAGCATTGGAAATAGTACGTTTTTTCGTCTAAAACCGGGAACGGGTGCCGCTAATTTTACAAACCGTATTGGTATTAGCATGGATAACCCAATGGCGCTACTGCATATTAATGGGTTTGATTCCAACGTAGAGGCAATGCGGATTGATGATTTTAACCCTTTGATTCAATTACAGAACAATAGTGTAGATAAGGCGTATTTGCAGGTAGATGGAAACGATATGGTTATTGCAACAAACAGTATCAATACCAGTGGTAAAGTAATATTGCGTACCAATAATACTGACCGTTTGTTTGTAGATAATGCTGGTAATGTTTCTATTGGTGGTACACCGCCGCCACCCGGTTACCGACTTGCCGTAAAAGGAAAAATAGCCGCAACTGATTTTAATGTGGTGGCATCAGGCTCATGGCCCGATTATGTGTTTGCCGATGATTATAAACTTCGGTCGCTTGAAGAAACAGGAGCCTTTATAAAAGCCCATAAGCATTTGCCCAATATACCTGCTGCCGCAGTTGTAGAAAAAGAAGGCTTTGCCCTTGGGGAGATGCAGAAACTTATGCTGGAAAAAATTGAAGAACTCACGCTCTATTTAATTGAAGCAAATAAAAGCATCCAAAGCCTGCAGAAAGAAGTTGAAGTGTTGAAAAAAAAGTAACCGAAGTCATTCCTGTAAAATAGGTGATCCTCAGTTTACAAATATTTCATCCGTAAATATCCACGCTTTATCGCCCTTGCCCCTGTGCCAGGCAGGCAAAATTCCCACCGGTTTGGCAAGGATTCGGATATATTGAACCTCCCGTGCTGCAAAGCTACATTCGAAACCTGCGGTGAAAAGCGGTGCTTCTTTTTCCGGTTGTTTCGGTTGTGTTTTTTGTAAGAGCTTCATATTGGCCATGGTGGTTCCACCCCAAACTTCTACCGATTGCGGCGGCATAATGTAGCTTGCAATATCCACAAGGCTGCTAAGGGTAATGCTGGAAACAAGGGTGGGTTTTTCGAAATACAATATCACTTCCATTGGATTGAAGCGATAACCAAGCCATTTGCCGCTGCGGAAGTTATTATCGCCTTTAATGTTATCGTTCAGCGTTGCAGGACCGTTGCCTTTGTAGGCATTATCTGCCGGTTGCAAAGCCCGTATTGAATCGGGTTTGTATTTGTTTTTAAAGAAAAATAATTGTGTTACGCTGCTGCTGATCCATCCCTTTTTAAAAGCTTTTGCCTTCAGCAGGGCCTGCTTATCCAGTAAAATACCGGGTTGATATACGGGGGATTGCAAACTGTCTGGATCGTTGCCATCAAGCGAATAATGAATGCTTACTCCGGGCAGAAAATGCTTCAATTTCAGGTCAACAGGTTCGGAAATAATTTGCATTTCATTTTCAATGATGGGCGCATTCAGTTGCATGACAAGGGTGTCGCCATAAAAGCCCCATTGTATGTGCGTGTCACCTAATTTTTGCTGAAGATCGCTTTGTTCACCGGGTTTTACCGGGGTACTCCAGGCATTCAGGGTGGTTAAAAGTTTCAATTGGTTAAGCCCCGAAAGATCATTTGCATTAAGGGCAGTTCCCGAAACAGATAAATGCTGCAGATGCTCAAGCGATTGCAGGGAGGCTAATCCTTTGCCGGTGATATCGGTAAACGAAAGGTTGAGTTTGCGGAGGTTTTTAAATTGCCCGATGGTACTCATTTCCTCATCCTTTATGGGCATTTTGTTGAGGTTCAGCGAAACGATTTGTTCCTTCACCTCCAGCAATTCTTTCAGTTGTGCAGGCTTGTATTGCGAAGGTCCGAAGAATTCCAAAGCAAGCGCAGGAACCCCCATGGCAAGCGGGTAAACAGAACGATTGGATGTATTTAATGCCCGGATGGTTTTTTCACCGGCTTCAGGGAAAGTATAGGTTTCTGTTGCCAGGTTGCCGAACAGGGCAGTGGCCAGTTTGTACAGGGTATCTGCAGGAGGCAATGAAGCAGTGGTTTGGGTAAAAGAAGCCCCTTTAGCCAGCCATTGTTCAATGATGAAAATTTCTCCATCCGTCAATTGTGGTTTTCCCGCAGGCGGCATGTGTTTTTTATCCTGTAATGGCAGATGCAGCCGTTTCATCATCAGTCCGAAGCCGTTCTCTTTTATATCCCAGGGTTTGCCGTTTTTACCGCCTTTCAGCAGCAATTCCTCCGTGGTCATTACCAGTTCACCCTTTGCTTTTTTTTCATTGTGGCAACCCATGCATTTGGCTTCCAGTAGGGGCTTCACCATATCGCGGAATACAAGTGCGTCCTCAAAAAATACAGCGGGTTTTGCATCCTCCGTTACCACCGGCGCCAATAAAAAGTTTTCGCCATGGGTGATGGTTGCTCCCTTGTGACCGGCAAATAATACAGCGGCAAAACTTGTGGCAGCCATGCATCCACTCAGCAATTTGCTGCGTTGCAGCAGCTCATAGGCCAGGCTCCAAAGCAACAGCAGTCCCGACAATATAACGCCACTCCACTTGTGCCATGCCATGGCTTCTACATCGTATCCATTTTCCTTCGACAAAAAGAAACCGGACAATGCTGTGAAGGCTGCAACAGCGGCTGAAAGAAAAAGCCAGATTTTGAAATATGAACCTTGGGTTGCCGGTTTAAACAGGTTGACCAAAGCAAATAAACTTACCATCACCACCATGGCAACCGGAAAATGTAAAACCAGGGGATGCATTCTTCCTGCTACCTGCAACCAACCCGGAATGGCTATTCTGTTTTCAAAAAGCAACAGCATGCCCATCAATGCATTAATGGCGATGCTGGTATTGATCAGTATGTTTTCTGTTTTCTTCACCCTGCTTAGTATAATTTTATTTCATCCATAAAAAGCCATGCCTTACTTCCTTTACCCGGATGCCAGTCGGGTAAAGCAGCAAGGGGAAATACAACCATGCGCAGCTGTTTTACCGTAGTAGCAGGAAGATCGATCCATAAAGGTTTGGCTTCAGTTGTCGATTCTTTGATGGTTTTAAATGATTGTGATTTGAGTAATAGGGTAGTGTTTTCTTCCACTGAATATACGTCCACTCTTGCCGGAGGAAAGATCCATGCGCCCTGATTGTTCAATCCATGCAAAAGTACTTTTGAAACACCTGTTCCTTTTTCAAGGAAAAGGTTAAACACAACGCTGTCGCTGTCAAACCCAAGCCAGGCATGGTTTCCATGATTTGTGCCCCCACTTTTATTATCTATTAATGTTGAAGAGCCATTTCCTGCATATTTTGGACTTGGGGCGGAAGAAGAAATGTTTGCAATGGGCTTGCCTTTCGAAAAGAATTGAAAGGCAATCGTTTCAGAAGGGATAAAACCGGTTGCAAAAGATTTGGCCTTAATAATGATGGAATTTTGACTGATAATGAGGGGTTCCTGGTAAAGCTGCGAGGTAGCAACCGGTTCACTTCCATCTGTGGTACAACGGATGCTGCTGCCGGGCTGATTAAATTCTAAAGAAAGGGTAGTGTTTTTGTCAAAGAAAACAGATGCAAACCCCGCAAGGGGTGGCGCAAGCTGATATTGTTTTTGTGCAAATATGATTTGTGCAAAAAACAGGATTTGTACAACTATCCAAATGCTTCTGATCATCCTACCGGTTCAAGCTTGTAAGGATAAACTTTGCCACTGTTCCATTGCGCGAGGTAAATACACTCATCATCATCTATACACACATCGTGCGGGTAGCTGAAGACCTTGATGGTTTGGTACATTTCCTGCAATTGGCCGTTTACATATATTGGTTCGCTGCCGGCAAGGTTGGAAACCACTTTGTTTTGTTTATCCAGTATGGTAATAAAACCCGATTGTTTCCAAAGGTTGCTGCTGCTTTGTAAAACCGCAGCGTACAGGTAGTCGCCTTTTATAACCGGCCTGCATACCCATGCACCGGGCATTGCGATGGTGCCGATATATTCACCCTGTATGGTGTACCGTTTAAAGGCATTTTGTTCCCTTGAAGTAACCATCAGTTCCGGCGTGCCATTTCGGTTATCAATGCAAATGCCGTGCGCGTTGCGTAAATGTTTGGGTTCTTCACCACGTCCGCCAAAGTGCCTGATATATTTTCCCTGCGCATCATATTGAATCACAAAATCTTTTCCATAACCATCCACCACAAAAATATCTCCATTGGGTGCAATAGTGGTTTCGGTAGGAATATATTCATCAGCTTTGGTATAGGCGCCTGTTTCTTTTGGATAATCAAGCGTTAAAAGGACCTGTCCTTCAATGGTTGTTTTAATTACCTGGTGCCGGTTGTTGTCGCAAATAAAAAGTACATCATCGCCTCCTTCATTAAAAAGGGTCAGGCCATGGGCACCGGGGTATTCTGTGCCCCAGGTATTCAGCAGTTTACCGCTTTTATCGTAAATCAGCACATTGTTTTTGGTTTCGTTCGTCAGTAAAATGATGCGGCCCTTTTTATCCTGCACCATTTCGTGGCAGTCGTTCACAGGGAAGCGGCTTACATCGGCCTTGCTCCATTGCTCGTTGAGACGGTACCTTTTATTACCATGGCCAAAAATAATTCCATCGGGCGCAAATGCCTGTAATTTTTCTGTTCCCATTGCTATGGCTCCTGCTGTTAAAATTGATTGTAGTATAAATTTTTTTCGGTTCATGCTGAAATAGTATCAAATCCCAAATCCCAAATTCCAAAATCATAAATCCTCATTCATCATTTACCTAACCAACCCCTTCACCACCTTTCCTGCCACATCAGTTAGCCTATACCTTCTGCCCAAATGTTTGAAAGTAAGTTGTTCGTGGTTCAGCCCCATCAGGTTAAGGATGGTTGCATGAAAATCGTGTACATGAACCGGGTCCTTTGTGATGTTATAACCAAAATCATCTGTTTCACCATACACCCCGGGCTTCACGCCGCCGCCTGCCATCCATACGGTAAAGCATTTTGGGTGATGGTCTCTTCCGTAATTATCTTTAGTTAACGGACCCTGGCAATAGGCGGTGCGACCAAACTCTCCTCCCCAAATAACCAACGTTTCATCTAATAAACCCCGCTGTTTCAGGTCGGTGAGCAGGGCGGCGGTTGGCTGATCCGTATCAAGGCATTGCCCTTCTATCTGGAAAGGAAGGTTATCATGCCCATCCCATCCCTGGTGGTAAAGCTGCACAAAACGTACGCCATTCTCGCTCAGTTTTCTTGCAAGCAGGCAGTTGGCTGCATAAGTGCCGGGTACAAGGCATTCCGGTCCATACATTTTTACAATATCTTCCGGTTCCTTGTTTATGTCCATTATTTCCGGCACTGCGGTTTGCATGCGGAAGGCCAGTTCGTATTGCTGAATCCGGGCCTTTATTTCAGGGTCGCCGGTTTCCTCGAAATTGGTTTCATTCAGCTCGGCAAGCTTATCAAGCATTGTCCGGCGATCGGCTTTATCAATTCCTTCGGGGTTATTGAGGTACAGCACAGGGTTTTCCCCACTGCTGAACTGAACACCCTGGTGAACGGAATCGAGAAAACCGTTGGTCCAGAGTTTGGAGTAAACTCCTTGTCCATTTCCTTTTCCCTTTGAAAGCAATACTGTATAAGCCGGCAGGTTTTGGTTTTCGCTTCCCAATCCATAACTAAGCCATGCCCCCATGCTTGGCCGGTTGCCTACCTGTGCGCCGGTCTGAAAAAAAGTGAGCGCCGGGTCGTGGTTAATAGCTTCTGTAAAAAGGGTTTTAATGATGCATAAATCATCCGCCATCCGGGCTGTGTGCGGCAATAATTCGCTCATCCAGGCACCTGCCCTGCCGTATTGCTGAAATTTGAATTTGGAACCTGCCAGCGGAAAACTTGCCTGGTTGGCCGTCATGCCGGTAAGCCGCTGACCCATACGTACCGAAGCCGGCAAATCCTGCCCAAACATGGTTTGCAGCATAGGTTTGTAATCAAACAGGTCGAGCTGCGAGGGTGCGCCATTCTGAAAAAGGTAAATCACCCTTTTGGCCCTTGGTGCAAAATGAGGTAATCCCAGCGACGTTGTTTCTGTTTCGGCACCGCCAAACAAATCCGGAATAAGCAACGAACCCAACGCAGCACTGCCAATGCCAAGGCTCAGCCTCGACAAAAACTTTCGCCGGTTCACATTCATCCCATATTCCAGTGCTTCTTTTTCCATGGGGCCGTTTTATTTGGTGATGGCTTCTTCAAGGTTAAAAATGGTGCTGCAAACTTTCATCCAGGCTGCATACTCAATTTTGTTGGCGTTGGCAGGAAAAGGGTAAGCACCAACGGCCAAAGTTTTGGTGGCATTCAATTTGCCGGTGGCAAATGCCTGTTGTTGTTGATGCAGATAGTTCCTCAAAATTTCAAGTTCTTTTGGTTTGGGATGCCTGCATACGATTCGCCGGAATGCTTCCGTTAACTTTTCATCCTCATTGTTTTTTGATTGTATCAGTTGTTCTGCCAGAACCCTTGCCGCTTCCAGGCTTGCAGGGTCATTCATCATTACCAGCGCCTGTAAGGGCGTGCCGGTTTTCAGCCGTTTTACTTCACATTGGTCGCGGTTGCTTGCATCAAAAATAGCCATGGTTGGGGGAGGTACGGTAAGCTTAATGAAAGTGTAAATACCCCTGCGGTACAATGCTGTTCCGGTATCCTGTTTATAAGTGGCAAGTTCCCCTCTTCCCGATGAAGCCGTTTCCCACATACCCTTGGGTTGGTAGGGTTTTACACTTGGTCCGCCAACTTCGGGGTTCAGCAGTCCGCTGCTTGCCATCAGCATATCTTTTACCAATTCTGCTTTCAATCTTTCACGTGGCGCGCGGCATAGGTATACATTCTCCGGATCTCTTTCCAGGTGCTTTTTACTTACCCTTGCCGATTGCCGGTAGGTGGCACTCATCACGATTTGTTTAACCAACCGCTTGATGTTCCAGCCATTTTCCATAAAGTCAACGGCCAGCCAGTCGAGCAGTTCGGGGTGGGAGGGAAGTTCGCCCTGCATGCCAAAATCGCCGCTTGTTTTTACTATGCCACGGCCAAATATTTCCTGCCACACCTGGTTTACAAATACCCTTGCCGTTAACGGGTTTTTCGGATTCACCGTCCACATGGCAAGCCCAAGCCTGTTGCGCGGATATTGTTTTTCATCATAGCGCATTACCGCCGGTATGGCTTCGGCCTGCACTTCGGCAGTGGGTAAATTATAAACACCCCGGTTCAGGATGTAGGTTTTGCGAAGCGAATCGCGTTCGCCCATCACTGATACGGTAAGTTTATTGGTATCCTTACTGTTAATGAATTTAAGTATTGATTTTATTTCCTCATTATTTATTTCCAACAAGGGATTTTTTGCCGGTTTCGAAATGGATACATCGCCTTCGTACCCTATTTCCTTTGTATTATTGAAAAAGGCAAACAGGCTGTAGTATTCCTTTTGGGAAAACGGGTCGTATTTATGGTCGTGGCATTGGGCGCATTCTACCGTAAGTCCCAGTATTCCTTTGCTGTAGGTTTTTACTTTGTCAATTAAATACTCAACCCGGTATTCTTCGTCTATTACCCCGCCTTCTTCGGTGTATTTATGGTTGCGGAAAAAGGCCGTGGCAAGTACCTGTTCTTTGCCTGAACCGGGCAGCATGTCGCCGGCAATTTGCCAGGTGAGAAATTGGTTATAAGGCAGGTTGTTGTTGAAGGCATGTATCACCCAGTCGCGCCAGGGCCATTGTGTGCGTACATTGTCGTCCTGGTAACCGTAGCTGTCCGCATACCGGCCAACATCCAGCCAGTGAAGCGCCATTTTTTCACCATAATGGCTGTTGGCCAGCAGTTGATCCACTATTTTTTCATAGGCCTTTTCGCCGGGGTCTTTGGCAAACTCATCCATTAATGCCAATGATGGCGGAAGACCAACCAGGTCATAACTCAGGCGCTTCAGCAAACGTTCGGGATCCTCTTCATCATTGGGTGAAAGATGCAGTGCATCCTGTTTGGCCATTATAAAATGGTCTATTTCATTCAAAGGCCAATCCTTATCTGAAATGTTGGGCAGTGCTGCTTTTTTGGGTGAAATAAATGCCCAGTGGGGTTCGTATTTCGCTCCCTGTTCAATCCATTTTTCAAAGAGTTTTATTTCATGCGGGGTAAGCATGCCCAAATGACCATCCGGTGGTGGCATCAGGTAAGTGCTGTCGGAAGAACTGATGCGTTTGAGCAACTCACTTTCTCCGGGCTTGAAAGGAACAATGGCAAAACTTCCTTTTGTTTCCCTGAGCGGGGCAAAGGCCTTTTCTGCCAAATCGAGCCGCAGGCCTGCTTCCATTTTGGAGGTATCCGGGCCGTGGCACTTAAAACACTTATCGCTCAGCAAAGGACGGATATGAAAATTATAGCTGACCTCATCGGGTAAAAGCGCATTGTTGCCATTTCCGCATCCGTTGAACGCAGCGGCTATTGCCATTAACCCCAAAAGTGGAATAATATATTTTCGCATCATACCCGGCAAGCTGATGGTTGAGGCTCTAAATGTATTAAAATATTCGAATTTCTTGTATTGTGCTTTATTGTTCCAGGTAGTCAAGGTCTTTTTCGAAGGTTTCTTTTGTTTTAATTACCGACCACAAGCCTAAACCTACAATGAGTAATCCGGTAACCCAGGCTGCGGTTACATAGTTATTCAGCATCTGAGGACTCCTAAGGTATTGAAAAAGAACCAGGATTAACGGCAAAAAGCCCCTTACCAGGTTTGGGATGGATATGGCAGCGGTTGCCCTCAGGTTGGTGCCAAACTGCTCGGCGCTCATGGTAATGTACACTACCGAAATACCCGAACCAAAACCCAGCCCCATGCAGATGGCATACATATTGAAGGCACTTCCGCCGCCTTTCAGGGCAAAAAACAGGACCATAAAAAAGGACAAAATGCCGTAGTAAATCAGTAATGTTTTTTTGCGGCTGCGCAGGTAATTGCTCAGGAACCCGGCGCCCATATCGCCAAATGCCAAAGCTACATATTGCAGCATAAGTGCTTTTGGCTGATCAAAATCTTCAATACCAAACCGTTTGGCAAATTCGTCGGAAAATGAAATCATTACACCGATTACAAACCATACCGGCAGCCCGATGAAGATGCAGCGCATGTACCGCCAAAATCGCTCCTGATTGTTCAACATCATCAGAAAACTGCCCATTTTTACATGAGCATTTTTGGTTACATCGTAAAGTTTACTGTCCAGTACTCCCACCCTTAGAAAAAGTAAAGCTATTCCCATTCCTCCGCCAATAAAATAGCAAAGCCGCCAGTTTTCGCCACTCAGGTTATGTACAAAGTAGGCTGTTATGGTTCCCATAACACCGCTTGTGGCAATTAATGCGGCGGCAATACCGCGTTTTTCTTTGGTGAGCAACTCGCTTGTAAGGGTAATACTGGCACCCAGTTCACCTGCCAGCCCCAGGCCGGCAATAAAACGCAGCCAGGTATATTGCTCCACCGTTTGCACAAATCCATTTCCGATAGTAGCCAGCGAATACAGCAATATTGAGCCAAAAAGCACGCTTTTTCTGCCTTTTTTATCGCCCATCATGCCCCAAAGGATGCCCCCGATGGTGAGGCCGAACATTTGCCAGCTAATAATGCTTTCCCCGATGTCTTTCATGGCATCATCCGGTACGCCAAGGTCGCGGAAACTGGATTTACGCACAATATTGAACAAAAGCAAATCGTAGATATCTACGAAAAAGCCCAGTGCTCCTACAATAACCGGAAGTGAAAATATGCCGTATGTTTTTGGTTGCATGCGGGGGAAAGATAAGGAGGGAATGGAATTGGCAAAAATTCTGATGCCATTCTCTCATTTTATTGCCTTTACCTCATTACTATGGTTAAAATGCAGTATAGTGCATATTTTTAGCCTTTATGCTTAACCATTGAGGCAAACTGTATTTTTTCTTTTTTTATTCTGCGCCACTGCTTCGGTAGCGCAGCCTTACCGGTTCCGGCATCTTACCACCGCCGAAGGATTGCTTAGTGATTTGCGGCTTGTAATGGCCGAGGACAGGCAGGGAAGGCTTTGGATTGGGTCCGAGGAAGGGATCA
>ERZ795056.5254-NODE-5254-length-13051-cov-25.819406_pt1 | contig 13051 bp, 9 predicted proteins | sample MGYA00375140_ERZ795056 | MGnify/ENA primary metagenome ERZ795056 (study PRJEB30185, sample SAMN05720227) | activated sludge metagenome | isolation source: Anaerobic digester | place: USA | collected 2015-03-09 ...
TGAACATCAACAGAAATAACTACGAGGAGTATTTTTTACTGTACACAGATAATGAATTGTCTGAGGCGGAAAGAAAAATGGTAGACGCTTTTGTGGCCGCCAATCCTGACTTACAGGAAGAACTGCTGATGCTGCAGCAGAGTGTGGTTAAGCCAATGGAGGTTGATTTTCCCGGCAAAGCAGGATTATTAAAACCCGAAACCATCGATACGGCTACACAAGAAAAATTATTGCTGCTGCTGGATAATGAATTAAAAGGAAAAGAAAAAGCAGCGGCGCAATCCTTGATACAATATAACAATGCTGTAAAACAGGAATGGGAAATATTACAGCAAACAAAATTTACGGCGGCTGATACCATTATTTTTAACGACAAGCCATTGTTATATAAAAAAGAAGCAGGAAAAGTGGTTGCCGTCAAATGGTGGCGGATGGCTGCTGCAGCCATGCTGATCGGTTTTGGCCTATGGGGTACTGTTAGTTATTTAAACACTACAAAGCAAGAGCCAGGTGCAGGTGTAACAGCCGGGGTACAGGTAAAAAGTGAAACTGGCAATAACGCAAAAACGGGATTGGCCAATGAAGACAGCAGCAAAACAGTTGCGGCTGATCAAACAACCAGCATTGTAAACACGGTAAATGAGAAAATTGAAAATGCAGACAATGATGTTGCAAATCAACAACAGCCTGCAGTAAAAAATATAATAGTACAGCCGAAGCAAAAGCCTGTTCAGCCGGGTAATATAAACAATACAGCAGGCATAGAACAGGAGGAAAAAGAAAATAATAAAAAGCTTTTAGAAAGAATTAACAATGAGGACCGTAACAAAGAAATATATGTAGCCGTACAACCTGAAACAATAAGTAACATACCTGAAAGTATCATTGATAACTCTTCTGCAGTTAAAAATACAATCGCCATCAATACTTCTGTTAAAAACGACACCGGTGATAATGAAACATTCGTTTTTGATGAAGAGGAAGACAAGCCAAGAAAAACAAAGCTGGGTGGTTTTTTTAAAAGAGTAAAAAGGGTACTGGAGAGAAAAACAAAAATCAAAACAGGCAATGATGATGAAGTGCGGATCGCAAATATGTCTTTTGCTATGCAGTGATCCCGTCTGCCGCCTGTGTAATCATTAAACTTATAGAAAGATGAAACAGCTATTTACTTTTATAGCAATAGTAATGTATTGCAGTACCACATCGGCACAAAACCAAACAGATACCATCCGGGTGGGGAATATGACCATTATAAAAAAGGGGGATAAAAAGACGACAGAAAAAAACGAAGCCGGTATGGTGAACACGGCAACTCCCGCTGACACTGCCGGGGCAGTAGAAAAAACTGATACCCTTCGTATAGGCAATATGGTTATTATACGGGATGGCAACAACAAAGACAAGGGATCTGATGAGGACCGCAAATGGAGGTATTGGGGCAGGAAAAATGATAAGCCCGGCAACGTAAGCACCAACTGGTTCATTTTGGATCTTGGCTTTTCTAACTACGTCAACAACACCACGGATTACAGCAGCGGCGGTTATCTATACAACAGGGCGGGCGCTGCTCCCCTCGGCGAAAGTGATTTCGAATTGAGTACGGGAAAAAGTATCAATGTCAATATCTGGTTCTTTATGCAGCGGCTCAACCTCATCAAACATCATGTTCATTTAAAATACGGGCTTGGTATTGAGCTGAACAATTACCGATACAATTCGCAAATAAGTTATTTAAAAGAGAATCCTTTTGTTAGCGGCGTGGCACCGGCACCCACCATCATCCGGGATTCGATCAGTTTTAAAAAGAACAAACTGGCAACAGATTATGTAACCGTTCCCCTGATGCTCAGTTATTCTGCCAATCCTAATAACCAGCACCGTGGTTTTAGCATTAGCCTTGGGGTAAGCGCCGGTTATTTATACAGCCAACGGAATAAGCAGGTAAGCGAAAACAGGGGCAAAGAAAAAACAAAAGGTGGTATTGGCGTAGAGCAATTTAAATTCTCTTATGTAGGTGAAATAGGCCTGGGCCCGGTAAGGCTGTATGGCTCTTATTCACCCAACAGTCTTTTCAAAAACCAGCTGGATATGCGGCCTTATACCCTGGGCATCCGGTTGAGTAACTGGTAAGATGGCAATTGATAATATTTAAAAAGATGGGGATTATCCCATCTTTTTTCTTTTAAAGCAAGCGTTAAATAAAATTTGTATTAAATTTTGTTAACAGTTTATCAATGAATTAAAATATTTTTGACTGGCACAACGTTTGTCTTTAGGTTGATTATATAATTCCTTTATGAAAAAAACCATTTTATTTCCTGCGTCCATCGCAACATTATTCATTCTTTTGATGGCTTTTATCCCGGCAAAAAAGGGTGGGAGTAAGCGCTCAGTGGTAAAGTCAGCCAGGGCCATCAAGGCGAAAAAATCGCTGTTAAAAAAGGAAGATCCTTCTTACTATATCATTGTTGACAAAAGCGACTATGAGTTAAAAGTGTATGATGAAGAAGGCTGGTATGCTACCTACCCCATCGTTTTTGGCAGTAAGGACCTTGGTGATAAAATGAGGGAAGGTGACCGCCGCACACCCAACGGAAAATTTAAAGTAATCCTTAAAAAGATACACCAGAAATGGGGGCCTGAATTACTACTGGATTTTCCACTGCCCGCAGATGTTGCTAAGTTTAATGAAAGGAAAAAGAAGGGCCTGGTTCCTAAAACCGCACGAATCGGCAGCGGTATTGCTATACATGCCACCAGGCCGGAGGAAGAATGGACCGTTGATAATTTTTATAACTGGACAGACGGATGTGTGTCGGTAAAATATACTGAAATGAAAGACCTGTATGATTATATACAGACAGGGACGGAGGTAACTATACAGCCGTAAAACACAAACCCCAAACCCCGTCCCGACATACCGGGATGTTCCAAAAGGGGCTTCAGTTTCTTAGATCTCCCGGTCTCTTTGTTTATTGTTTGGCTTAAGCATGCACTTTTTCAAATTCCCTTTTAGGGGTTAGGGTCAACAAATAAAAGGCTTCCATCTCCATAGCTCAAAAAGCGGAAATTATTCTCCAAAGCATAGTTGTATATCTTTTTCCATGCACCACCCACTGCAGCAGATACCAGTAACAATAGGGTGGATTGTGGCTGGTGAAAATTGGTAATGATGGCTTTGGCAACTTTGTATTGATATCCCGGGGCAATCAATATTTGCGTATGGGTGAACAACCGTTGCAGCCCGTTTTTATTCATCCATCCACATAAACTGTTCAGCGCTTCTTCTACTGAACAGGAAGTTTTTGATAAAGGTTCTTCATACACATCCCACTGCCGGATAGGCAAGGCATCCAATGTAATGGAAGGATTTAAAATAGTTTTCACCCCCATCCAGTACAGGCTTTCAAGGGTACGCAGTGAAGTGGTACCAACAGCAATGATGTTTCCGGCTTTATTGATCAATTGTTGTATTGTATCATCGTCCACATCAATCCATTCGCTGTGCATTTCATGACCCTGCAATACATCGGCTTTTACCGGTTTAAAAGTTCCTGCACCTACGTGTAAGGTTACAAACGCTGTACTGATATTTTTTTTATCAAAAGAAGCAAATACCTGCTCTGTAAAATGCAGGCCTGCTGTAGGAGCTGCCACACTGCCCTCTTGTTTAGCATAAATGGTTTGATAGCGCTCTTTGTCTTCTTCGTCTGCTTTTCTTTTTATGTATGGAGGCAGGGGCATGTCGCCAAACAAACCAAGTACCTCGGCAAAACTATATTCCGCAGGCTGCCACGACAATTCTACTACATAAGCATCCGGAAGTTTTTCCAATAACCTTGCATTCATTTCTACTTGCCTGTTGCCGGCCTGCCTGCCGCCAGGCATGGTTGCCGATTGCTTATTTAATTCACCTCCCTTCCATTTACTGGCCCCGCCAATCATGCACTTCCATCGTACGCTTCCTTTTTTATTCATGATCACATCATACCCTGTTAGTTCTGCGTAGGGCTCTAAACAAAATATCTCTATGAAACCGCCCGTGGGTTTTTGAAATAATATCCTTGCCTGTATCACTTTAGTATTATTAAAAACCAACAGGCTGCCTGCAGGAATATGGTCTGCTATGTTTCGGTAAACATCCCCTGTAATATTTCCGTCTTTATAAATAAGCAGCCTCGAAGCATCCCTTGCTGCCAGGGGAAAAGCAGCAATTTTTTCTTCGGGTAAAGGGTAAGTAAAGTCAGCGATAGAGATATCTTTCGGGTGCATGATTCTTTTATTGGTTCAAAAAGCTGCTTACAGAAGCCATCCATTTTTCATTTTCCTTTTCGCACAACGACTGGTGACCTGAATTTTCATACACTACTAACTGTTTTTTGCCGGCAATGTTTTTGTAAACAGCATCGGTTTCTTCCTGCAGCACACGGGGATCGTTCCTGCCCCATTGCAGTAAAGTGGGCATGGTTATCTTTTTTACAAACTCTGCTGGTTTCATGCCAAAGGCCCAAAAGCCATTTTCTACACTGCCCCAAAATAGTACCAGTGTTGACAGTGGTTCTGCCGGCATGCCCATCAATTTTAAACGCCCGTGTGCAGCCTGCCGTATAGTGGCAAAAGGCATTTCTAAAATAACTTTGGATGGCTGTAATCCGTAATCACTGATGGCTTTTGAAACAGCGGCAGCGCCCATGCTGATACCCCATAACACGATATTATGCTCTCCTTTTGACTTTATGTAATCATAGGCCAGTTTGATATCTTCACTTTCATCGTAACCTATAGTACAGGTGTTGCCTCCACTGCCGCCATGAGCCCGCAGGTCAACTAACAGGGTATGGTATCCCATTTGCCTGAAACCGGCAGCTTCACTGGCTACAGATGATTTTTTACTTAAATGCCCGTGAAAAAGAATGACGGTTCCTTTTGAAGCAGCAGGGGTTTTAATGTACCAGGTCTCCAGTTTAATGCTGTCTTTGGTAGTGAGTAGTATTGTTTCAATTACAGAATCAGGTGCAGGGTTTTGCAGCTTTACAGCTTTGGCGCCAAACAATATTTCTTTTGTAACATCCCAGCCATTCTTTTCATCCTTGCTTTTAATTTCTACCTCATCCCTGTTATAGATATGGGTGAATTTGTAGGCATGAAAGGCGGTGACGATATTGACCAGTACAAAAAGTATGATCGCAGTTTTAAAAAGAAACCGGGCCAATTTTTTCATAAGCAGTGTTTGAAATGCTATTGTTTGGGAGCAAATCTAAACAGCTTCTTCAAATATGCCTTTATTTTTTCTGCTGTGGTCACCACTTCTTCATTACTGTAAAAAAGACCGTACTGCATCACAAAAATGATGGTCATGCCATACACCATCAAAAAACTGTAGATACCAATGTGCATCAGCAGGCAAAGTCCCAGAACAATTGGTCTTGTTCTTTTATAGAACACAAGAAAAGGGAAAAGAAGTTCCAGTATTACAGTGCCATACCCGATGATGAATGACAGGCTCATCGGCATTGCCACATGCTTTCCGCCGGCTGCAAAAAGTGAATACCGGTCGTCGTTGATAAAATAATAAATGGCTGTACCATCCTGCCAGTAAGACTGCGATATTTTGGATGCACCCGCTACAAAGTAAGAGAGGCAAAGATTTGCAATGATGGAACAGGTGGCGAGGTTGCTCAAAAGATTGTACACTTTTTCTTTACCCGGCGAAAAGGGCTTTCGCCTGAATAAAACCAAATGCGAAAAGGTATTGGCAAAAGACAGGTAAAGCAACAGCAACATCGACATTTCATCGCCACTGTTGGCAAACTTGGGATTGAGATGATACAATACCGTCATGGAAAGATACAGCAGCAGGGAAACAATATTTCTTCCAATGCCAAAGATGTTTAGCACCAGTAACAGTAAACAGGTACCTACCACCAACATGTAGTGATCCCTGAGGAAAAAAACATCCAGCCCCACAGCCGCTAATGTTTGCGAAGGATTTATTTTTAAAGAGCTCTGGTTATCGTAAAGAAAATCAAATACTGGCCAGCGGAAAAGCAATTCCTTGATAAACCATACACTTACCAGCACACGAAGCACGGCCAGGTAATAAGCCTTTTCGGTTTTTTGCTGCAAGCGCCAGAGTGTTTGCTGTAAGTTAAACAATAGTTACAGTGGTTTATAGTTAGAGATAAAAAGTATTTCCTCATTTGCACCCGGTGTTACAGGGAGCGCAGGTTTGGAAGGTGGAATATAAATATGCTTAATGATAAGCTGGTATTCTTTGCCGGCCGCACTTCTTTTCATTTGCTGCATGGCTGTTCGGGCATAACCTAAAATATTATTGATATCCTGCTGGTGTGCCGTGTCAGCTTTTACCGCTTCTATCGCCTGCTCCTTGTAAAAAGCAGCCGTCTTTCCCGGCAATGTATCTTTTATTTTCTTTTCATGAGAGTGCACCCTTACCTCCACGTCGTTCATTAAAAGGTACAAGATTTTTTCGGTGGCATCCTCTTCATTGTTAAAAGGGGCATAGGCTCTTTTTTCAGTCAGCAGGTACTGAACCAGGTCGGTAGTGTCAGATTGAGAAGGGTTGGCAATATCCCGGGTAATAAAAAGCATCTGCCGGTTGTACACTTTCGCAAAGGCAAACATCCGCCAGTTTTGACGGGCAAAACTCCGAAAGATAAATGTTTGGCCAGGGATGGCCGATGAAACCTGGTTGCCAAATATCACCAGGCCCAATGTGATAATCCAGTAATATCCAAAAGCAAGCACAATACACCAGGTTAGCCATTTATATGCAAGCCGGTTTGACGAAGCTTCAGTTGGTTTCATTGCGGTCAAAGGTAAACATTACAAAAAATGATTTCCCATTTATGATAAAAATCATTCCCGGAACTTCTAAAGCTCTTTAATGATACCTCCCTATATTTACCATCCAATTTTCAATCAAATAAAGTATATGAGAAAAAATGTTGTATTACTGGCGGCGTTGCTGCTGCATATTGCAGTAACTGCACAAATTACCAAACCAACACCACAGGCCGCAGGCAAATACGAGTGGAAAACAGCCACCAGTGGCGGCTACACGTATAAGTATGTTACCAACGATCCTATCAAAGCAAGGTTCTATACTTTGAAAAACGGATTGACGGTGATACTTAGTCCTTCAAAAAAAGACCCCAGGATACAGTGTTATGTTGCCACCAAGGCTGGCAGTAAAACAGACCCTGCTGATCATACAGGTCTCGCCCATTATTTAGAACACATGCTGTTTAAAGGCACCGAAAAATATGGTTCTTTAAACTGGGCAAAGGAAAAACCAGAACTGGAAAAGATCGATGCGTTGTATGAGCAATATAATAAAACCACCGATGAAGAACTACGTAAAGCGATCTATCACCAGATAGATTCCGTTAGCGGAGTGGCTGCCACTTTTGCGATAGCGAATGAGTATGATAAAATGATGAGCAACATGGGCGCACAGGGAACCAATGCCTTTACTTCATTTGAACAAACTGTGTATACCGATGATGTACCCGCCAATGCTATCGACAAATACCTGGCAGTACAGTCTGAGCGGTTCCGCACTCCCGTATTCAGGATATTCCATACCGAACTGGAAGCAGTATACGAAGAAAAAAACAGGTCGCTGGACAATGATGGCCGCAAGGTTTTTGAAACATTGTTCACGGAATTGTTTAAGAACAACAACTATGGCAAGCAAACCACCATCGGCACCATTGAGCATTTAAAAAACCCATCGCTGCAGGCTATCAGGAATTATTTTAATACCTACTATGTACCCAACAATATGGGCGTGATACTAAGTGGGGATTTTGATGCAGACGTGATGATAAAAAAGATTGATGCAGCTTTTGCTTACATGAAAAACACACCTTTGCCTGCTTATACTTTTGAACCGGAGCAGCCTATTACAGCGCCCATTTTAAAAGAAGTAACGGGGCCTGATGCCGAAAGTGTTACCATCGGCTTCCGTTTGCCCGGCAACAAGGATAAGGACATTCTGCTGGCTGAATTAATAGGGCAGGTTTTAACCAATGGTAAGGCGGGTCTGATGGACCTGAACCTGGTAAAAAAACAAAAGCTGCTGAGAGCTTCTGCATTTACTTATACATTGATTGATTATGGCATCTTATATATGCAGGGTGCTGCCACTACCGGTCAAAGCCTGGATGATGTAAAAGCGCTGATGCTGGGAGAGATCGAAAATTTGAAAAAAGGGAATTTTGATGATAACCTTATTTCTTCTATCGTAAATAATATGAAGAAAACCATCATTCTTGCTTCTGAATCCTATGGCAGCAGGGCGGAAACATTGATGGATGCTTTTACCAGTGAACTGGACTGGAGAGGGCAGGTGGCTTATACGGAGAGATTAAGCAAATTAACTAAAAAGGACATCGTTGATTTTGCCAACAAATACTTTAGCGACAACTATGTAGCTGTTTTAAAACGAAAAGGAGAAGACAAAAACGTGTTGAAGGTAGACAAGCCAACGATCACACCTGTTGAAACTAACAGGGACGCACAAAGTGATTTTGTAAAGTCAGTCAATGCCATGCCAGTTACACCTGTAAAGCCTGTGTTTTTAGATTATAATAAAGATGTGCAGAAAGGCAAAATAGGAGCAGCCGAGGTATTATATGTTCCCAATAAAGACAATACCATTTTCCGCCTGCGGTACCGGTATGATATGGGCACCTGGAACAATAAAAAATTGGGAATGGCTGCACAGTACCTCCAGTTTTTAGGCACAGACAAAATGAGTGCTGAAGATATTACCAAGGAATTCTATAAGATCGCTTGTAGTTTTAATGTAAGTGCCGGTACCGAGTTTACAACAGTTACCATCGAAGGCCTGCAGGAAAACTTTACCCAAGCTGTTACCTTATTTGAAACGTTGTTGAAAAACTGTAAAGCAGATGAAGAAGCATTAAAAGCATTAAAAGCCAGAACAAATAAAGCAAGAGGCGATGCCAAGCTGAACAAAGCCGCTATTATGAATGGCCTGGTGGCGTATGCAAGGTATGGTCAGAACAATCCAGCCAATTACACACTCAGCAATGAGGAACTAAATGCGCTCTCTGCAGATGAGCTGGTGAATATGCTGCATTCACTCAATAATTATTCTCATAAGGTATTGTATTACGGGCCGCAGTTATTACCAGTTTTTACTGCAGGGTTAAGCAAACTGCACAAAGTTCCTGCAGCATTCACACCTGCAGATAAAAAAGCAGATTTTTCATTTACCAGCAACAACAGCAACAAAGTATTATTTGCCGACTACAATATGGTACAAAGCGAAATACGCTGGGTAAGAAATGCGGGTCCTTACAGTGCAGATGCGGAAACAACGGTGGATATTTTCAACAATTATTTTGGTGGCGGTATGAGTGCATTGGTTTTTCAAACCATTCGGGAAAGCAAGGCACTGGCTTATTCAACTTTTGCGTTTTATGGTAAGCCGGACAAAAAAGAAGATCCTTTCTACACGCTGGCTTATGTTGGATGCCAGGCAGATAAATTCAATGAATCCATTGCAGCAATGAATGAATTACTGAACGAACTGCCCAATGTTGCAGAGAATATCAACACTGCAAAAACCGGCATTAAAAAAGATATCGAAACAGAACGCATCACACAGGACGGCATTATTATGAATTACCTGGCTGCACAGCGTAAAGGGTTAACCCAGGACATACGCAAAGTAAAATACACCGCTTTAGATAAGATAGGTTATGAGGAACTGAAAAAATTTCATGCAGAGAATCTTTCTAACAAGTCTTATACATATTGTATCGTGGCATCAGAGAAAAAAATAAACGCTGATATGCTGCAGAAATATGGAGAAGTAAAGAAACTTTCGCTGGAAGAAATATTTGGGTATTGATTCTTTTTTATTCTTTATAAGCAGCCCCGCCATCAAACGGGGCTGTTTTGCTTTGGTAAAGTTCACATCTTTATGCGATAGCTGTTTGCCGGAATGCTGCAGAACTTTGTTTTGGTAAAAGTACAGGCATGAAAAACAAAATTACAATCGGGGCAATTGCCTTTTTATCAGTATTTGCCTCTTGCAAAAAAGAAGAATCTGCAAAGGGGCCGTTGATACCCGGCTTAGACACCATCAGTATCGATCTGCGCCAACAGGAGATACATTATGGAGCAGCGCCGGTATTGCTGGATTTTGATAATGACGGCACAAGAGATTTTATTTTTAATGTTACGCTCGTTGGTGACCCGTTACTGGGAGTTGACAAAAGAAAGTTTATGGCGGGGTCGGGTATACACTCCCTCTTTGCTGTGAATGATCAGCAGCAGGTTCCCTGTATGAACAAAGGCGAAAATATTTCATTGGAAAATTTTAACGGGTACGACTGGAACCTGGTATCAGCTGTAATGCTGGTGGAAAGATGGGAAAATGCAACCGGGCAAATTACCTGGCATGGCAACTGGAAAGGGGCGGTAAAAAAGTACCTGCCGTTTCAAATTGTTATTGATAGTATGCGGCATACCGGCTGGGTTGAACTGAGCATTGATATTGCCAGTCAAAAAGTGGTGCTGCACAGAGCAGCTTACACAAAAGAGCCGGAAAAGGAAATAAAAGCAGGGGAATAATATTCTTCATCAAGTTTATACCGCGGCGGTCATCGACCGCCGCGTATTTATTTTACAATAACTTTTTTCGTTACAGTGGAAGATGTATTGTTCAGCTCCAGCAAATAGCTCCCTGCCGCTAATTTTACCGTAGGGTTTACTATCACCTTCGTATTGTTGTTAGTTACCGTTGTTTCATACACCAGCTGCCCGGCCTCATTCATCAACCTCGCCCTGTATTTGCCCGTTTCACAATTGGCAAACTGAATATTAATGATATTGTTTTCAATAGGGTTTGGATACACGGATATCACAGGATGTGTAGTGCTGTTATTGTTTACTTTCACCACAATGCTATAGTGTATGCTGCCATTTTCATCCGTGTATTTAATGCGATAGTAGTTGTATCCAGGTAATGGTTGCTTGTCTGTAAGGTTGTATTGGTATTGCGCAGCACCAGCACCAGCCGCGGCTTGCCCGCCAATGGCTGAAAAGTTAACTCCATCAGCAGCTCTTTCCACTTCATAGTTGCGGATATTGATTTCATTTGCTACCATCCAGCTAACTGCCACTTCTTTATTTTGTATAACTGCATTTACAGAGAGGATTGTTACGGGAAGTACAGAGGCACGTTTGAATACGATCCTGAAACGGTTTGCTGCCGATGAAGCGGTGTTACCATCTACTGAAAATTCATTAACCGATTTATTGTAAAGATCCAAAGGAACGCTTGTTTGCAGGTAACTGTCTTCCAGCCATGCTGTTAATCCTGGGTCATTGATTGCTGCCGGTTCTATTTCAAAAGCATAATTGCGCTGTGTGATGCGCTGCAGTTTTAAAAACAGGGTATCGTTTTCCGTTAGCGGCTCACTTCTTTCCGCTGCCAGCGCAATACCATTTCTTACCAGCGACATGGTTTCGTGGATATTTCCGAATTTTAGTGCATCGTTGCTGTTGACGCTTTTGCCCAGGCCATCCGCAGCTTCAAACAAAACCCCGTCTGCCATGATAGTGCTGCCATCGTTTTGATTAAGTTGTAAAACTATCCGAAGGCTTTGCGTGGCAGCAGGGTCTGATACCGGCCTGAACATCGAATTGTTATTACCATCCGATTTACAAGGCTCAGGAAAACTGATACCTGCTGTTCCATTGGATGCGGTTTCCACAAAAAAAGCCTGGCCCGATTGCAGGTGATTTGTTTGTGATGAAGCATTGATTGACTTGGTGAATGCACCATTGTTATCAAGATCATCCAGCATCACATACCCGCCCTGCATATTCAGGTACGGGTCCCACACATAAAAACGCTTTACAAGGTTATTTCTCACAACATTATTAAAATCAACCGGTGAGGCAAATGGGTTGCCGATAAGCGTATATCCTCCGCCGGTACTACTGGTAATAAAATGTTGTGTACCCGTTTGCAACTGGCCATTGCTGATAAGCGTGGTATTGTTGGCGTTTGGAATGATGAAGTTATCCGTATGCCGGTCGCCCCTTACAAAAAGGAAATACCCTGTATTGTCGGCCTGCCCGCTATTTCCCTGGGAGAGCGGCACATGCGTATTGAGCACGGACTCTAAGTTCTGTGTGTTTACATTCCAGCTTTTCATGGAGGCGTTGTTTTGCGGGCTTATATCAAGCCCATTGCCGCCGGCTCCTGTTGGCGATGGTCCTGTTACGGACGTATTCTTGCCCTGCTCATAGAGGCCCTTGTTTTGCCAGGTGTTAAAAACGGAAGCTGTTGCAGTAAGCGGTGCCGTTACCAGCCGCCATGCTCTGCGCATGGGAAAATACCGCTCTACAATTGATTTGCCAATAATATTGGCACCTGCTGGTATCACATCCACCCTTGCAGTTAGGTCTTTGTCTGAACGGAGGGTAAGATTACTGTCGGGGTAAAGAATGCCATTGTATACGCCAAGAACATTTTGTATTGCTAGTTTAGATTTTATTGCTGTTCCGTACCCGCCTTTATTAATTGACAGGTTATAAACAGACGTAGCCTTGCTTCCTGCCAGGTAAGAAAAAGTAGTATCCTTATCACCTGAAAACTGTACTGTTCCTGCACTGTCAACCAATGTGCCATTATTAATCAATGCAGCATTTCTTACCACCAGTGATACATTACCTCTCATGATCAGTTTGCTGTTGCCGCTAATGGTAAGCGATTGAGCATGTAAGCATATTGATGCAAAAGCAAAAAATAATATTTGTACAACTTGTTTCACCGGGAAATTATTTGCTGATGATTTATTTAGATTTGGCTTCCAATGCTTCAATACGCTTCACTAATTTTTCAATCAGTTCCTGGTTGATTTCTTTTTCTTCCACTTGCTTTTTCAATTCTTCAATCTGCTGCTGCTGTTCTTTAAAAGCATTTACATAAGCCACCAGTATCGGGTGAATATTCAAACTGAGATAGCCGTCTTTTTCT
>ERZ795056.5257-NODE-5257-length-13049-cov-6.945744_pt1 | contig 13049 bp, 11 predicted proteins | sample MGYA00375140_ERZ795056 | MGnify/ENA primary metagenome ERZ795056 (study PRJEB30185, sample SAMN05720227) | activated sludge metagenome | isolation source: Anaerobic digester | place: USA | collected 2015-03-09 ...
TATTTACGCAAAAAAATTAGTAATAAGACGCAAGTTTGAGTACACGGTCTCTCGACGTTATGGTATAAAACTACAATGCATGTGATACGGACACGGATACCGCAGGTTGCCTTGTTGCTGCCGACTTCGGTCAAGACGTGCAGGGAGTTGCTGCGCGGCATTTTGCAGTACGTGCACTTCCATGGACCGTGGAACGTTCACCTCATCGAGGGCCGCGAGGGTGAACAGAAGATGCTTCACCCCGAGACGTGGGGGTGTACGGGTGTCATCGGGAGCCTGAATGGTCTCGCTCCCGCGCGACGCCTGTTGGCTTCTCGTGTCCCGACTATCTGCACCAACCGGACGGACGAGTTCATCAACGCTGCACATCCGCTCTCCCGTCTGAGTTGTGTCGTGTGCGACAACCGTCTGATCGGCCAACGGGCAGCGGACTATTTTCTCGGGCTGAAGTTCAAGCATTTCGCGTTTGTCGGCCAGGTGAACAGAGCGAGATGGTCCGAGGAACGCAAAGCCGCTTTCTGCGAAAGACTGCGTCAGGACGGATGTCCCTGCGAGGTGTATACGCTGTCATCCGCTGCAGCACGCAAGGATTTCGGCATCGAGCAGCGCGACCTGTGCGACTGGCTGAAAAGACTGACGAAACCCGTCGCGATCTTTGCCGCGAACGATGTGCGAGGCCGTCAGGTGCTTGACTCATGCGCAAAGGCCCGCATCGCCGTGCCGCAGGAGGTCGCCGTGCTCAGCGTGGACAACGATGAGCTGCTCTGCGAAACCACCATTCCGCAGATGTCGAGCATTCAGATGACCACTGAACAAGCGGGATTCGAGGCCGCCCGCGTGCTCGACGGCATGATGCGGGGTCGACAGCGCGGCTCGTTCAGGCAGAGCGTGATCACGTACGGCTTCTCACATATTGTCACCCGCCCTTCAACGGCAACCGTCCTGCTCGCCGACGCACTGGTCGTCCGCACTTTGGAGTTTATCCGGATCAACGCGGACATTGCGGTGAAAGTGGAGGACGTGGTGAAGCACCTGCACGTTTCCCGGCGTTCGCTGGAGACGCGCTTCAAGGCGGTGACGGGGCGTACGGTCTATTCAGAAATCATGCGTGTTCGCCTCGAGCGGGTTCGGACGCTTCTTTGCGAAACGCCGGCGTCCATCGAGAGGATCGCGGAGATCTGCGGGTTCAACGATGCCAGTCACCTCGGCAAGATGTTCCGGCAACATTTCGGCACGACGCTTTCCGCTTACCGGCGCCAAAACCGAAAACGCTCCGACTCGTCCGCCACCTGCACCTCACCCGCCCGTGCCGGGTGAAAATATCGGTGTACGCCCGTTTTCACGCCCGTTATACTGAACCCCTCATGATTCACACGTGCGATCGGGGGATGACATGCGAATGGGGATGCGAGCTGTTTTTGCGTCGCTGGCGGTTTTGACGGGATGCGCGCTGGTCGTGCCGCGCAGCGGTATCACCCGCTGGGATGCGCCGGCGGGCGAAGCGATCGCGGAAGCGTATCGGGTCCAGGTGAACGGCCAACCCGTGCCTGTCCTCGCCTGCCGCGTGTCAGCCGTGCCGTTCAATCAAGTCTGGCCGGGCTACCAGCGGCCGCTTGACCAGACCGAGCTGGCGGGCTTCGCGAGTTGGGAGATGCGCGGCCCGGTACAGATTGAAGTCCGCTCGTTGCGCACGGTCCGCTCGGCCGTCATCAAGCCCGTATCGCTCGGTATCCGACCCGACATCGACGGCGACCTCATCCGTTTTACGCTTTCCGAGCCACGACCGGTCATCATCGAGGTCAACGGCTGGCACCACGCCTTGCACCTCTTCGCGAACCCGCCTGCCGATGCGGCACCGGCCGCCGATAAGCCGGGCCTGCGCGTTTTCGGACCCGGCGTGCACCGTCCCGGTAAGATCGAGCTGAAAAGCAACGAGTCGGTCTACATCGACGGCGGTGCCGTGGTCTACGGCAGCATCCACGCGAGCAACGCCACCAACATTACCATCAGGGGCCGGGGCGTGCTCGACGTCAGCCAGGCTGAACGCGGCATGGGCGGCGGCGCGATTCGTCTCAGTGGCTGCTCGGATGTTTCCGTCGAAGGCTTGGTGTTGCGCGACCCTGACGTCTGGTGCTTCAGCCTGTTCGGCTGTTCGCGCGTGGACATTGCGAACGTCAAGCTCGTCGGGCTTTGGCGCTACAACGCCGACGGCATCGATGTCTGCAACAGCCAAGATGTGACCGTGCGCGACTGTTTCGTGCGCGCCTACGACGACGCGCTGGTCGTGAAGGGGCTGAAATCCGTCTACGACAAGCGGCCTGTGCGCAACGTGCGCTTCAGCCGGTGCACGCTCTGGTGCGACTGGGGGCGTGCGATTGAAATCGGGGCCGAGACCTGTGCGCCGGAGATCGCGGAGGTGTCTTTCGAGGATTGCGACATCGTGCGTACCACGCACATCGCGATGGATATCCAGCACGGCGACCGCGCGGCGGTCCGCGACATCCGCTTCCAGAACATCCGCGTGGAGATCGACCCGACGAATCCTTGGCCGCGCATGCAGAAAGCGCCAGGCGAGACGTATCCCGGCCACGACGGCGAAGCGCACCTGCCCGCGCTGATGACGCTGGTCATTTTCAAAACCTTCTATTCCAAAGACGAGGCGCGGGGCACGATCCGCAACGTGCTCTTCAAAGACATCGACGTGTTCAGCGCGCAGATGCCCCCGTCCTCGTTCCGCGGCTTCGACGCCGAGCACGGGATCGACGGCGTGACCATCGAGAACCTGCGGCTGAACGGCCAGCCTGTCCGCGATGCGGCGGCCGCGCGGCTGAGCATCGGTGCGCATGTCCGAAACGTGCGTTTCTAACGTCGCGCCCTCGCCCCGGCCACCAACTGATTACGTCTCGCTGTTTTTCCGGCCTTGTCCTCATCCAAACACGCAGGTATTATAACCTTTACAAAATACCTTGAGTGACCGCATTCACCAGGAGCACCGTTCCCGTTGCATCCCCAACGGGCAGAAGGCTGGATCGTTTCGGGAACACCCATGACCACCGTATCCTCAAACATTCGAGACAATTGCAAACGCGAGAAAGCAGCGAGGTTTCTTTCCGAAAATCTTTGTCCGGATGCCATCCTTTCCGTCGCCTCCGCCTATTTCACGGTTCAAGCGTACGACCAGCTTAGAGAGAAATTGGACGCCATAGCCAGCATGCGCTTCCTCTTTGGCGATCCTGATTACGTCAACAAGATCGACCCCGAGAAGACCGCCAGCAAACGTTTTGCCATCGTCAACAACGGCCAGGACATGTCCCGTTACGACGCGCTCCTCGCCAAAGCACTGACCGACGTAGCCCAGAAATACCGCCGCCGCATCGCCCGCGGTCTCACGACCTCCCGCGACTTTGTCATCCCGACCCAGTCAGCCGCGCCCGCCGAGTTCGAGTTGCTCACCTGGCTGGTGATCATGGCTGGCTGATTAACGATTTTGGAGGCGACATGAGTAAGGAAACTGACAGTTGCTGCGCCACCCCGGTCATTCAAACAATTCGTGGGCAGAAGGTGATGCTGGACACCGATCTGGCATACATCTATGGAGTCGAAGTCAAACGGTTGAACGAACAGATCAAACGCAATATGACGCGTTTCCCCCCTGATTTCTTGTTCCGTCTCACGCGCGAAGAGTTTGCGGCTGTGCGGTTGCAGCAAACAGAAGAGCCGTGCGACAAAAAGAACCGGCTACAAATCGCGACCGGTTCGGGGCGTCTAAGGTCGCAGAATGCGACCTTGAAGCGAGGGCAGCACAGAAAGCATCTTCCCTACGCCTTCACCGAACACGGCGCGATCATGGCGGCGACGGTCTTGAACAGCCCCAAAGCAGTCGAAATGACAAGAAGACAGTACGTAGGGGATAAATAGGGGCTGATTTTGGACATAAACCGCAAACCGAAGAAAGGGAGCCAAAGATCGTGCATAACACAATTCCGTTGACCGAGGTCTTGCGGACCCAGTGCCTTCCCGAGCTGAAGGCGCGGTGCGCGTACTTCGACATCGTTACCTTGCGCGCGTGGCTGAAAAGCAAGCGGATCCCGTACAAGTCCGTCACTTTGAACCGCTACATGACCGGAATTGTGAAAGACGGTCTGGTTTGGGGTGCCGGACGCGGTTGGTACAGCTTCGTCTCCTGCCGACCAGCCGGTTTCTTGCGGATTTCTTTGGCCGCCGTGGCTCTGGGTGTGCATGCCGAGACGCAAACGTGGACCGGCGAGGGGGTCCCGGCGCCCGAGCCCGTCGCGGCAACGATCACGTTGGGCACCTACATCTTTCCCGGCTGGTACCGCGCTGCGGGCCGCGGCGACTACCCTTACCGCACGCACGACGAAGACAGCGAGTGGAAGTGGGCCGTCGCCAAGCAACCCGCCCCGCGCCCGCTGCTCGGGTTTTACGACGATTCGCTGCCGGAGGTCAACGACTGGCACATCAAGTGGGCGCTCGAGCACGGCATCTCTTTTTTCGCCTTCGACTGGTACTGGAACGCCGGTGAAAAGCGGCTTGCACGCACGCTGGAACAGGGCTTTCTCAAGGCGAAATACGCGCCCCAGATGAAGTTCTGTATCCACTGGTGCAACCACGCGCTCGACTGGAAGCGCGATGGCAAGCCCGCTCCGCTGGACTTTTCCAAGCCCGCCCTCCTTCAAATGACCGCGTACCTCGCGGATCATTACTTCAAGCTGCCCAACTACCTGACCGTTGACGGACGCCCCGTGTTCATCGCCTTTGTACCCGGCGCGCTCGTCCAGGCCAACGGCGGCCCCGACGGCTTCCGCGCGACGCTTGAAGAGATGAACAAGGTCCTGCGCGCCAAAGGGCTCCAGAACCTCTACTTTGTTGCGCTTGGCGACGGCAGATATGCCGCCGAATCCGGCTTCAGCGCCTTTTCCGCATACTCGTATTACGGCACCGACCTCGATTCCGAATACGAGTGGAAACGCGGCTATTCGCTGCCCTACGCCGACATGGTGAAGCACTTTGAAACCATGTGGCAGACGTACTCCGCCAGGAAAGAGCCGCACTACATCGTGCCGGTCGGCTCGAACTGGGACGACCGTCCGCGCGCCCGGCAGAACGCGCTGGTCATCACCGGCAAGACGCCCGACCTCTTTGAACAGCACTGCCGCGCCAGCCTGGCCTACATCGATCCGCGCAATAAACTCGCGATCATCGAGGCTTGGAACGAGTGGGGCGAAGGCAGCTTCATCGAGCCCGACACAGAGTTCGGCTTCGCCTTTCTGGACCGCGTGCGCCGCGTTTATACCGAGGCACCCGACACGCACACCGACGTTATTCCGAGCGCGGCCAAGATCGTTTCCTTCAGCATGCTCAACCCAGAAGAACGGGCTGCCGCCAAAGCCCTCGAAGGCCAGCCCTATCCCGTTCCGCCGCTTGCCGTGCGCACGACGCGGGTCGTTGCGGACGACGACACGCTGCCCGCCCGTCCGCCGCTCAAGGCGTGGGAGTTCGACGCGGGCGTAGAGGGCTGGGCGTGCTACCAGACAGAGCCGCTCCGCGTTGAGAACGGCGCGCTCATCGCACGCGCCGCAGGCGACGACCCGCAGATCTTGGCAATGGGTCTCAACATCGACATCGGCACCATCGGCGCCATTGTCCTGCGGCTGAAGGCGCCGGAAGGGATGCGGTTCGGACAAGGCTTCTGGGCCACCGACAAAGAACCCGCGCTCAGCGCGTCCAAGTCGTTCGGCATCGGCCTCAAGCCCGATGGCGAGTGGCACACGTACCGCATCACCAAAAAGCCTGAAGCCGCATGGTGCGGCATGCTGCGCACGCTACGCTTCGATTTCGGCACCGCCGGCGACACGGTGGAACTGGACTGGATCAGGATCTACAAAAAATGAAAGACAACGTGAGCGGAGACTTTCGGGCGTTCGCGGCCACGGCCCTATTGGGACTCGTGCAGGCCGCTGGCGCGTGGACGGTCGAGCCGGCGGACACCGGCGCGGCACTGCTGAATCCCGGCATGGGCTGGGTCTGCCACTTTTACGACAACTCTCCGCTCAAATACGGCGAGCGGCTGGAGCCTTCCGATTCGCTCGCCTGGTTCCCGGGCTGCACGACGGTCTATCTGCGCATCCAGTGGTCCGCGCTTGAACCGGAAGAGGGCGTCTTCAACTGGGCGCTGCTCGACACGCCCGCGCAGCGCTGGATCGAGCGCGGCGGCAAAGTTGCCTTCCGCATCAGTTGCTCAGAGCATCAGGACCGGCGCGCCACGCCCGAGTGGGTCGAAAAGGCCGGCGCCAAAGGGGTGCGCTGGAACCTGCTCAAAGGCCCCGCGCCGGACGGGCGCTACTGGGATCCGGACTACCTCGATCCGGTCTTCCTCGAAAAGCTGGATAACTTCCTGCGGGCCTTCGCGGCGCGCTACGACGGCAATCCCGAGGTCGCGTTCATCGACATCGGCTCGTTCGGCCTCTACGGCGAAGGGCACACGAAGTTCAGCAGCAAGCTGCCGCGCGAGCGGGAAGTTGAATGCCTCAAGCGCCACATCGACCTGCACGTGAAGCACTTCAAACGCACGCCGCTCGCCCTCAGCGATGACACCGACGGCGGCGACAACCTCAGCGGCGACTGGCCGGTGATGCGCTACGCGCTTGAACGCGGCGTGACCTTCCGCGACGACAGCCTCTTTGTCCGGGCCGCGCCGAAGGCTTGGTTTCATGACGGCATGGCCGCGCTGTTCTCGCCGACGCGGCCGATCATCCTCGAAACGCAGCACTACCATATGGCCACGAAAATCAAGGCGTGGGACATGGCGCTGCTGCAGAAAGCGGTCGAAGATTTCCGCGCCAGCTATCTGTCGATCCACGGCTGGCCTGACGTGATCTACACGAACCACACCGCAGAGATCGCGGCGATCAGCCGCCGGCTCGGATACCGGCTCATGCCGCTCGCGGTCACCTTCCCGGACGAAGTTCACATCGGTGCGCCGTTCGAAGCCAGCGTCACCTGGGCCAACACCGGTGTCGCGCCGTGCTATGGCGGCGGCTTCGCCGCGTTCACGCTCAAGGATGCGAAGGGCGGCATCGTCTCCGTGCTGTCGGATGAATCGTTCGACCTACGCGAGCTGAAGCCCTCTGTCGGCGGCGAACGGCCGAGCGTCACGCGCACGGCCGCTTTCCGTGTCGGGCACCTCGCGCCGGTCACGCGGCCCGGCGAGTATGACGTGTATCTTTCAGTCGGCCGGCGCGACGGCACGCCGCAACTCGCCCTGCCGCTCGCCGAGGACGACGGTCAGCGCCGCTATAGGATCGGGCGCGTCACCGCTGCGGAGGCTGTCACGTGCTCCGCTGGCGTGAGCCCAGCGGACGCCGACGAGGCCGTGCTCGGTTTCGCGAACCCGCGGGTGACCGAAGGAGCTGAAGGCTCGCTGGTAGCGCGGATCGAGTCGGCTGTGATCATCCCTGGCGCGGCGCACCGCGAGCTGTGGGTGCACCCCGAGTTGCTGACGGTGCCCGGCTCGTCCGGCGCCATCGAGTTCCGAGCGCGGACCACCGACCGGCTGGGCAAAGACTCGCACGCGGAGTGGCACACCTTTGCCACGACCAACGGGTTCCGGACGCTCGAGCCGCTCGCCGGCCCGACGCCGGGCGTCTGGCGCCGCAAGGATCTGATGCTCGCCGACCTCGCCACGAACGGCGTTCCCGCCGCGGCGATTCCCCGCTCGCTCGGCCACACTTGGTGCTCAGCATTCATTTACACCGACGCGGCCACTGTTTTGCAGGCCTTCACCACGCGGGAGGGGACGCGCTACTCGGTCCAGACGCTGGTGGCGCGCCCGACGCCCGGCGGGCTAGTGCCGCTGCACGTGTCGAACGCCTGGTCGAACGACAAAGGGCGCGGCCTCTATGAGCCGCACGTCGCGGCGGTCGGCAGGCGGTGCTTCATGACAGCCCGAGCGGAGGACGGCTGCGGCTATGTGATGGCGAGCGAGGATGGCGGCAGAACGTGGGGCAAGCCCAAGCCGTGGACGTGGGATAGCGGGGAGCCGGTCGCCATGAACCAGACCATGACCAAGTTCGCCACGCATGCGGACGGCCTGGTGCTGGTCTACACGCGCATCCGCGAGGATAACGCCTCAGTCTTCCGCAACCGTTCGCCGCTGCATGTGGCCGACGTCGATCTCGCGACGCTGTCGCTCAAGCGCGCGACCGAGCGCGTGATCGTGCCGCTGAAACCCTCACACGGCAAAGGCTGGCCGGTTGGCAACTTCTGGGTCTGGAGCGTGAGCGAGAACGAGACCGACGTTGTGACGGCCGAGTGGCCCCGCGACGGCCGCCCCGAAAACGGCGACATCTGGCTCGCCAAGCTCTACTGGCGCCAGCCGAACTCCGCGTATCGTGCCGAAGTCGGCTTCACGTCGAGTGCCCCCTGACGCCGCCGGAGGTTAGACGTCAATGCGGATGATGCGGCTGATGAAGAACCAGCCGATCGCGATGAGCAGGGCGGTGAGGCCGATGGCGGCCATGCCGTTGACGGATTTAAAGAAGGGGATCATCAAGTCAGGCTTGATGAAGGTCATGGCCGTGCCGAGCAGGGCCGGCATGCAGGCCACGATGATGCCCTGCAGACGCCCTTGCGCGGTCAGCGTCTGCACGCGCCGCTCGATGCGCATGCGCTCGCGGATGGTCAGGCTGATCTTATCAAAGATTTCGGTCAGGTTGCCGCCCGTGCGGCGGGCGATGTCGATCGAGGTGACCACCAGCGTCAGGTCGTCCGAGCCGACCCGTTTATCAAGGCTCTGCAGCGCATCGTAAAAATTCATGCCCACGCGCATCTGCTGCAGCATGACGCCGAACTCCTGCGAAATGGGCTTCTCGCCGTTTTGCACCACAGACTCAAAAGCTTGGTTGATGCTGAAGCCCGCGCGCAGGGCGTTGCTCATGCTGCCGAGCGCTTCGACAAGCTGTTCGTTGAATTTGCGGCGGCGGCGGTCGCGCAGGATATCGAGCAGTTTCGAGGGGGCCATCAGCGCGAGCACGCCGAAGGTCAAGCCGAGCACGGTGCCGGCGACGGTCGAGACCGGGTTGGTGTGGTCGAAAAGCGGCACGAAACAGAGCAGGAAGACGGCGGCGGCTGCGGCGCGGCCGATGTCGGAGATGCGCTTGGCCGGGATGAAGAGAAAAAGGTCCTCGAAGCGGCGCGATGCCTCTTCGGACATGGAGTCGGTGTAGGCGCCCGCGCCGGAGCCGAAAGCGCGCACGACGGTGTAGCCCAGCCCCGAGAAGGCCAGCCCGATCAGGGCGGCCGCAGACCAGCCGAGCGCGGTGAGGGCGCCGGGCGTCATGCGTCACCGCCTTGCTTGGAGGGGTCGAAGATGGCGGGGTCCAGGTGCAGGCCGCGGCTCTTGAGATGCTCGAAGAAAGTCGGTACGGCGCCGGTCGGCATGAAGCTGCCGAGGACCTTGCCCTTTTCGTCGACGCCGGTCTGCTTGAATTCGAAAAGGTCCTGCATGACGATTTGCAGCCCTTCGAGCCCGACAACCTCGGAGATGCAGGTTACTTTGCGCGAGCCGTCGCTGAGGCGCGACTCATGCACCACGAGGTCGATCGCCGAGGCGATCTGCTCGCGGATGGCGCGCGAGGGGAGTTCGAGGCCGGACATCAGCACCATGGTTTCGAGGCGCGAGATGACATCGCGCGGCGAGTTGGCGTGGACGGTGGTGAGCGACCCGTCGTGTCCGGTGTTCATCGCCTGCAGCATGTCGAGCGATTCGCCGCTGCGGCACTCGCCCACGATGATGCGGTCCGGGCGCATGCGCAGCGCGTTGCGGACCAGGTCGCGGATGGTGATCGCGCCGCGGCCCTCGATGTTGGGCGGACGGGCTTCGAGGCGGATCACGTGCGGCTGGACGAGGCGCAGTTCGGCGGCGTCTTCGATCGTCACGATACGGTCCGTCGGCGGGATGAAGCCGCTCAGCACGTTGAGCAGGGTGGTTTTTCCGGAGCCGGTGCCGCCCGCGACCACGATGTTCTTGCGCATGAGCACGCAGAGGCGCAGGAACTCGGCGGCGCTGCGCGTCCAGGTGCCGAAGGCGATGAAGTCATCGACCGTGAGCGCGCGTTTTGAGAATTTTCGGATGGTGATGCAGGGGCCGATGAGGGAGAGCGGCGCGATGATGGCGTTGACGCGCGAGCCGTCCGGCAGGCGGGCGTCGACATAAGGCTGGCTCTCGTCGATGCGCCGGCCGATGGGTGCGACGATGCGTTCGATGACACCCAGCACGGACTCGTCGTCCATGAAGGTCTGACCGGTCAGCTCGATGCGGCCGTTGCGCTCGACAAACACCTGGCCGGGGCCGTTGACCATGATTTCGGTAATGGCTTCGTCGGCCAGGAAGTCTTCCAGCGGGCCGAGACGCATGGCCTCGTCGTAAATCTCTTTTTCCAGGCGCGCGGGATCAATCCCGGCGGGCAGCTTCTGGTTGCGGCGGACTTCCGCGATGATCGAACGGATCGTCTCGCGGGCCTTCTGCTGCAGCTCGTTGGTGCCGATGCGCGAGACGGTCATGCGCTTGAGGTCCAGACGCTGGATCAGTTCGCCATGAATCTGGTTCTTGATTTCGCGCAGGATGGCGGCCATCGGGTCGGCCGGATCGGGTGCTGGCATCGGCGCGGGCTCCGGGGGACGCGGCTCGACGGCGGGGACCGGAAGAGGTGCGCGGGGGGGGCCGGGCAAAGGCGGCGGCGTGGGCGAGGCGGGGGCTTCGGCCGGGGCGGCGACCGCGGGCGAGACGCGCAGCAGGCAGGGCCCGAGGCCGACCACGTCGTCGGCATGCAGCCGGGTGGGCTCTTGGATCGGACTGCCGTCGACGACGGTGCCGTTGCTGGAGTGGAGGTCCTCGATGGTGATGCCGGTTTCGCGCAGCGTCAGCAGCGCGTGGCGTTCGCTGATCTCCGGATGCCGCAGGCGGATCTTGCAGGCCTCGCCGCGGCCGATGGTGTAAAGGCCGGCCGGCAGCTCAAAGCGGTTCGAGGCTTGGTCGGGATAGGCGATGTCGAGGAAGAAGTTCATGCGTGCAGGCGTGTGAGGCGTGGGCGTGAGGGAACCGGTCAGTCGGCGGCGCGCTTACGCAAAAGTTGCTGCTGGCGATAGGTGTTGAGCGATTCGATTTCCGACTGGATCATCTGGAAATCCACGCGCGGCAGCGTCTTTTCGAAGTAGATGTCGTCCGGGTTGCGCAGCGCGAGCGAGATGCGGCCCTTGATCTGCTCGGCGAACACCAGCATTTCCGCTTCGCGCGGGGTGACCTCGAGGGTGACGGTGTTGTAGGAGGCGGGCATGCGCAGGTCGGAGAGCAGGCGCGATTTGGCGGTTTCGCGGCCGGTGGCCAGCACCAGCACGTCCTGGAGCATGGTGAGGGTGACCAATTCCATTTCGCCCTGCACGGTTTTGGAGGGGAACGAGAAGGTGCCGAGAACATCGACGTGGTCGTTGGGCTTGACCATGCCGCTGACCGAGGCGGCGCCGTTGACGTTGATCGAGATGGCGCGCATGCGCTGCTTGATGTCGGCGGCCAAGCCGCGCGATGTGGGGTCGCCGCCTTCGATGTCGGTCCAAAAGATCGGCGCGTCGGCCGACAGCGCGCGCACGGTTTTGCGGTTGAGCAGCAGCAGGATGTCTTCGGTGCGCACGGCGTGATCTTTGACGGCGCTTTCCAGAACCTCAAACCCGCCGATATCCTCCATCGTCAAGATCGTGCCGGAGGGAATGGCGCGTTTGGCGCCGATGACCGCGATCTTCTTGTTTCTGCTGTAGAAGTCCGCTTTCATGCGCGCGATCTCATTGTCTTTTGCGGTCAGGTAGGAGCGGGTCAGGAACGCGGCGAAGAGGCCGATGACCACGGAGATGATCAGGATGAGTTTCTGCTTCATGCAAGGCTCTTTCGGTTTTTTGGGACTCGCGGACAGTTTATGGGGTTGCCCCCTCTCGTTGCAAGAGGCTAATCAGGGTGCCGTTTGAATCGGCGTCGCGGTTCGCGAAGAGCAGGCACTGCTTGCGGCCGGAGACGAAGAGCTTGAAGGTCGGCGTGGCCGGCGTGGTTTCGCGCCAGCCCGCGCCGCACAGGGCGCGCGCGGCGTCCTGTGCGGCCTCCTCCGGTGCGTCGCCGCTCGCGGCCGTGACAAAGCGCGTGCGGGTCTTGGCGCAGAACGCGGTGAAGCGCGGCTCGGCGTTCAGGGCGGGCAGCCCGTCCGGCCACGCCGGGGGCTCGCGGCTTGCGGAGGCGGCATCGCGCAGCGTCTGCTCGAAGGCCAACACCACGCAGCCGCCGAGGCCGGCGGCTGCCGGCAGCACCAGCAGGCGCTGCATGCTGTTTTTGCGCGCATGGGTCAACAAGGCCGCTCCCCGTCCCGCGCCGGCAGGCAGCGGCACGTTGAGCTGGCGCGCCAGGCGGGTGCTGAGCGTGGCCGGGGTCTCGCCGAAGGCATAGGCGGCCAGCGAGCCGGGCGCACCGTTGACCGCCACGTCGGTGGCGTAGACGCGCTCGCCGCCGAGCGCGCGCAATGTGGCGTCGGCGGTTGACGGCATGCGCCAGAAGACATCCGCGCTCAGCGCGGCGGCGGTCAGCGCGGCCAGCGCCGCCAGTCGCCCCGTGCGCCGGGAGGCGGGGGGGCGGACCGTGCGGGGCCGATCGTGGTGCAGGACGGACGGCATCAGTAGAGCCCTCCCATCAACGGCATCCAGACCTCTTCGCGGATGGCGACCTCGTCTTTGTCGTAGACGAGCTGGCGGATCACGCGGTCCACCGGCACGTGCAGCGTCTCGTCGGCGTGGGCGAACCCCACGGTGGTGGCGGAGTTCGGCGACTCGTGCAGCCGGACCATGGAGACCGGGAGCCGGCTGTCAGACGATACGTGTGTCCAGTCGTCCGGGGACCGGACGGAATAACCGGAAAGCATGCGGATGGTGCCGGGAACCACCTAGCCGCGGCGGACAGGCTGATCGTCGGTCGTGTAGGCGATGCCGTCCGGACCGTT